>Ga0099364_10009676_pt1 | contig 13356 bp, 13 predicted proteins | sample TergutTh196P3_FD_73070 | JGI IMG/M metagenome (GOLD analysis project Ga0099364, IMG submission 73070) | Microcerotermes parvus P3 segment gut microbial communities from Pointe-Noire, Republic of the Congo - Th196 P3 | ecosystem: Host-associated > Arthropoda: Insects > Digestive system > Gut ...
GCTGTGGAAAAAGCTCATCGACAAGAAGATGAATCGGCTCGAATTGGCAAGGGAAGCCGGCTTTGCAACCTCCACGCTTGCAAAGCTCGGGAAAAACGAATATGTCGCTCTATCCGTTCTCGAACGGATATGTCACACCCTCAATTGCCCGATAGAGGATGTTGTGCAAGTATTATCAAAAGAGGAAGGGGAAATCACGAATGCGTAAAAAGAAAATCTACCTCGACACATCGGTCGTAAGCTATCTTCGTCAAGAGGACGCACCGAAGGAAATGCGAGAAACGCTGGATTTTTGGGAAGTTCTAAAGCGCGGTAAATACGACGTCTATATTTCCGATGTAGTGGTTGACGAGTTATCAAAATGTTCAGAGCCAAAACGAACAGAATTGCTTGATTTTTTGAGCGAAATAGCGTATACTGATACTGTGGTGGAAGGTAACGCCGAGATAGAGGCACTCGAAGCGCAGATAAACCAACTCGGGATTTTGCCGCCGCGAAGCGACAACGACCGTTTGCACATCGCGGCCGCCGTGCATAGAGAATGCAATATTATCGTTTCGTGGAATTTCAAGCACATGGTTAATGTTAAAACAATCGACGGGGTGCGGGTCGTATGTGTTGCAAACAACGTAAGTCCCATAGACATCTACTCACCCGCCGTGTTACTGGAAAGGAGTGTTTCAGATGAGTAATGCCTCAACCGTAAATCAGTCGTTCGGAGTGGACGATATTCGCCGTATTCGGACAGAGGCCTCCATGCGGTATGAGGGCAAAACCTACGAGGAAATCTCAAAAGAGATTACAAAGGGCGCACAGGTAGGTCATCAGATTCTTGCGGAACTGAAAAAGAAAAAAGCGGCGCGGCAGGTCGTATAAACCCGCGCACCGCAAAAAGGAATAAAATAGCAAAAAACAGCAGTAGCCTCTTTCGAGATTACTGCTGTTTTTCTTTTATCCGCTTACTTCGAGCGGACTGAGTAATACAAAACCGTCGGCGGTTAAATAGATAACCGCACCCTCAAGGTGGTTCGTATAAACTCCCCTGAGTGGTTCGTATAACTCCCCTGTGGCGGACAGAGAGGGATTCGAACCCTCGGAACGTTTTAGCGTTCACACGATTTCCAATCGTGCGCCTTAGACCAACTCGACCATCTGTCCATAAATTTTTATTCGTTAAAACACTTGAATGAAGTTTTCGGAAGTTGCTTTTTATTTTAACTATAATTTTTTATATAATAATTAACCATATTACAATGATTTTTTGATATTTATAATGTCAATTTTAATTTGTTGCTGCAACGCCTCATGATTGTTGAAATATTTTTCACCTCTTATATATTTATATAATACAACTTTTGCGATTTTCCCATATACATCATTATCATAATCAATAATGTGAGTTTCGCATGAAGGTACGGACATATCTCCTATTGTCGGTCTTATCCCGATGTTTGTCGCCCCTGAATATTCTTTGCCGTCAATATAAACTTTTGACGCGTATACTCCGTATTTTGGGATAAGCTGATAATCATAGTATGATTGATTTATTGTGGGTGTATTCAACATACGCCCGATTTTTTTTCCTCTTATAACTTCGCTTTCCACAAAATAATTATAACCCAGCAATTCATTCGCTTTTTCGATTTCACCCCACAATAAATGATTGCGGATTGAAGTAGAGCTTACAACATCTCCGTCAAAAACTACCGCCGGTATTATATGTACCGCGATATTTTCTTTTTTGCATAATTCTTTTAAAAGCGTTACATTCCCTTGAGCACTTTTGCCAAACCGATATGATGCACCGCAAAAAACTGATTCGGTGTTTAACTTTTTTTTAAGCATTTCTGTTACAAATTCATATGGTGATAGTTGCGAAATATCAGAAAAAGGTACGATAACTACCTTTGCTTTTAGTGTTTTTAGCATCTGCATACGGACTTCATCAGACAAAATTTGTTTGATAATCCCTTTGCTTTCTAAAGCAATTCCGCCTAAATTAAAAGAAAATATCGAAGGGTTTTCGCTGTGTTTAACAGCTTCTTGTACAACCATGCGATGTCCTTGATGCACTCCGTCGAAAAAACCCAACGCAACTGAAGTTTTATATTTCATACTGTATATTGCTCCCTCGACTAAATCATGTGTATCTTTACGGTATTTTTGCCGCCTAACTGCGTTGTCGTCGGTCGTAATATCGGTATATTACTCCCTTCTCCGCCTTGTTATGCGGCAAAAATCCTCGCAAATCTTACACAAGATTTAGTCGAGGGAGCAATAATCCCTAATCAATTTCAATATCTCTAATTTATCGCCGTTTGGTTTTGCGAGACCTATAAATAAATCATCTTTTGAATAAAATCTAAAAATAGATTCATAATTTGTCGATTTTAGACTTGGTATACGTTTTATATCTAATTTGACGCCATTTTGGAACATTGTTTTTTGTGCTTCATTTAATATGATTTTATTATATTCCAACAACGGTGTGTCAATCGGTAATAATGAAACAGGAGAGGGAAAATTCAGCAAATCCACACTGTCTTTTAACTTAAAACACCCTGCTCTTGTGCGTTCTAATGCTGTCAATACCCCACCGCATTTTAAAATTTCGCCTATGTCATGTACAAGAGTTCGTATATAACACCCTTTTGAACAAGATACTTTCAATACGCCCTCAATGCCGTTAAATTCGATTATATCAATGCTTTTTATATTAACCGAACGCGGTTTTCTTTCAACTGTTACGCCTTGCCGCGCCAATTTATACAATCTCTTTCCGTTGATTTTAACAGCAGAAAACATCGGCGGAATTTGTTTTATATCTCCGATAAATTTATCGACTGTATATTTTAAATCATTATATGCAACAGAGTTCACATCGGTTTGTGACAATATTTCGCCTGTTATGTCTTGGGTATTTGTAGTGAGCCCCAATTTAAAAGAGGCAAGATATTCTTTGCTTGAATCGGGGATGAAATTTATAATTTTTGTCGCACTGCCGATAAAAATTGGTAAAACTCCTGTCGCCATAGGGTCTAATGTCCCGGAATGACCGATTCGTCTTTCTTTTAAAATACCGCGGAGTTTCGCCACAACATCAAAAGAAGTGAAGTCCGCAGGTTTATTTATAATAATAATTCCATTCATAAAAATAGTTTTTTATTTTCTATAGGCAATCTCTAAAAACCTCAGTATTGAGGTTATAACTAATAAAAATTTGCATATTTTCGCAGTTAAATTTTACTAAATGATAATAAATAGAGGTTGCCTTCCCCCCGCCTTCGGCGGGGGTATAAAAAATGTAAAATCCGCCTTATATAAATAATAATTTTTATTGCTAAAATGTATTGCTTTTTAATATATTGACCAAAAACGAAAGTATAGAAAATATAAAATCCGTCTTATAAATAATAATTTTTTACAGGTATGGTGTTAACTTTTCTTTTACTGCTTCGAGGATTTTTTTCTTTACATTTTCTATTGTGCCGTTTTGGGTACAGCCTGCTGCACGGACGTGTCCGCCGCCGCCGAATATATCTGCTAAACTAAACGCGTTTATTCGCTCGGAAGTGCGGAATGATATTTTATACTCATTGCCTTCTATTTGGCGTATGGTGATGCCGACGTCTACGCCTTCAATTTGTTTGGTAACACCCGAAATACCATCGAAAACCGCTTGGTCTGCACCTGTTTTTTCTACCATTTCTTTTGTGATTACAATAAGTGCAACTTTATCATTATAATAAAATTCGATTGATTTAAGTACCATGCTTTCTAAATGTATTCGTGCTTTTGATTTATTGTCAAACATCTCACGATTAATCATGTCATAATTCGCGCCACATTCAAAAAGACGGGCGGCAACAATATGAGTATTTGCTGTAGTCGAATTAAATTTAAAACAACCTGTGTCTGTAACAATTCCCGTATAAAGACAGTCTGCGATAAGATTGTCGATTTTTGTCCCTAACCGTATGAGTAAATCATATACTGCTTCACAAGTAGCGGCGGCAGATGATGCTAAGTACGTTTTTTTTGCGTATAATTTGTTTGTTATGTGATGGTCAATGGATAAGTCCGTTTTATCGGCATATTTTACTAAGTTCTCGCCGAATAATGTAACATCAGCAGTGTCAACCGATATGATATATTGAGGAGTAAAGTCGTTATCCTTGACATACTCGCTGTACATATAATAATATTTTTCTGGCAAAAGGTCATGGCATACGACTTGTACCCGCTTGTCCATTCTTTTTAAAGAATAATACAACGCAAAACTCGCTCCAACAGTATCCCCGTCCGGGTTTTTATGAGGAATTATCAATATATCCTGAGCATTTTGCAAACATTCAACAGTTTGGTTAAGACTAATTTTCATCGTTTCTCCATGCCTTTTTATTTTTTGTTCATGATTTTTTTTTAGATGTGTCTGCACACCCGCCACCGGCGGGTGTGCAGACACATCTAAGTTTACAAATCTTTTTTTAGTAACTCGTTTATGTGTGCACTATACTCAACCGAATCGTCCGGGATAAATTTTAATTCCGGAGCACGGCGTAATCTTAAACGCGTAAAAATTTCTTTTTTAATAAATCCTTTAGCTTTTGTTAAGGCATCTGTCGCTTCTATTGCTTTTTCTTTGCCGTCTATTGAACTGACATAAATTTTGCAATGCGATAAATCTGACGATAAGTCAATACGGACAATACTTAAAACAGAATCGTGCAAACGCGGGTCTTTCATTTCCCGCAAAACAGCCGATAATTCTCTTTTAACATCAGTCTCCATATGATTTTGTTTGTGTGACATGAAATTTATATGCCTCCTTAGTCTCTATATTCTTCTAACATAAATGATTCGAAAATGTCGCCTTCTTTTATGTCGTTGAATTTTACTAATCCTATACCGCATTCATAACCGTGGGTAACTTCTTTTGCATCTTCTTTAAAACGTTTAAGCGAATCTATTTGATCTTCTACTATTACAACACCATCGCGAACTAATCGAATTAGTGCGTTTCTCGCTACTTTGCCTTCAAGAACATATGACCCTGCGATTGTTCCTATGCCGGATATTTTGAAAATGTTGCGAACTTCCGCACGTCCAAGCTGTACTTCACGGATTTTTGGTGCAAGCATACCTTTCATAGCTTCTTGCACATCTTCAATCGCATCATAAATGACACGGTAAAGCCGTATTTCCACTTCGTCAATTTTTGCATTTTCCGCCGCAACAGGGTCCGGACGCACATTAAAGCCGATTATAATTGCGTTTGATACATTCGCTAACGAAACATCAGACGGAGAAATTGCACCCGCTCCTCCATGTATAACCTTAACGCGGACTTCTTCATTAGAAAGTTTTTCCAACGATTGACGGACAGCTTCCACAGAACCTTGCACGTCTGCTTTTACAATAACAGCTAAATCTTTTATTTCTCCTTGTGATATTTGACTGAAAAGATTGTCCAGCGTTACTTTTGTGAATGACTTGAAATGTTCTTCTTTTTCTTCATGACGGCGTTTTTCAACTAATACTTTTGCAAGGCGTTCATTTTCTACCGCATCGAATCTATCGCCTGCCGACGGTACTTCCGCAAGTCCTGTAATTTCAACAGGAGTAGAAGGCCCTGCTTCTGTCACCATTTCGCCTTTATCATTTTGCATTGTGCGGACATGTCCTATTGCAGTGCCTGCTAAAATCACATCACTTATTTTTAAAGTACCTGTTTGCACAAGTAAAGTCGCAATCGTTCCTTTTCCTTTATCGACACGGGCTTCTACTACAGTTCCTCTTGCGAAACGGTCGGGATTCGCTTTTAATTCTTGAATATCTGCAGTCAATATAACCATTTCTAATAAATGGTCAATGCCTTCGCCTGTCAATGCTGAAACAGGAACACAAATAGTGCTTCCGCCCCATTCTTCGGGGACGAGTTCATATTCTGTTAATGACTGCATAATTTTTTCGGGGTTCGCCTCGGGTTTATCCATTTTATTTATCGCAACAATAATACTTACCCCTGCGGCTTTCGCATGGTTTATTGCTTCTATGGTTTGCGGCATAATACCGTCGTCAGCCGCAACTACTAATATTACTATGTCGGTTACAGCAGCACCGCGTTCACGCATTGAAGTAAAAGCTTCGTGCCCAGGGGTGTCAAGGAAAGTAATTTCTTTTCCAGATGCCGTTACTTTATATGCGCCTATATGCTGTGTGATTCCGCCTGCTTCTGATGAAATAACATCAGCATTACGAATTTTATCCAACAAAGAAGTTTTTCCGTGGTCAACATGACCCATAACAACAACAATCGGACTTCTCGGCTGTAAGTTTTCGTCCTCGTCTTCTTCTTCTTTAAACAAACGTTCTTCTATTGTTATAATAATTTCTTTTTCGACTTTTGCTCCCAATTCTTCGGCAACTAAGCTTGCTGTATCAAAGTCAATAGTGTCGTTTATTCCGGACATTTCACCTAATCCCACAAGATGTTTGATTACAACATTAGGCTTAACTTTCAATCTTGATGCGAGTTCGTTTACAACAATTTCATCGGGAATAAGCACTTTAAGTTGTTGTTTCCGTGCTCTTTCCAAAGCAAGACGCTGGAATTTTTGGGCTTCGGTTTCTTTTTTTGCGGACATAGGTTTACCGCGGTTTTGTGACTTTTGATTGATTTTTTGCTTTCGGGTATAATTATCTTTTATCCCACGGTTTTGACGTGCTATTTCTTCATAACGGTCATTATATTTATCTAAATTCACTCTAACCGTATGAGTATCGACAGTGCGAACCACACGTTCTTTTTTCGGTATAATTTGCTCTTTTTCTTTTGGCTTGACTTCGGATGTCGGCCTTTGAGCCGTTTTGGAATCCGGTTTTGAATCAGATTTTACTTCCGATTTCTTTTTATCAGATTTAACTTCATCGGTTTTGGATTCTTTTTCCGTTTCAGCCTTTTCTTGTACCACAGGTATTTCCGGCGGTATTTCGGGGGTGAGAACAGTAGCTTGATTAAAATAATCCTCAAAACTGTCTACTTGATGTTTTAGTGTAAAGTAATCAAAAACCACATTTAATTCATCCTCGGTCAATGCGGTCATATGATTTTTTTTCTTTGCAAAATGTTTTTCCAACAGTGTTACTATTTCCTTACCGTCCGGAAAGTCCATATCCTTTGCAACTTCATGTATTCGGTATTTAAATGCCATTTAATATCCCCCAAAATAGAATTTTACTTTATGTTTTGTCGCTTATGCCGCGAATTGGCATTTACTTTTTGTAAAAAGTAAACAAAAACTTTTTCGCTCATGCCACGAATGGCATCTTTTTAACCGCTGGCTTCAGCGGAGAAGTTTGTTTGTCGCTCATGCCGCGAATGGCATCTTTTTAACCGCTGGCTTCAGCGGAGAAGTTTGTTTGTCGCTCATGCCGCGACGGAATCCTTGCGAAGGGGAACGCACTTACTTTGTAACGATACAAAGTAAGCAAAAATCGTTTAGGGGAACAATCCCCCTAAAAACCCCAGGGGATGACACCAAGAAAATTTATTAATCGTCGTTTGCTCTCGATTGGTAAGATTTCTGTATTTTTTTCGCTTTTTCGCACCGTTGTTTTTCACGCAACGACGATATGGTGTTTGTACTCCTTATGTTCCAATAATTGTTATTTATATCGTCTAAAATCTAACATCTCATGTCTCATGTCTAATTTTCTTGGAAGTCGCCGATTTTTCTAAATTTATTATAACGCTCTTGTAATAAAATTGCAACATCTTTTTTTGAAAGTTTATGCAAAGTTTCAATTAAGTATTCCGTAATGTTTTCTGCTGTCTCTTCTGTGCTGTGATGCGCGCCGCCTATAGGCTCTTCAATAATAGTATCACAAATGTCAAAACCTTTCAAGCTTTCTGCGGTAATTTTTAAAAGTTCTGCCGCTTCTTTTTCTCTTGTTCCGTCTTTCCATAAAATATTAGCGCAACCGCGAGGAGAAATCACCGAATAAACCGCGTTTTCTAACATTGCAAGTTCATCACACACACCCAACGCGAGAGCTCCGCCGCTTCCGCCCTCTCCTGTTACAATAGATATTATCGGAGTTTTTAACTTCATGAATTCAAATAAATTTCGTGCTATTGCTTCACCTTGTCCGCGTTCTTCGGCGGCGATACCGCAAAATGCTCCGGGAGTGTCTATAAAACAAATTATAGGGCGTTTAAATTTTTCCGCCTGTTTGGCTAAACGCAAAGCTTTACGGTAACCTTCCGGATGCGGCATCGCAAAATTAGAATTTTTATTTTCCTCAAGATTTTTACCTTTAACATGACCGATTACCGTTACAGGAGTTTTACCGAACAACGCAATTCCGCCTGTTATAGCACCGTCGTCGCCATATAAACGGTCGCCGTGCATTTCATAATATTTTTCAAATATTAAAGATATATAATCATTAACCGTAGGACGGGCAGGATTTCGTATAATCTCAATTTTTTTCCAAGCAGACAAATTGCTCATAGTTGGACTCCCTCCCCAGACAAGCTGGAAATAATAAATCAAAAATAAAAAATAATAAATGTGCAGAAACATTATAAGTTTTGAAATCTGTCCACTGGTCACTGTCTAATAATTAGAATACAAAAACAAAATTGCACTAAAACATAAAATATGCAAAAATATTACAAGTTTTGGAATCTGATCACTGTCTACTGATCACTGATCATTGATCACTGTCCACTGCTCCATGTATTTTTATTAAGTTCGATAATGTTCTTCTCATGTTTGAACGGTCTATTATCATGTCTACAAAACCGTGTTCTAACAAAAATTCTGCAAGTTGAAATTCTTCGGGAAGTCTTTGTTTTATTGTGTCTTCAATAACACGTCTGCCTGCAAATCCTATTAAAACTTTTGGTTCTGCTATTATAATATCACCCAAAGATGCGAATGACGCTGTTACTCCGCCTGTGGTGGGGTCTGTTATTACTGTTATATACAACAATCCTTGTTCGCTATGTTTTGCGATAGCTCCGCTGGTTTTTGCCATTTGCATAAGTGAAATTATACCTTCCTGCATTCTTGCGCCGCCGCTTGCTGTGAAAATTATGACAGGCAAATTTTCTTTTGCCGCAAATTCAAAAGCGCGAGTTATTTTTTCACCCACAACCGACCCCATTGACGCCATCATAAAATGCGAATCCATAACGGCGATAACTGCTTTTTGACCGCGTATTTGACAAAGTCCTGTGACGACAGCTTCATTTAAGTCGGTTTTTTCACGCAAGGCAGAAACTTTTTTTTCATACCCGGGGAATCCAATAGGGTTTTTACTCAACAAATTCGCATCAAGTTCTTCAAAACTGTTTTTATCAACAGTAACTTCTATCCGTTCTTTGGCGGACAATCGAGAATGATAACTACAACTCGAACAAATTTTACCAGAGTTATTAAAATCTTCCATAAAAGTAACATGTGTACAACGCGGACATTTAAAGAGCAAGTCTTTAGGAATACTAACTTTCGCATGAGTATCTTCATTGTATGTTTTTTCCATACGAGTTTTTACAACTTTAAAAAAATCTTCCAACAAATTTTTCACCAACCATTCATACAACTAACAACTAACAACTAACAAATAATAGATAACAGATAATAAATTACAAATAACAAATAATAAATAATAAATTTTTATATTGTAGGGGAGAACTCCGTTCGCCCGCAGATTCGCACCAAATATTATGAAATTTTTCGCTTCCATTCTCTCCTCGCCACTGGTGGGAACGAACGAATAAATAATAATTTTTTTTGGAACAAAATATTATGAAATCTTTCGCGTCCATTCTCCCCTCGCCACTGATGGGAACGAACGAACAAACAAATAATAAATTTTTTTGGAATAAAATATTATGAAATCTTTCGCGTCCATTCTCCCCCCCGCCGGCGGCGGGGGGGAGAATGGATATTACTCAATTTTTTTTCTACTTAAAAATCCTATGTCGTAGTTTGCGTTTATGAAATCTTGGTCATTTAATAAGTTTAAATGAAAGTCTATGTTGCTGTCAATACCTTCTATAATAAATTCTGCTAAAGCCCATCTCATTTTTTTTATCGCTTCATCGCGGTTTGGAGCATATACCATTAATTTTGCAATCATACTGTCGTAAAACGGAGGTATTTCATATCCGGAATAAACTGCGCTGTCAATGCGTACCCCCGGGCCTCCGGGTATATGCAAAGCGGTGATTTTCCCCGGGGATGGGCGGAAATCGTACTTAGGATTTTCTGCATTTATTCTACATTCAATGGCGTGCCCTGTAAATTTTATATCTTCTTGGGTAAAAGGCAATTTTTTACCTTGTGCCACGAGTAATTGTTGTTTCACTAAGTCTATTCCTGTTACAAGTTCTGTTATGCCGTGTTCAACTTGTATGCGGGTGTTCATTTCCATAAAATAAAAGTTATCGTCATCATCAAGCAAAAATTCTACTGTTCCTGCGTTATAATATCCGCATCCTTTTGCGGCTTTACACGCGGATTCACCCATTTTTTGTCGCAATTCATCACTCACGACAGCACACAAAGCTTCTTCTATTAATTTTTGGTTGCGTCTTTGTATCGAGCAGTCTCTTTCCCCTAAATGCACAGTATTTCCGAAAGTATCGGCGATAACTTGTATTTCTACATGACGAGGATTTATAATCATTTTCTCAATATAAACTTCTGCATTGCCGAAATAATTCAATGCCTCGGTTTTTGCTGTTGTAAATGCAGATTCCAATTCATTTTTAGAATTAACAATCCTTATTCCTCGCCCGCCGCCGCCTGCAGATGCTTTTATTAATACAGGAAAGCCTATTTCTTCTGCGATTTGTTCGGCTTTTTTTAATGAAGTAATCGCTCCGTTTGAACCGGGGATTATAGGAACACCGGAATTTTTCATGGTTTGTTTTGCTCTTGCTTTATCGCCCATCATTTCAATAGATTCTGCACAAGGCCCTATAAAAGTCAATCCGCATTTTTCGCAATTTCTCACAAATGCGGCCGATTCAGATAAGAACCCAAACCCCGGGTGTATCGCTTGTGCTCCGGTAATTTCACAAGCGGCGATAATAGAAGTTATATTAAGATAACTGTCGCGGCTCATTGCAGGGCCGATACAAACGGCTTCATCTGCAATTTGCGCGTGCAAAGCATTGCGGTCAGCTTCGGAAAAAACCGCCACTGTTTTGAGCCCCGCTTCACGGCAAGCACGTATTATTCTAACAGCTATTTCACCTCGATTAGCAATTAAAACTTTATTGAAATTCATAAAAACTCCTTTTTATAATTTACTCACCAATTGCAAATTTTATTTCTGCGGACACTGCTTTTTCATCACCTACATAAGCATTTGCACTTCCAATACCTATTGCACCCTTGGATTTTATAATTTCTACTTCCAATCGTAAAGTTTCACCCGGTAGCACTTTACGGCGGAATTTGGCTTTATCAATACCCGCAAAATATGCGATTTTCCCTTTGTTTTCCGGTAAAGAGAGCACACATACTCCCCCTGCTTGGGCAAGCATTTCTATCATAAGAACTCCGGGTTGCACAGGAGTTCCGGGGAAATGCCCTTTAAACCATTCTTCATCAGTTTTTAAATGTTTTGTGGCAACAACTCTCTTACCGGGGTCTAATTCAATAACCTCGTCTATTAATAAAAAAGGGTCACGATGCGGTAGGATTTCTTTTATTTGTTCTATGTTTAAGGACATTGTTTGTTTCCTTTCAAAAGGTTTTTTTGTTTTTTCGCTTGTGCCGTGAAGTGGCACTTACTTTTTATGAAAAAGTAAGCAAAATCTTTTTACCGCTGGCTTCAGCGGAGAAGAAGGTTTGTCGCTCATGCCGCGACGGGCACTTACTTTGTAACGATACAAAGTAAGCAAAAATCGTTTAGGCGTTCCCCCTAAAAACCCCCTTAGCTGACACCAAGATAGTTTACTAATCGTCGTTTGCTCTCGATTGGTTTTTGTGTGATATTTTTTTCGTTTATATGCACCGTTGTACAAACGCAACGACGATATATTGTTTGTACTCCTCATAATCTCAAAATTGTTGTCTATTTAACGGGCGGCAGATTGCCGCCCCTACATATTATTTATTATTTTTTCTTTTGCAACAATAATATCTCTCTTTTATTTTCGCTCTTGTTCAACATTTTCACTATAATAATCGCGGCTGTTAAAAATGGGATTGTGAAAATTAATGTTACTGATACTGTTCCCCAATATCTGAAAAAACTGTTGCTAAATGCCTCAAATAAAAAACAGGCAATGGGGGTTAACAAAAATCCAAAAGGTAAAACTTTTGCATTGCAAGGTTTATATTTAATGAAAAATATAAATCCGACAATGGGTATTATATATATTATCAAAACAATAATTGCTATAAATAAATTTGCAGGGATTATTTTTATTCTTTCGGTGATTGTATGATGAACAAGCGGATTAAATAAGATAATCGCGGCAATTACAACATAAATCGACGGTAATAATAAAAATAATGTGAATTTATATTTTTCTTTCAAAACAAGCACCTTTTTTTTGTACACACACCCGCCTACGGCGGGTGTGTATACGGTTATTATTTTTCTTTCCAAACGATGTTTTACATTTTTTGTTCTCGCTCTCGCTTGCAATGGGCGTGTGTACAACAATTTTTTAAGCGATGTTTTACATTTTTTGTTCTCGCTCTCGTATGCAATGGGTTTGTGTACGGCAATTATTTATTACACAAAACATAATTCTATTTTTCGCGTTCGTTTACCCCTTTGCCATCGGCAGGGGGTAAACGAACATAAAATTTACTCTATAATCATAATTTCTTGTCCGAATTCTATTGCTTCGCCGTTGTTTACGCTTATTTTTGATACTGTGCCGTTATATTCGCTGGTTACTTCATTCATTAATTTCATGGATTCTATGATAAAAAGCACATCACCTTTTTTCACTTTTGTGCCCACTGTGACAAAAGGCGGCTTTTCCGGAGATGGTGAGGAATAAAATGTACCAACGATAGGAGATTTTATCACATGACCTTGTACGACAGCAGGAGTTTCCGACGGAACATTGCCGTTTGTTGCAGGTGATGCCGTTTCGGGCATTGCAGAAGGTGTATGTGTGTATCTTATGTTTTCTTTTTTAGATTCTAACGTTAAGATTGTATCTCCTTGTTGTACTACAATCTTACCCAATCCGCTTTTTTGGATTTTATCAATCATTTGGTCAATAAATTCGGCATTAATATTATCAAACATTTTTCATTATCCTTTCGAAAATTGCATTATATTTTTTTAAAACAAATAGAGGCGTTGTGT
>Ga0099364_10009677_pt1 | contig 13356 bp, 22 predicted proteins | sample TergutTh196P3_FD_73070 | JGI IMG/M metagenome (GOLD analysis project Ga0099364, IMG submission 73070) | Microcerotermes parvus P3 segment gut microbial communities from Pointe-Noire, Republic of the Congo - Th196 P3 | ecosystem: Host-associated > Arthropoda: Insects > Digestive system > Gut ...
GGCCACACATAGTCTCTTAAAATATGGACTATGAATTTAATAAATAAAAAAACAAGAAACAAAATCGCCAGCGGTTCATTTCCGATTTTGCTTATTAACGTTACAATAGCTGATTCCACCTAGTTCCCCTCCCTCGCCATATCTGTTTCAACAACAGATATATTTTTTCTGACACGGGAAATCTGAAGCCTCACCACGCCTGGTTTGCCATGTTCCGCAAGATAAATAGCCGCAATGTCATTCATCGCGACATATTCACGGCTGGTGCCGTCCTCGAAATCAATACGGTATACATGACATATATGTACTATAGGCTCTATAGTATCAGTACCGGATTCATCTTCTTCAGGCCCGGCGATAATTATGTCGTGTCCAGTTTCCTCATCTTTAATATCAGACATGCCGAAACCGTACTACGAAAATTCAAAATGTCAATAGTTTTCAGATCGAATTATTTATTTTTTTAGCGAAAAGGGTTATATAGCGCTCCTGCAATAACGCTGCTCCTCGGAATACGGGTTGCGGATACGCGGGCGATGCAAAAACACACCCGGATCAATTTCACTGTATCCGCCGCCCAAATTTCTCACAGAACTCTCATCTCCTTCATCATCCCTCAATGATGCCCTCTTTTCGGCAATTAATTTCCGTATATCAACAAAGTCAGGATGACTCATTACAATATACGCAGCTACATAGCGCACACCATCCAATGCGTGCATGGGGCTTGAAGCGCCGACACCTTTAGGAATTTTATTGTCTTTGTCGCGCATTGCTATCGCGCACGCTTCAGCAACATTTTTTGCGATTTTGCAAACTATAAGTCTGTTCATATAGAACAGCTTGCTCACCAGGAAGCAAGTATCCTCAACCAGAGGGCTTTTCTTACGGTATATAATTTTTATATCCTGCTGCCGCAAATCCCGTGCAAGAGAGGGAAATGAATCTCTAATCGTTACATCAGGCAGCCACTTAATAACCTGTTCAGGGAAATCATAACGAACAACCATCGCCGCCTCGGTTAAATCAGGGAAATCATAGTATTTAATACAATAAATTATTCCGTTACGAACAATATATGCTGAACCGCGATTGTAACCGGTATTTATGTCCTGCCCCCAATAAACTATTTCGCCCGGCCTTACATCCAAGTCCAAATCAAATTCGACATAGTTACGCGCCCAATCAAACCCCGGTATAACACGGCCTTTTGCAATAGCTATAAACTCGCCGTGCATAAATACCCTGCGTTCTTCAGGCGTATACATCTTATACATGTCGCGTATCATTGATTTTGGAAGGAATATATTATCTTCCGTCCTTCCGCGAATAAGAACGAAACCGATACCAGTCTTCTTAAAATGGTTATATACGGCATACAAGCCCTTCTGCCCTTGTGAAGTAGAAGCAAAGCATATACACGGATCACGCTCTCCCGGCAATACCTGGCGGCAGCGCTCGTTTAATGATTTAGTAGCCTCCAGCATTTTATCGGTTGTAAGTTCATCCGCTTCTTCAACATATATTTTATGAACATCCAAACCAAATATTCCACCAGGGTTTTCAAGCTGCTGCAATATAATAGTAACCGTACCAATCTTGAACATGTTATATTTTTTACTCTCGTTGTATATCGTTTTACTTATATATAAATAATTTCTAAAATAGTTTAGCAATGTCTTTTCCAAATGACTTAACGTAAAACCGCATATCATCAGCCGCGCATTGTCGCCGGCACGATCTTTTTTCCCTTGCAATCTCTTAATATCATTTATAGGCGCAAATACATCCGCTCTGGTTTTTCCCGCACCATAACCGCAACATAGGAAAAACCATTTTATTTCAGGAAATAATTCAGGAGCCTGTATATATTGGGACTGGTGAGGCAGCATAAGCACATTCTTCACAATTACCTCTCTACAATCTCACCGTTTGGCAGCACATCAAAAAAATCATCATCATTTTCAACAACTATTTTTGTGCGGGCAGTACTGCCTGTATGCAGCTTGCCGCTTGTCCCTGCCGGTATTTCTTCTTTCTTACCTACCAATTCGTCAAAGTCCGCATTATCAGTACCGTAGTTTATCTCCGCTGTTGCCAGTTTTTCAAATTCTTCTCTTGTAATAGGCACGAATAAAAAATTAACTGCATGACTTTCGGTATCCCCTGCCGCCTCTGCCATTTCTTTCATAATCTCACGTTTTATCTGCGCTGCCTTGAAACGCATATTAAGTCTATCTTTATCTATCGTAATGCTTTTCTTAGTTCTTTTTTTCCCGCGCTCGCTCGGATGGATGTATTCGCCCTCGTCATCTTCATCGGCATCCTCATTTGCTGCGAGGTTTGCGAGATATTCCAACTCCTGCACTTCCTCAAGCCGCTGCCTAGCGTATATACTTTTCGTTTCCCGTTTATATTCCTCGTCATCTAAAATCATTACACGCAGCCGCTTATCAGAAACTTTGCAGTAATCCAGCGCTAATGAGTCATTATTAAGTTTTTCATAAGCCCCGATGCAGTTCTGCACTAGCGCGGCAAAATAGTCCGGGCTGTCCTTATCAGACAGGGGGGCGTTGATAGTTTTTTCGGTTTCCTCTGTTTTCTTTTTCCTTGGCATACAAGGACAATACAACGAAAATTTAAAATGTCAATAGTTTAGGAAACGAATTATTTATCGCAATTTATTCAATATTTGCCGCGCAATATTTCAGAGATACCGCGAAACACTTATAAAACACCGCGCATTACACGCAGATAAAAAAGCCGCTGGAAACCTGTAGACGACCATCTTACAGGAGGCTACCTAAAAGGCAGGCTGCTTCCAGCGGCATATTTAACATAATCAATTACAACCTAAATGTCAAGCCGTTAATTGTTTCCGTCTTAGATGCTCCAATTCGCTGGCAGACATTACCTTTGGATCAGGCAATACCTTTGCGTTGATACATTTTCGTATCAACCCCGCTTTCCACCTGAAGAAATCGTCATATTCCACTCTTTCACGATGCCGCCATCCTCCTAGCGTATACATATACTCTCTTTCAAGATGGTCTTTGACAGATTGTGTTATTAACTCATACTTATCCAGCATGACCGGCGCTACCTGAAGAAACTCCCCGCAAGGACCATAAATTAGTATAATGCGTATTTTTTTCTTTCCCACTCCAGCCACTAGATAAACCCTCCCACCTTCATCGTTCTCTGTATAAATTCGTTCTACAGACGCGGGTATACCATTAAATACGTTTCCCGGAAACGGCGACAGCGCCATTCCTGCGGCAAGGTGTTCAAGAGCTTTAACAGATTCTTCAGTCAGTATCACCGCGCCTGCCTGCCGCGCACGCTGGATTACTATTTCCGGTGTGTTCCAGGCTTCTTCGAGTTTGATGAAGTAATCTCTAAGTTGTTCACCTATTTTACCTTCGTCTGCTATTGTTATATGTGATGCCATACGCAATGTCATATGGTATTCTTTGTTAGGACGACCTCCTGTACTTTCCCCCAGTGTTATAACATAGTCCTTGAGTTCTTTAAATTTGTATTTTTCAATACGGTTGGCAACCCAGTCTGCAAACTTATGTTTAACCCCCAACGCCTCATGCAAATCACGGGCGTTAACCCACTGTCTGTTATCCTTTTCGATAACCTTTACTAATTCATTCATATAAATCTCCTTAAAATGTTAGTTGAAATTATTTTCGTCACATCACATATATGACGAAAATCCTGAAAATCCCGTGGCGCGCGTAACAAACAGTTATAACCAACGCTTTTTGGTTTTCAGGTAAACTTTTCAGCAGGCCGAATCAATTATGACTCGACCTGCCCGACCTGTTACGCCGGTAAATGCTCCCTTAATAATTCGATAAACTCTCTACAACATAGATTTTCTTTATGTGGAAAGTTCTGGAATAGATGAGTTGCAAACCAGGCCGCCTTTTTAGTTTCTGGGTCATTCTGCCCCGCTCTGCTGGTCAAGTAACCTGCCGAAACATTAGACTGTACTAATTCAATGAGTCTCTCTTGTACTGTTTTACTTAGGCTGTTTTGATACTCATTAAAGAATAGATCCAAATTTCGCTTGACCTGGGCGGCGTTTGCCTCTAGTTCTAACCTTTCACGCCTGTTGAATTCCTCTGCCGGGTCTGCCTGGGCTTCCCTTTCTTCCCATTCACTATAAAGTGTTCCTATAACCTTACCAATTCGCCTATTTGATACTTCTGGCTTTTCCTGGATTATAGAATAGAACGGAGTCCATGACTTGCCGGAGTCCGTGCTGACTAAATACGCCGGATCATTCCTGTTGCCTGCGTTAATCCTGTTTATCTTTGTTACTGTCCTGGCTGTATCATCAGCACTAACTGATCTAGTGATACGATTACCACGATCCCCTACTTGTTCGGCTTCTAACGCGTCCAAGGCTTCATTATAATTTCTTGCTGTACCTCTGCGCTTTGCGGCTTTTAGTGCGCCGATAGTATACATGATTGCGGCCTCGTCCTGGGTTATTCCTTTAGACTCGGCTATTTGATCAATTTTTATTTTCCGGCTTGAATCCATAAAAAGAATAGCGCAAGCCTGAACGCGATACATTACCGATTGCGGTAATTTCCAACTTGTTTTTTTGTTACCCATAGTAGTAACCTCCCCCGTTAATTATTTGTAGATTGGTCGTCTACATTTTTATTATCGCACATTTTTATATATTTAGTCAATACTTTTTCTAAAAAAAAAAGAAAAAGTTTTTTATTTTTTATCTATTAAAATAAACCGGTCTAGGTAGTTTTACTTTTTTTTAGTAAAACCCCAACCCCTAAAATCAAAATTTTCCGGTCTACTTGAATTACCCTGCATATATAACGCACATAATAAACCCCGTATGCAAAAAATTATTAAATTATTTGTGTAATGTGTAATACATAGTAGTAATATGTAATGGTACATACTATATAAACAGAGAGAAATAGCCTTCGGCGGCTTTTTAGATTATTTTAGTCCGATTTAATTTTGCTTATCTACAAATGCCATTTAATACGAAAAATAAACTTTTTAAAAATAATGTTTCGGACGACTTGAAATATGGGAAAGTGGGGATTTCCTGGAACCCCGTATTTACAAATTTTCTCTATACTACATAATACATATTATATAATGTGTAGTATAGTGATTTTATCATATCATATACATGATAATATATTTTGACTATTTTTTGCATACGGGGCTATTTTTAGACGTTATAATTGAATGATAAAAAGGGGGTTATAATGTTTCTATATGTATAGATATTGACTGTATTATTTATTTTATCCAATTTAATTTTTATGCTAGGCTAATAAAAACGCTTGACAAAAAATTACAAATATATGATACTGTATAGTAATTAAAAATATTTTGCCTGTTTGCGACATTTTACCAATTTATGATTAATAACACATAACATACATTTAGGAAATATTTATTTTTCGTGATAAATGCTATTTGTAGATATGCAAAATTAAGTCGGACTAAAATTATTTACTTACTATATATAGATTTACGCGTATTTTTTGCGTTTTTATATCCATTATATAACAATGAAAAAACCGTATTTTAAAATTAACAGCCTTGACCGATAAATTAATTTTTCATATGATTTTTCGGTTATTTTTTGATAATTTTTTGCATACCGGCCTATTTTCGGGCGTTATAAGTGAGTATAGAAAATAAAACAATATAAGAGAGGATATAATGAAAAAAATAAAAGATTGTGATATTACAGTTACTAAACATAATATTGATGGCTTTACGTTATCTTGTATAGCCGATGATAACAATTACTATAAACATCGTTATATAGGGTATGGGCTGCGTCAAGCTAAACAGCGTTTTAAAATGTACGTGCTAACTGAAATGGAAACAAACGCTAAATACTGGAAAGGCCGTACTGACGAAGTTGTAATACAAGCATTACGGTGTATATGCGGCGGTGATTTGGTGATTGCAAGGCAATTATTGAATCAATAAATAATTTTTTGCATACCGGCGCTCTTTTGGGCGTTAAGAGTATAACGCTTTGATAATAAGCGGTAATAAAACAAGTATAGGAGATTATTATGGCAAAAGCAGAGAAAAAAGGCGGTTATAGGGACAATAAAGCGCCAGGCAGTTTATCCATTGTTATTATGGATTTGGAAGGCAGGGAATGGGGTCGTATGTATGCTACGCCAAAGGTTTTTTCAACAGGCAGTGTTGGATTTTATGCAACAGGCAAAGCGGTGAACCCCGCGAACCCTGAAGCAAAATATCAAGCAGGACTTACATTCACACTGGTTGGAAGTAAGCCGGAATAAGCAGTGAAAAATCCAGGCAGGAGTTTAACACCACGTTTATATAAAGCAGGAGTTATGCCCTGCTCTGCCTATGAAGGGAAGCCTGCCGGGTTCGCCGGGCTAGAAGCCTTCCCATAACCGTCTATGGGGTGTGATTCAAAAGACACTTCCATAGGCGGCTTTTTATGAATGTTTAACACACAGTGTTATATATATACAAGCATAACAAACGGAGGTTGGAAGTGTATAGGATTATATTAAGAACAGGCAGGTCGAAACTGCGTAGAAGGGTTTTATATTTTGCAGACTGGCCAAGCGCGTGTGATTTTTGCATACGCGCCGGTTTAAATATAAAAGAAATTAAACTAGGGAGTGAGGTATGACGGCAAGCCAATTAAAATATTTATACTACAAACACAACCCTAATGGGCATTGTTTTGACAGGAAAACTATGAGTTTTTTCGGTGACACAATGAAGAATTTCGGAGTCCGTGATGCCGGTATGGTAGCTATAGATTGCATGAATGATACAAAAGAAGTTGACTCGGTTATTTTACACCGAAAACGTCCGGTCAAATGCGGCCTGCATGGGGACATGGCTATTTTCAGGAAGGATACGGGGCAAATAATTTTTAGTTATATATAAATAATTTTGCATACGCGGACATTTTTTCGCGTAATAAGTAAGGAGGATAATTATGGGTTTTTACAAGAAAATCAACCTGCGCAGCAGGAAGGCAATGACGGAGTTCCTGAAGAATCACGAACGATACGACACTATGAATAGTTGTAATAGATCGACCAGTTATGCAAATTGTATGAAAATACACGCTTCCAGGTGCATGTTCACAAGAGAAGAACAGAACGTATTATATGATCTTATCCAAAGCGAAGAGTTTTACTTTGGTATTAATGATTTAATTGGTGAATGGAACGCGGAGCAGGGATACTTATACCAGGCAGGATTCAACGGCAGAAGCGGCGGCTACCTGGTAATGTATGTAGGCGGCAGGGAACCGAGCGGGTATAAATCATACTGTCCTTCATGTTATCAACAACGTTATAAAACCATTGAGGAAAGCGGGACGAAGTGCGGTAAATGCGGACAGGAAATATGCAGAAACTATACTACCACGCACATGAAAACATATACACACCCAGGGCGCTCTATCGACCAGGACGAGGATTATACAGACTGGGATATGGAACAATTACGCGACCGTGTGAAGCTGGTACAGTCATTTGATAAACTTTGTGATGATATTGTAATGGAAGCTAAACACATGGCAGGCAGCTATGAGGCTGTGGAAGAAACGGTTTTAATACCACAACAGATAAAGGTATTAAAAGAGAAGGCAGCATGAGTGGAATAACAGAGACATTTGAATGGTGTAAAACTTGCGGCCTGGTTAATATTGAAAATAAAATAACTAATTACGGCGGCGAGTGCTGCACAATAAAAAAGAGACGCATTTACGGCAAACAGTGTGATTATTGGATACGAATGAGTGAAACACAGGAAATGTTATATGCGCAATCTAATATTGTTTTTAAAAAATAATTTTGCATACGCGCTTGATTTTACGCGTTATAAACGAAGGAGGAAAATTATGAAATTCGAGATGAACAGTTCTTTACTAAGGGTAAAACAGCCGTGTTGTTATTGGGAGTTCCAGGACTATTTGGTAGGTATTGAGAGTGAGGAAACGGAGTATTGTGAGGAACGCGCAAATGAAGTAATAGACATACCTGAACAAGGGCAGCCTTGGCTTAAAGGTTTAATAGGCAGTATGTTTCCGGGGAAAATTGCCAAGACTTCTGTACTCCGTATGGACTTACCGGCAGACCATCCTGAATACCAGGGGTTAGAGAAATGCGAACTTGACTGGGATAAAGCAAAGGAAATAATATCACGGTGCTGGTTCGACACTCTTGAGGAATGGATTGACGACCGGTACAGGAAGGAATGTATTGAACAAGGCAGGCGTATTAAATTGGAATTCACAGGTACATGGCATCCAAAGGAATACAATTTTAAGACTGATCAGTGCGATTTTCTTCTTTCTGCTTCAGAAGATGCTTTGCGCCATATTATAAAAACCTGCCTTGTGGATTACCGTGAAAGTTTTGCGGTGTATTTAATAAAACAACACTCAAGCTATGACGGGTATATGTCATATATGTCGAATAATATAGACGATTATGATCGCTATTGGGATTTTATACAACTGAACGGAGATGCGGAGCCTGACGGCCAGTATAGCAAGTTTAGACGTGTTGAACATGTGGTATGGGCGTGTTTGGACTTTTGGCTGTTCGGCATTGAAGATATGGAAAGCGGCGATACCAGCAAACTTGATGACGACGCTATGGAAAAACGGTTTGGAAAAAATCAGGGCAGGTTTGGCGAATATTTATGGCATAAAGTTACAGATGCAGCAAGTAACGGCGCGTTTTATGAAATTATGCAATACGAGCCTATAGAAGCGGAGGTTGAAGCAGCATGACAAAAGCAAACAGGACAAGATTAGGAAAGAAAATTGTGCTGCGCATGACCGGCATAAGATTATTAATCAGTGTGCAGCATTTGGACGCAGGATTTAGCACGCAGCAATTATATGTTCATTCACAGGTTGATTTTATATTTGGAGAGTTGCGGTTTGAGGGGTTTGGCACAACTCCTAATTATTTCCGTATTAAGGTTGAGGAAATAATGAATATAAAAGAATTTGATATAGAACGGTATGAAATAACTATGAAGGACGGGACGGTAATAATTTTACAAAAACACTTTTAATTTTTGCATACGCGGACATTTTTTCGCGTAATAAATAACGGAGGATAAAATGGAAACAAAAATTGATAAGGTTGTAATGCCGGGGAGAATGTTAATTGGTAAATACCATCGTAAAGTATTTGTGCATATCCAATACAATAGTAAAGAACAGCGCAAACGCAATACGCACATTGATCCAAGGGGCGATTATGATCAATTGAGTATAAGCGCTGTGGTTGGCCCGTACCGGAATGACTGTCACGGCTCATGCGGCCAGGTACAGGAAGGGCTTCTTGAGATAGACGATCCTAACGTAAAGGAAGGCTGGACAATGGATAAAATACGGACGCTGGTAAAATACTGGCAGAAGTACCACCTTAATGACATGTGTGCAGGGTGTGAGCATCAGGACGCGTGGGACACAAAGAAAAATATTGATGTTTACGAATATATTCGGGATGAGCGACATGATCATATTAAAGAGATTGTACTATCCGGCGCGTGTACAGATTTTGAAGAATATACAGCAATGACCAGAGTGCTTGGTTTGGTTGAACTTCATTTATTCAAAAAACATCATACATACAAAGGCGCTCCCGAATTGGCCGAGGGGGAATTTAAAGAACTTTTAGACGGCGGGTACATCAAGGTAGGTAGTATTACAAAGGAAGGTGCCGGACAAGTGGTTTTTGAAGAACACCCTGAAGGGTTATTGTGCAAACCGTGCGAAACCTGTGGGTATAAATATGGCACAAGTTGGACAAGGCGCGAGATACCGCAAGATGTCATTGATTGGTTTTCGGCTCTGGAAGACACCGAGGAAGACGGCGTGTGGGATTCCTATAGATCTAAGAAGGTTAAGGAACGGGAAGAAAGAAAATACGAAGAACGGAGGAAAAAATGAGTGTTGTTAAGTGTGTACATGCGGGAGCTTATGGGGCTGTGGACGGTATGTGTCATCCTGGTTGCGAGTGCCAGCCTATTATGAACGGCTGGCAGTGTCCACGGATGGAGAGTAATGGACTGATCCGTTATTTCAATCCTGCGAAAGATATTGTTATCGTGTGGAGCATTGATGACGTAAAGCAAGAAAGGCCGCACCTTACCGATGAGCAAGCCTTTGAAGTTTTAGAAGAAGTGAGCGACAGCCACGATTCGGAATTTGGGGTGTGCTGGGAAACTTTACGCTCTACTGCTGATATTTTATACCCAAAACCGGACGGAGATGATTTGGAGGATAACAGTGATGATAGTTGATGAAAAAGACGATTGGGTAATTAAAGAAAGAAGATTGTATGGCTTACAATCCGGTAATCTTGTAAATATTAACACAATATATGAACTATTCCCTGTTGAAAGTGATAAAGATGAAAGTACATTTTTTATCAGTCTTGTTGAAGCGCGTCTTTATAGACAACTCTTAATTGATCGAGAGGGTAAAGCGGAACATACAGGAAAACCTGTAGGTGTTTTACCCAGGACAGGTGAAAAGTTTTATTTTCATCCTAAAGATGAGAATTGGCCTGCGGATTATGTGTACGAGAATGGCCATAGCCTTACTGTCATGGACTACACAGACGCTTTGCGTGTAGCCGGTTGCTATCCAAATGAATATAAGGAGGTGTAAACAGTGAGAAAAATATACGAAAAGATAAAAACAATTAACGAAGGCTGGAGCGTTTATGAAGGCAACACAGGGGAGCGGCTTGATGACTTTGTAAGAATCGCGTGGTTTCTCAATGAGGTTGATGCCGAATTGTGGATTTTGGAAAAAAATGAAGATCAGAAGCGAGAGTGATTTTTATTTCAAAAATTTTTGCATACCGGCGCAGTTTTGCGCGTTATAAGTAACAAGAATATTTTTCTTGAGGAGAAAATAAAATGAACATTCCAGAAAACTTTAAGGAGAGCCAGAGAAGTCAAAAGTTTCGCATGTCGCAATCTATGTGCATAGCATATAAACTAATCGACCTCGACAGTGAATCACGGCAACACAATGTTACTACTATTATAGATATTCGAGTCTTCTGGCCTAAGTATAGCCAGACTTGTAGCGCCGTTATCTGGATCAACGATCTAAAGAATAAACGCTATGGATGGGGCGTAGGCATAGCCAGAGGTTATGGATACCACCATGAAAGTGCAGCTATTGAAGACGCTTTTGGTGATATGGGTATTAAGTTTGAGAGTAAGGAAAGTTTCGGCTCGACTGGAACCGGTGAGCAAGAAAACGCAATCCGTAAAGTCGGAGCAGCCCTTGGGTACGAGAATACCTTGCTTGTCGATTTTAACCCGTAAGGAGGCGTATTATGGAATATGTGATAGCAAAATACGACAATTACCATGCAGCGTTTAGAACAGACGAATTTTACGAAGTTTACAGATATGACGGCCCGGATGACCGGGGGGAGGGTATTGCGTTTTTTGCGTACAAAACGGATGCGGAAGCGTTTGTCAAAGTTAAGGAGGGTAAAGAATAAAATATGAACACAGTGGTAATTAAGGAGGAAATATGTAATGGCCAATAGTAAAACGCCTTTAAATTCTAAAGGTCAAATATCGGAACTGTTGCTCAAGCTGGTTCCGACAGAACAGCTTAACGTAATGTTAAGCAGTGCTGAACATGCGGATGTTATCACAAAAATGTCTGAAAAGGTTAATAAAATACCGGATATAAACGAAACAGACAGCATGGTACGGCATCCGCTGGCGCTGCACTACTTTGCCGGTTCGTGTGACTGGTATGTGTGCGAATGGGATAAAGAGGACACGTTTTTCGGTTATGTGATCCTGAATAATGATATTGAGTGCAGCGAATGGGGTTATATTAACCGTAAGGAATTACTCGAACTGGAACATGTGTTTATTAAAAATGGGTTGGGTGTGCTGAATTTGGATTTCCATTGTCGATATGAAACTATCGAGGATGCCCTGTATGCACGCGACAAGCAGTACTTCAATAAATATAATAAGGAGGTAAAGTGATTTGCAAGAAGGATTTTAGAAGTGCTGTAAAGCAGGTCATTGAAAACAATGGCGGCAACTGTTCTGTTTGCAGACAGAATATCAACACCGGAGCGGTATCTTATGCTAATATGCGAGGAATAAAAACATCCTGGGGTAGAGGGCAACTTACTCTGTTTATTCCACACGAAATCACTTTTACAATTCCTTACATAGAAATCATAAGTTACCAACATTCACCAGCACATCCGGCATCGCTTGAAATAGCTCTTAACGGTCGATGCCTGGTTTCCATAAGAGGTTGTTTTCCAAAGGATGGGTTATGAACACAATGGTAATTATAGGCATTTTTGATAATATAGACTGTTCCGATTGCGCAAGTTACCGGTTTTATCCTGGCCGTACATGGGGAGACCCTGACCAGTGCTACCCGCCTGAAACAATATGTGAAAAAGCTGCTGTCAACAACCCGTGTGAACGGATGCTGGACGCGTTGCACGAGGTAATACTGGACGGCCAGCTTGAAACGAATGACGGGTATTTCATCGACAGGGATTGGGCGAAGCAAATTCAACAGGGAGATACGGATTGCGATGTCAACCCGGAGTTCCTTAGTTTTGACTTTTCTTCTGCCCCTTACTTTTTCATTCCTAATAGTATGAATATGGAGCATGTCAAACCATTTGAAAATATAAAGGAGGTATATAATGCCAGCACGTAGTATAGATATTGATGCTAAGGCTATTAAAACATGTGTAGCCGCGATACGCCAGGCTGTTACGACCAAAGAAGCGACCAGGATTTTTATTGCGTTTTGCGAGCGTTATCGTAAAAATTATACTGCGCGAAGAAAACGTTTAAAGTACTATCCGCTAAAGGAAGCTGCGGCCTGCCGGAAATGGTATGAGGCGAATAAAAAGGAATTAAGTGAAAGACGGGCTGCCGCTTACAAAAAGAAAGCGGAAGAAGAATGGCAGAATGGGTTGCGGAAATGGAAACCGCGCCACATGAAATAGGAGGAAAAATGAGTAATTTGAATAGTGTTTTAATTGAAGGTGTTCTGACTAAAGAGCCTGTAATTCAGGAAATATCGAAAAACGCAGAAAAGTGTATTTTAACTATCGTATCAAAGCGGTCTTCTAAAAAGGATTTAGATACGACATTACAGGATCATACACGCCTTGATATTGTTGTGTATGACAGGCTTTTTTCAAGATCCTGTATGAAGCGCGGTAAAAAAGGGAGCGGGGTGCGGGTGGTTGGCCGACTAAAGGAAAGTTTTGGCATGTGCGAGTGCGGTAGGGAGCA
>Ga0099364_10009678_pt1 | contig 13354 bp, 10 predicted proteins | sample TergutTh196P3_FD_73070 | JGI IMG/M metagenome (GOLD analysis project Ga0099364, IMG submission 73070) | Microcerotermes parvus P3 segment gut microbial communities from Pointe-Noire, Republic of the Congo - Th196 P3 | ecosystem: Host-associated > Arthropoda: Insects > Digestive system > Gut ...
TCTGAGGAAACATGAGCTTGAGGTCCACCAAGGAGGCAACAGTGTGCACGGATATGGCACTAAGCCCTGCCCAAGTTGCAAGGGGCGAGAACCGTGGGTGAAGACTTGCAGCACGTGCAAGAAGACCGGAAAAGTTTCTGCGAACCCATTCCTCTAGCGAGCAGAGGGCCGTGACCCGATATGGACTGCGACTAAGAGAAGCATAATTGAGGGGTAACCAATTGTACCGGCGCCAACAACAAGGCGCCGGTTTTTCCTGTTAAATTGCGTAAAACATGTTAAAATATGGGTATGAAAAAAGTTGTGACGCGGTTTGCGCCGTCGCCGACGGGCTATATCCACATCGGTAATTTGCGGAGTGCGATTTTGCCGTACTTGCTGGCAAGGCAAACAAAGGGGACTTATATTTTGCGAATTGAGGACACGGACAGGGCGCGGTACGTGGAGGGCGCAACTGAGCTAATCATGGAGACTTTGAAGTGGGTGGGAGTTAACTGGGACGAGGGCCCGGATGTTGGCGGGCCGAATAACCCATATTATCAGACGCAACGCACGGAAACTTACTACCAGTGGGCACAGAAATTGGTTGATGCGGGGATGGCATATGCCGACACACGTTCGCCAGAGGAAATTGATAAACTGCGCAAGGATGCGGCGGCGAAAAAAATGCCGTTTTTGGCGCGAAATTATCGACCAGCGAAAACACCGAAATGGAAAATCGGCCTGCCCTTACGTTTTAAGCAAACAAAATTGGAACCAGTTGAGTGGGACGATGCCGTATACGGCAAGATGAGCGCTGGACCAGAGGTGTTGGATGATTTTATTTTAATTAAAGCTGACGGTCTGCCGACGTATAATTTTGGGCATATTGTGGATGATGCGGAGATGAAGATTACGCATGCTTTTCGTGGTCAAGAATATCTGTCGAGCATGCCTAATTATCTGACCCTGTATGACGCTTTAGGGCTGGAGCGGCCGGTGCTGGTGCATATGCCACATATTTTGCGGCCAGATGGGCGGAAAAAATTAGGCAAACGAGATGGCGCGAAGTCGGCGGCGGATTACCGGGATGATGGGGTTTTGCCGGAAGCGATGTTGAATTTTTTGGCGTGTCTCGGTTGGAACGACGGGTCAGAACAAGAGATTTATTCGATGGACGAGCTGATTGCCAAGTTCTCGATTGACCGGATTCAGCGAGCGGGCGCAAGGTTTGACGAGCAGAAACTGATTTGGATGAATGGGCAATGGATTCGCAAATTGTACGCCGAAAATCCGACGGAACTGTACGCTAGGGCGGAAAAGTTCTGGGGCGAAGCGGCTAAAAATGCGTCCGAAAAACAGAAACATGCCATATTTGATATAATTTATGACCGACTGAAAACGCTGGCGGACTTGTCTGATATGACGGGTTATTTCTTTGCTGACCCAGAGGTTGATTTGCAGATGTTGACGCAGAATAAATTTTTGAGCAAGTTGTCCGAGGAGGAACTGCAGAATCTACTGCAAGCTGCGGTGAAAAAACTGAACGCAGTGGAAAATTGGAAGGCGGAAAAACTACAAGAGGCCTTGAACGAGTTGTTGGCAGAGACCAATCAGAAACCGGCCGTGCTGTTTAGTGCAATCCGGATAGCGCTGTCATTTGCGCCATTTTCGCCAGCTTTGCCCGAGACGACGGCGGTGCTGGGCAAAAAAGTAACCTTGGCGCGCCTCAATGCTGTGGTGCGAGCGCTGAGTGGTGAGCGCTAAAAACTTGTGATGTGGGCAATTTTGCTTTAGAATTATAAGCATGAGAATAAAGGGGCACTGGCGCAGAGAGTTGGGGGCGTGGCTATGTCGTAATAAATTTTTGCTGATAGTAATCCCCTGCTCTTTGATAATTGTGGCGTCTGGTACGGTGTCCACTCTGATTGTGACTGGCGTGTTTGACGAGAATATTGCGGAAGAGCCAGAACCTGAGCTAGAACCAGACCCAGTGCCAATAGTGAAATATTTTTCGCGCTTGACGGGGCTGCAGGTAGCGGACAAAGCAGCGCTGACCAATACGGCGTCATGTATTATCATTGAGAATTCGCCGCAGGCACGACCACAATCTGGGTTGCGCAGTGCAGGCGTGGTGTATGAAGGAGAAGCGGAAGGCGGGATTCCGCGATTTATGGCGGTTTATCAATCGCACGATTTGCCAGCGTTGATTGGTCCGGTGCGGTCGCTACGAATGCATTATGCGGAGTGGGCACGGCCTTACAATTGTGCAATTGCGCACTGGGGCGGAGCGGACGATGCACTTAATTTGGTGCGTAACACGGCTGGATTTTGGGATGCTGACCAGTCTTTCAATCCTAGCGCTTACTGGCGACAGGCTGGTCGCTATGCGCCACACAATGGCTATACGAATGCCGAGCGGCAAATTGCGTTGAATGCGGCGAGAGGTTTTAGTAGTTCTGATTTTGTGGGATTGCCGCGAGCAGTTGGTGGGGTTCTGCCGACGCGTTCAGAGGTGCCGGCAACTGCGATAAATATCAAGATGGTGGGGGCGCTCTATAGCTCGAGCTATACCTACGATGCGGCGAATAATCGGTATCTGCGGTCGCACGAAAGTGGCGGAGCGCATATGGATGTGGATGTGAACGGAGTGGCGCTACAGAATGCGCCGAGCGTGGTGATAGCGATGAGGGCTAGCGAGGTTGGCAGGGCGGGCGGTTATTATGTCAACACTGTGACGACTGGTATAGGAGGAGTGGCTTATGTTTTTCAAAATGGCGAATATATTGAAGCGAGCTGGACGAAGAGCGCAGTCAATAGCGAATTGGTTTTTCATGATACTGCCGGTGAGCCAATAGTCTTTATTCCGGGGCAAATTTGGATTAATGCGGTAGTCAAAAATCGGCCTGTGACTTGGCAATAAACTTGCTCGAAGGCGATAATGATGCTAAAATAGGCGCGGTTGGTCGCGTCGTCTAGTGGTTAGGACTCCAGGTTTTCATCCTGGCAATCGCGGGTTCGAATCCCGCCGCGATCACCATTTTTTGTGGTAAAATTTTATAAAAGGAGTGGTAATGTCTAAATTGTTTAAACGTACAAAAATTCTAGCAACGGTTGGACCATCTGTGTTCCCCGAGGAAAAACTCAAAGAAATGATTTATGCCGGAGTGAACGGATTCCGGATGAATTTCAGCCACGGGACTAATGAAGAAAAAGTCGAGCAAATTGCGACTATCCGCAAATACGCGGCGGAGCGTGGCAAGGCGGTGGCGATTGTGCAAGATTTGCCGGGGCCAAAAATTCGTTTGGGGGCCTTGAAGGATAATCATTTGGACCTGAAGGCTGGTGACGAGGTGGTGCTGGATTATGCAATAGAAGACCACGACGGGACGCTGTTTTTGCCTGTGCAATATAACTTGGCTGCAAAGGTGAAGGTCGGCGAGGCATTGTCAATGTTTGACGGTAAAGTGAGGACAGAGGTTGCGGAGATTATTAGCGATACGGCTATTAAAGTCAGGGTGCTAAACGATGGCTTTATCATGAGCAAAAAGGGGATAAACCTGCCGGACACGGATTTGGCCGGTGATATTATCACCGAAAAGGACCTGGCAGATATTGAATTTGGGGCGACGCAGGATTTTGATTTTATAGCGGTAAGTTTTATTCAGTCAGCAGATGATATTAGACAATTCCGACAAATTTTGGCTTCGCATGGCTCAAAGGCACAGATTATTGCCAAAATTGAAACCAAAAAAGCGATTGAGTCTGATGAGGTGATGGAGGAGATTGTTAAGGCGACTGATGGAGTTATGATTGCGCGGGGCGATATGGGTATTGAGGCGGGAGACGAAGTGGTGCCAATTGTGCAGCGCAAATTGATTGCGCTTTGTCGTCAATATTCCAAATTGGTGATTGTGGCAACCCAGATGATGATGAGTATGGTAGACAGTCCGCAACCGACGCGCGCGGAGGTTTCTGATGTGGCGACGGCAGTGTTGCTGGGCACGGACGCGGTGATGTTGTCTGACGAAACGGCCAATGGCAAATATCCGATTGAGACAATTCGGGAGATGAAAAAGGTGATTTTGTATACGCAAAATAATTGCAAGATTTTGCCAATTGAGAAAAATCCGATTGGTGAATATAAGAGTTACGATGCGCTGAGCAAGGCGGCGGCACATTTGGCGGAGCAGACTGAGGCGGATTTGATTATCGCTTCGACAATGTCGGGCGCCACGGCGGCATCGATTGCGGCGCAGCGGCCGGCTATGCCAATTATCTCGGTGACTAGCAGTCAGCGGGTGGCAAATCAATTGGCGCTGACTTATTCAAATTCGGCTTACGTACGGGAATTTTCGCCAACTTATGCTCTGACTCTGGCAAGCGACCTGAAAGGTATGGGTTATTTGAAACCGCGCGAGGATAACGAAGATTTGACAATTGTCTTTGTATCTGGCGTGCATCGTAATGATGTGGGTTGTACGGACACAATTCAACTTAGAAAAATATAAGGAGGTAGCAAACTATGTTTAACAAAAAAACCGTCCGAGATGTGGCAATTGGGGGGCAAGTGATACTGGTGCGCACAGATTATAATGTGCCGCTGGATGAGGGCGGGGTAATTACTGATGATTTGCGGATTAGAGCTAGTTTGCCAACAATAAATTACCTACTGGAGCACGGCGCGGATAAGATAATTTTGATGTCACACTTGGGGCGACCGGAAGGAGCGCGCGACCCGTCGATGTCGATGCAGCCTGTGGCGGTAAGATTGCAAGAATTATTGCCGGATGCGACGATACAATTCGTGGACGATGTATCTGGCCCAGAGGTGGAGGCGGCCGTGGCGGCTTTGCCAACTGGCGGGATTTTGCTGCTGGAGAATTTGCGTTTTTCGCCAGATGAAGAGAAAAATTCTGAGGATTATGCGAATGAAATTGTGTCCAGCACGCACGCGAATTTGTTTGTGCAGGACGGGTTTGGCGTAATTCATCGGGCACATGCCTCGACTGATGCGATTACGAAATTGCTGCCATCGGTGGCTGGATTGTTGCTGGAGAAGGAGGTGTTGAATTTGGCGTCGGTGGTTGAACGGCCCGAGCATCCACTTTTGGTGATTATCGGGGGCGCCAAAGTGGAGGAAAAACAACCAATGATTGATGTGTTTTTGCCGCTTGCCAAGCAGATTGCCGTGGGTGGTAAGATTGCGGCAGATGGCTACGCCACCGACAACCCGCAGGTTTATGTTGCCGAGGATTTTATTTGCGATGATACTGGTGCGAAACTGGATATTGGGCCGACCAGTACGGAGAAAATTATAGAGATGGTCAAAAACGCTAAGACAATTGTTTGGAATGGGCTGCTGGGCAAAGCGGAGGAAGAGGCCTACGCGCTTTCTTCGAGGGCAGTGGCGGAAGCGATTGGTCGGAGTGAGGCCACGACAATTATTGGTGGCGGGGACACGGCGGGTTTTGTGGAAAATTTGGTCAAGGAAATACCGGGCTTGCATTATACCTTGATTTCGACTGGCGGCGGAGCTTCGCTGGATTTGTTGTCGGGGAAACCTTTGCCAGGATTAGATACGCTAGAAGATAGATAGGCGTGCTACAATTATGTATATGAAAAGCCATAAGCTCTTAGGCCGAGCTAGGGCCTTGGCGGTTTTGTTGCAGGTCGCTGCGGTTGCGTTCTGCCTTTATGGTATTAGTGAACTCGTAGACGAATCTGCTGCGCATGCCGCAACGCAGCGTAGTAGGAACTATTCTGGCGCCAATATTCTGGTGAAGTACCGAACGGATGTGGCGGACTCAACTGCCAGAGTTATCAATAATTTAACCCAGACTGTAGAAGCAGATGCCATAGAGCAACTAGACGTCAAGGTCCTGCGAGTGCCTGAGCATAAGGCCACAGAGGACATCCTAAGTATCTATACACGAAATGGTAATGTGGAGTATGCTGAGCCGGACTATGAAGTGGAACCCTTTGAAACGATACCGAATGACGCGAATTGGCGTTCAATGGCAGCTTTTATGACTATCCTTAACATGCCAAGAGGCTGGGACTACACAACCGGTAGCCATAACGTCGTAGTCGCTGTTGTCGATACGGGCACTAATACGGACCATCCGGATTTAGCTGCTAATTCGTTGCCATATGGGTATACTGCTGTTGCTGGCCTCGACTACAAAACGGATACTAAAAACCATGGTACGGGTGTTGCTGGCACGGTCGCTGCAGTTGGCAATAATAGCATTGGGGTTTTTGGGATTATGTGGTCTGGCAGTATCCTGCCAGTTAAGGTGGCTGACGCTAGTGATGTCATGTCAGTTGCTAATGTTTCCAAGGGAGTCAATTGGGCCGCAGATAACGGAGCACACATCATCAACCTAAGCCTCGGGCTCACAACTGACAGTACCACGTTTAGAAACGCTATAAACTATGCCTATGACAGGGGTGTGTTCATTGTCGCTAGCAGTGGCAATGAAAACCGAGCTGTATGTTATCCAGCAAGATATCCTAATGTTATGGGTGTGGGAGCGACCGGTAATGGCAACACGAGACTGAGTATTAGTAATTATGGCGAAGAGTTGAATGTGCTAGGCCCATCGAGTCACTATACTACGAACGCTTCTGGCGACTATAGTATTATGAGTGGAACCTCTTTTTCTTCGCCAGCGGTCGCCGGTCTCGCTGGCCTGTTGCTTTCATACAATCCCACTCTGACGCAAAGTCAGTTGCGCTACTATCTCGAACAAGGCGCCCTAGACTTAGGTCCGCCAGGGTGGGATAAACATACGGGCTATGGGGTCATGAGTGGTTACTATTCATTGAACTTGCTGGCCTCAGACATGGGCCTCGAGCCACGTATTAGTTTTCCAACTATTGGTAGTACACCTACGCAGACGGTTGCGCTTGGTGACACTATCACCTACCAGCTGCAGGTTTCGGGAGGAGTAACTCCATATACATTTCAGAGTACTGTACGAATCTATGACCCAGATGGAGCAAACTACTCTGGCTCTAACTCACCACTAAGCGCTAGTGTAAGTAGTAGTGGACTCCTTACCATTACTGGTAATACAGAAGGTACATGGTGGGCCTGTGTGAGAACGACGGATTCACTGGACCACTACAAACACAACTGTGTGGAAGTAGCTGTTACTGCAGGTGTTGACGATGTTGTTATTACCACAACTGCCCTCCCAGACGCTACTGAGCATACTGGCTACTCTCATACCCTAACTGCCACAGGTGGCACTCTTCCCTACACCTGGAGTGCCACAGGACTGCCTAATGGTCTGAGCATGAATAGCTCTACTGGTGTAATAGCTGGTACTCCGACTGCTGCTGGTACCTTTCAGGTAACAGTTACAGTAAAAGATAGTGCTAATGTAGTACAATCTAAGCTACTTCCTCTCACTATTAACGCGCTGCTACCTACTATAGGGATTGCTGGTATAGCAAACAATGAACTAATTAGTCCACTGTCTAATACTAAGGTAGTAGCTACTGCCTCACACCCATCTGGTATAAACAAGCTTGAGATATACATTGATAACAGGCTGGTAGCGCTTTGTGATAGCGCTAAGAACAGCCCTACAAACAGTAACCCCACCAGCAGTAGCTGTGATGTGTACATCAAGGGCTCTAATACCCTAACTGGTAACCATACGCTGAGGGTTGTGGCCACCGCAAATGACACAGCTAGGGCTAGTGATGAGGTTAGTTTGGGGTTTAGGAGATAAGCTAGAATTATTTTAGGCGAGCTTTTTCGTCGTACTGAATAATCTCATAGTCGTCAATTTTCCAATATTCTATATTTTCGTGGTTGTATGCGGAGATTAGTTTATCTATCGCCGCTCGTTTCGTGCCGGGTATGACAAAGAGCTCTGCGATGATTTTATGGTTTTCTTCGTAAACTTTGACTTTCTTAATGAGCTTGTCTTGTAAATCTTGTTCTATTTCCTCGGGATAAACATTGACGCCGTTGCTGCGCAAAATTACTCGTTTTTTTCTGCCAAATAGGAATAGCTCGCCAGTTTTACTTACCCTGCCCAAATCTTTTGTCCGAAAATAGCCGTCTTCTGTAAACGCCTGTTCATTTGCTTTTTGATTCTTGTAGTAGCCGAGACAGACATTGTCGCCCTTGACCAAAATTTCACCAACGCCCATTTCGTTTGGGTGGTCTATTTTGACCTTGATGTCTTCGTAGATTGTCCCTACGCAGTTCAAGTTTTTGCTGCCTGGGTATTCTAGGGCAAATGACGATGCAGTTTCTGTCAGAGCATATGCTTCCAGTAGATTTATCCCTGCGTCTTTGAAGAACTTTTTGATTTCGTTATCTAGTTTTGCGCCCGCGCAAAATAAATATTTTAGGTTTCCACCGAAAGCTTCGTGTAATTCTTTGAATACTTTTTTGCGGATGTCTATTTTGAAAATCCGTAGAAAGTTCGTCAGCTTCATGGCCTTTTTGGCTTTTGCTTTTGTCTTGTCGTCAATTTTTGAATAGAATACCTCTAACACCTTCGGTACCACGCTAAATACCGTGGGCTTTACTTCTTTCAGCTCCTCCGGAATATTTTCTGTTTTAGTGCATAAATATATTTGACACCCCCCAACCAGAGAGTATAGAAAACTATAAATTCCTCCATATGTATGACATAACGGCAAGAAATTATACGTCACATCAGATTCCATAAAATCTACCCTCCGCAGCAAGCTATTGCCTCCAGCAAACATGCTTCTTTGGGACATCATTACGGCTTTCGGCTGGGATGTCGTGCCGGAGCTGAAAATAATCTTGGACATTGCAGCCGTGTCTATTTTTTCAAATTTTGCATTTCCATCAAAGTCTTTCGTGATGCTTGGTATGTCCTCCAGTTTTATAAATTCAACTGTCGGATATTCTTTGATGAGACTACGCGCGACGCTTTCGTGCTGGGTGTCATAGAAAAATACTTTTACCTCCAATATTTTCATGGCTCGCTGAGTATCCTTTATGCCCCACATGCTATTTAAGGTTGCGCTTACTCCAACGTACCCCATGGCGGCTAGGTCGGCCACCATAAATTCATACGAATTATCACTCAAAATTGCGATTTGTTTGCCGCGTAGTTTTTTTGCCAATAAAAACTCTGCCAAACTTCTAACATCCTGCGCTAATTCCGAGAATGTTTTGGAAGTATATTTTCCATCTTTCTTTGCCCATATAAAATCCCGCTCTCCCCACTTTTTCTCGGCATCGTCTAGAACTTGCTGGATGCTCAAACTTCTTAAATCCATTTTTTGAATCTTATTCATCTTACGCATTTTTAATTTCTACCTTTCCGGTGTCACAGTCCAGTTCGACTATGTCGCCGTTTTTTAGTAAACTCGTCGCACCGTTCACGCCCACAATTGCCGGGATGCCCAATTCCCGTGATACGATTGCAGTGTGCGACAGTAAGGAGCCTTTTTCTGCGATTATTCCGGCCGCGTTGACCATCAAAAATACCCATCCTGGGTCGGTAGTTTTGGTAACTAATATTTTGCCAGCGATACCCTTGACGGTTTTTGGATCGGCCACGACCAGAACTTTTCCTTCTACGTTTCCAGATGATACGGCGGTTCCAGATAGTTGCGAGCTGGTGTTTTCGGCTACTGCAATTACTTTATTGTTTTCGATAATGATGCGATTGGCCGGAGTGGCTGTCTCGTATTCTGCGTAATGTTTTTTGCGTTCTGCGACTTTTTGTTTCATGTCCGCGGCGGTGGCGTCGGAAATGTCGCTGATATTTAGCCAAAAGATGTCTTTGGCATTCGCCAGTTTGCCGGCTTTATGATAATTGGCTCCAAGCTGGGTAAAAATCGCTCGCACCATCCCGTATAGGCGACTGCGATTTAAGCGAGATATTTCACGATTTTTGATGCCTAGCATGGCATTCTTTAAATATAACTGGTTTTTGCGACTGGTTTTGGGCAGTCGAGGTGTTTTTTCTTGCAACAGTTTTTTGCAATTCTCGATATTTTCTGCAAACTCGATAATTTTTTGGATTAGTAGCAGTGGTTTAGTGCGGTAGGTTTCTGATTCTAGTTTGAGTTCTTCCAAATACCTGTCTCCGTATTTTTGGATGTACTCGTTGATGGCGGTAGGAAGTGCAAAAGATTGAGCCAAGAATTTCCTTGTCTTTGTGTCGCTATCGATATTGGATAGTTCCTTGATTTTATTTTGCTCTATTGCTATTTCGGAAAGCGCCACTAAGCTACGGACCGGCTTCATACTTTCGAGATTAGTGATATTTGAAATAAATTCTTTGGCGTTTTTGACATGCTTTTCGGCTTTGTGCGTGTAGAAAAATGCGTACATGTCGTTAGCGAGCGTGACTTCCCAGCGCTCTAGTAGTTTTTGTTTGATGCTGGCATATAGTGCTACTAGGTCGTCATTGGAAAGTTTGGACAAGTCTTGCGCATAGAACTCTCCTTCTACTTCGGCAAAATAGTTTGCCAGGTCAATCATTTCTTGCGGGATTGTACGGGTGCTTTTGGAAATATTTTTTGCTATGCGTAATTTTTGGAGTGGTGAAACTTTCACTCTGTCAAAAATGGCTTTGTCGTTTTGGACGCCCAACATACGCTGCCAGATTTTTATAATTGTTTTACTGAAGGGAAAGAGGGCAATGACGGCGTACCAATTGTTTAGGTTGTAGTAGATTCTGCCCTCGTGACTGGCGACCATGTGGCGCAAGTTGGGGTCCAGTTTGGTAACGATTTTTTCACTGCCGGTCATACGCATCACCGCGCCCCGAAAAACGCCGTGATAAGCTTCTTCGATGAACGATGTGGTGAGCGGCAAAGTGATGCCGGGATAGCTCTCTACGATGTTGCTATTATCTAAAACTGTCTTCACGCGCCTCCTGCAAAAATGAACCACAGTGCGCCCACTAGCAAGATGGCTTGCTCGCTATACATAAATAACATAACGATATTGATGTATGGCTTTTTGTCTGGGTATTCTATGAAGTGCAAACTTTGAAGAGCCACGGACATAAACAGTAGCCACAAAATCACAATTGCGACGATGGAAATGTTAGTCAAAAGATAAGTGTTTATTAGAGTGCAAATTAAAACTAAAATGGTGACTAACAAGGTGGCTTGTCTGTATCCCATGATTTTTGAGTAGGTTGTGTAGGCGGTTTCTTTTTTTGGCGCTCGAATTTTGCGGCCAATTTCATAAATCAATCCGGGCAGATAAAGCGCTACGGCAACTAAGATTGTGTTTGGTGTGAGCATATCGAGTTCGTATTTTGTGCAGACAAACGATACGAGATACAGATTCAGCAGTAGCGTGACTGGATTATGAGTTATCAGCGCCAGTACGAGATTGGGCTTGATAAACTTTTTGGCAAAAAACCAAAACGACATTAATATGCCGTACGTCCACAATCCCAAAAACCACCAGAGGTTATTCATGAGAGCTAGGTTCAAAACTATAGTTGGAATTTGGAAGACTAATAGTAGAGTTATGAGGTCGCTTTTCTTTACGCGACCTGAGGGCAACGGACGCTTGGGGAAATTCTTTTTATCCGTGTCGTAATCTTTGAATTCATCGGCAATTCTGAGCGACATCAGGAAAGTGAATGCGGTCAAAACAGCAATTAGCTCTTGCCCGCCGATACTGAAATTTTCCACGCCGCTGATGGCGATAATCAGAAAATAAATTGTGGAAAATAGACCGAAGGCGACCAGTAGTCGCGGCCAAAAGGGATACATTTCTTTTAGATAAATGCGAATTCTTCTAAACATATAACGCTCCTATGGTTTCTCCTTGTTTTACTTTCGTTTCGATACTCTTTTTTGAATAATACATAATATCTGAATCGATTTTGATGGTCTTTGGTTTGAGTAGCACGATAATCGTCGAGCCTCCCAGCTTGAAGTAGCCTTTTTCGTCGCCTTTTTTGAACTGGATTTTGTTGTGGTTTTTGATTCGGCCGACTAGTAATGCACCAACTTCGACGACTATAATGTCGCCAAAACGCTTCGTCTGAAGATTTGATATGACGCGATAGTTGCGGATGTATGGTTTGTATTTGCGATGAGCGATGGGTTGGATGGTGTGTAGTTTGCCTGCGATAGTCTTCGTCCATACTAACGTGCCGCTGTCTGGGAAAATGTAGCGATGGCAGTCATCCATGGAGAGCCTGAATATCAAACAGGCGCCGCCGTTGTACGCGCTTGCAACATCGGCGTCGTCTAGCATGTCCGCTATGGAATATGTGCCGCCTTTGACATTTATAGTCAGTTGTTCGGAAATTTTTTTGTAGGTCAGTTTGGAATCGGCTGGCGCGATAAAATCTGTTGGTTTGCTGGAGAACGGCCTGGCTTCTGGCTTGAGTTTGCGAATGAAGAAATCGTCAAAAGATTTGAAAGATTTTTTGGCGTATTCGTCTTTGTCGATGTTATATGCTTCTTCGATTTTTTTAATCATCTTGATGGAACGGCTGTGGCTGTAGTACTTTGCTCTCATGTTTGAAAATGTTTTGGATGAAATAAAACTCAGCAAGATTCTCCCAACAACAGTGGAGTACAGGAAGTTTGTTTGGCTGCCGCCAAAATCCTTGTGGTCGATAAGTTCGTCTGCTCTGCGGTCGTAAATCATGGTTTTTTTACTTTTATATTGAGCACAAACAGAATTGCTAAGGCTAGGTAAATTGACAACATGATAATTTCGGTAGCTATGCAGGCGGTAAGTGTGCTGGCAAAATAGACGGCGGGGATGATTATTCCGGCACATGTGATTGGCAATCCTCGATAATACTCGGTCTTCTTGTCTGGGCTGGCTTCGGCGGTAAATACGGCTAATCTGGTTATTCCACATACCGCATATACGACTGCTATGAAAACTGCTGCCACGCTCAAGCTGGTGATGTTGAACAAAATTACGCACGGCAAGGCGGCGAACATTAGAGTGTCGGCTAGAGAATCGATGATGATGCCAAATTTTTTGTCGTGCTCGGTGCGCTTGAAACTCCGCGCAAACTTGCCATCAAAAAAATCACAAATGGCGCATAGAAATAGACACAAGACTGAGAGCTGAACGTCTACTGTTGCGAGATAAATTCCAATCACGCCGAGCATGATGCCAAGAAAAGTTACCAATGCGGGCTTAGGAAACTTTGAAATGAAAATCATTCGTCTCTCCTTATCGAGCCGGTGGCCCCGTCGATTGTGATGGTGTCGCCGTCTTTGATTATGCCCATGGCGCCTTCAGCACAAACCACGCAGGGGATGCCAAATTCTCGCGATACAATGGCTGCATGACACAACACTCCGCCATATTCGGTAACTATGCCGCCGATGATTGCGAATTTGCTTGTCCAGCCGGTGTCGGTGTATT
>Ga0099364_10009679_pt1 | contig 13353 bp, 16 predicted proteins | sample TergutTh196P3_FD_73070 | JGI IMG/M metagenome (GOLD analysis project Ga0099364, IMG submission 73070) | Microcerotermes parvus P3 segment gut microbial communities from Pointe-Noire, Republic of the Congo - Th196 P3 | ecosystem: Host-associated > Arthropoda: Insects > Digestive system > Gut ...
AGGGCGGCAAGTTGGCCCTTTCCGGTCGGCAACTCATTCGCAAAGAGCAACCGGCAGCGAGCCCCTCTATCAACCCAGTATGGTAAGCACTTGGAGGCCTCGGGATACTTTCAGTTATTGGCGGGATGGGACGAGCAACCAACTTGTCGTCGGTGAAAAGTATATGGTTGCCGACGACGTGAACTCTAATGTCTTCGATTCTACTTGGCTTTGGGTTCACGGCGACACCTGGAATGGAACAGTTCGGCAATTTCATCCTACGATGCCGTTGGGTCGCGGCAATGTCCGTGAAATGGCCAGTTGCCATCAGACCGCAAGGCGGTTTGGCAGTTCGCATCCCGGCGTGGCAAACTTTGCTTTGGGCGATGGAGCGGTCCGGGGTATTTCGACATCGACCCCGCTCACGATATTGATTCCTTTTGCCCATGTGAGAGACGGCAATGCCGTTTCGTTGCCGTAGTTCGTGCCCCGCAGGGCGGGAAATCGCGTCCGTCATCCCGGCGAAAGCCGGGAACCAGGAAAACGCTATGCACGCCGCTCGGCTGGATTCCGGCTTGCGCCGGAATGACGGTTTTTATCCATAGCAAAAATGAATACGCTCTAACATTAACCCTTAACACGTAGATAACATGACAAAAAAATTATTCATCCCTTTCATATTGTTTGGTTTCGTTTTTCTGCTTGGCTGTTCCGACAAGCAGCCGTTGAGCGGGACGATAACATTTTCCGACAATGGCGAGCCGGTTCCCTTCGGCGTTGTGGAGTTCAGTACGGATACATTTCGTGCAGATGGGGCGATTCAGGCCAATGGCACATATATTATTGGCACGGACACGTTGACGGATGGGATTCCCAAGGGAACGTATTCTGTACTCGTGCGAGTGGATGAGGACGAGACGATCCAGCGGCCTGATGGGACGTTGAATTCGATTACGCGATCGCTGATTCATACAAAATACAACAATCCGGCGACATCAGGCTTGACGTTCACGGTTGACGGTTCCCGCACCGCTCGGACGTTTGACATTCGGGTTGATCGTGCCCCGTAACGCACGACCTCCCGTTCTTGCGATTGCATTGCACTAACGCGTGGCGGATTCCTGCAAACTTGCCGCCTCGTTCGGGAAGGGGAACTCCGTACCGCGTGGGAAATACTGCGGTACATTTTTATGATAATGAGGATTAGGCAATGTCATACCGGCGGTATAGACAGTGCAACCGCTTGATCCCAGTGCGATTAGGGCAACTAAAGCGAGAAACGCGCTCGGCAACAGGCGTCCCAATGTGCGATTTGATTTTTTGTTTTCCATGATTCGTAACCTTTACTCTATCTGGCTCGAAGAGTCTCCGCTCGTATGTACTATCGGGCTAACAGGAGTGCGGACTTCAATAAACTTGCTGGAAACGGTCCTTCCGGCATGAGCGTCGCCCTGCGCCGGGATGTCCCTCTGGATTCCGGCTTTCGCCGGGATGACGGGTTCCGAACAAGGCTCTTTCCGGGGGGCCCCCGTGTTGACAAATCGAACGTATCGGTTTTGATATACAGCATATCTTTTCGGTACGGACTTATCGCATGAATTTCCCCTTGGATTCCCAATTTTTGCTGGAGGATGATTGGCTCGATGGCGACGAGAATCTGGACTGTGCCGACGATTTTGACTTGGATTTTGACGAGGATTATGAATTCCTATCCGACGAAGAGTTCGAGGTCTCCATCGAATTCGACGAATATGAAGACGGAGAAGTGGATGCGGCCGACGGCGATTTCTGTTTGGATGACTTCGATGATTTCGGCAGTCTTGATTCGTTATCCGACGAGGATTACGCTGCTGAAACATAGTCGAAGCGCCCTAAGGGAATCGAACCCTCAATTACAGCTTGGGAAGCTATCGTGTTACCACTACACTAAGGGCGCATCGGAGAGATACGCCAGATTGTACACGAAAAGCGAGGGAGGGGCAAGCGTAGGGGCAGGGGGCCGTGTCAATATGGAATTTCTGTAATATCAAATAGTTTCGTCGAGCGTTCACGCGGCATAAAAAATTTGAAGAAACCTACAATGCCTTCATTGCGATTGCAAACATCGTGATTTTTATGAGGAAACTGCAAATAATCTGTAAATCGCATATCCTCCCCAGATTCCCTATGGGGGGGGGATAAGATCGGTGATGAAGTGACTTATTTTGTGAAAGTGAACCATCTTCTGCATGAAAAAGTAGCCAATACATTGTCTACGGTAAAAAAAACGCAAGTAAATAAGAGTCAAATTGATCCATTTTTGCGGGATTCGTGAGCTATTATCCTATTTACAACATGGCAATGGTTATGTCCATTTACACCGGTGCATTGCTTTCCTATCCATACTGCGTTTGAGAAGATGTTTTCGTTTTTCCCGCCAACGACTAAAACCCGCTAACAGCAAGTTGTCTATCGACACATCTGCCGAAGCATTACTCACGAAATACTTGATCTCTTCTTCCTTCTCATTCATCACATTTCGTGCAACAAGAAGTCGGAACGGTTTGTTCAAGGGAACAATGCAATTTTCTTTCTTACCGAGGTGCCGCAATATTGGCGTTGCACGCCGGGTATTTTCTCTCCTTTTTTGACAACACTGGTCTCATCGATGATGCCGGTGGAGTGCGTTGCTGCATGTTTTTGGGCGGCATGTTCTTTGGCGATGATTTTTTGAAGTTTGTTTCTCATGTTTTGGAGATCCCAATGTTGTTTTGCGAGAAACCACTGCACGGATCGGACGGGCTCGTTGGCTTGGATGGCGATGGATTCGCAGTTTTTTCGGGAAAGGTTGGAGAGGAGGCCGGTGATATAAATGCGGTGGTAGTTTCGGGTATTTTGATCGGGAAAGCAGGCTTTGAAGCGTTGGAGGAAGCGGTTCAAATCGGAGCGAATAACGGCAGAAATAATCGAGTCCATTCAAGCGTCCTCCGTGAGGGTAATATCCTTGATAGAAACATTTTACAGCATTTTGGAAAAAATAGAAAATTCATTGCGATGTCGTATTAGGGTGTGTTGGCACTAGAGCGGATTAAAACTTGTTCTGGAGTTATTTTTGCAATTTGCTATACTCTATTTATATTTTTGTAGTTTTGTTTTCAGGGAGGGGGCAATGCCGCGAGTGTACTCATTGGATTTGCGAGAACGAGTTTTAACAGATTGTGATAGCGGTCTGTCCAGCGAGGCCGTCGTGGAAAAATATAACGTCAGTCCCTCCTGGGTCTATTCATTACGTAAACAACACCGTGAAACTGGAAGCATCACTACCAAAGAATACAAACGAGGCAGGAAAAATAAATTAACACCCTACGAATAAGAAATCCGACAACTCGTTGCCGACCATCCCGATGCAACTTTGGTCGAACTTCATTCCTTGTTGCCCAATAAAGACAATGTGACAGTAGTAACCCTTCATAATTTCCTGAAGCATTTGAAGATTACGTGGAAAAAAAGACTCTTGTTGCATCAGAACAGAAGCGTGAAGACGTAGTAGAATAACGAAATGAATGGCAACAAATACAAGAAGATTTCGCTCTAGAAAAGTAGGTTTTCATCGATGAAACCTGGACTAAAACGAACATGACACCATTGTATGGCCGTGCATTACGCGGCAAGCGAGTAGTAGATGATGTTCCTCATGGCCATTGGAAGACGACTACTTTTATCGCATCATTGCGTTGTGATGGATTATGGTCATTGATGGAGCGATCAATGGTGAATTGTTCTTGGTTTATGTAGAACAGGAATTTGTTAAGACGCTCAAAGAAGGAGACATTGTAGTGCTGGCCAATTTGAATTCGCATAAAGTGGCAGGTATGAAAGTAGTGATAGAAAGAGTAGGAGTGCAAGTAGAGTGTCTTCCTACTTACAGTCCTGATTTTAATCCGATCGAAAATATATTTTCGAAGTTGAAGCTGCGAACGATGGAGGCACTATGGCAAAGACTGGGAGAACTCTGCGATGTGTTTTTACCGGATGAATGCAAAAACTATTTCAAATACGCAGGATACAAACCCAGAGAAAAACCCCATTCTAAATTTTAATACGATCTAGAGAGTCGTTCAAAACCTCATGAGCGTAATAGCAAATGCAGGCAATATGGACAAAACCTTTGTAAGCGATCAGGCAGCAATCCCATCGCTCTGCCATACGCCGAAAGTTTTTTAACCACGCATTCGCCCACCTCCATTTTCTGCCATCTTCATAAAAACGATTCAACCGGTTGGCACGATAAGGCACAACAAAATCGATACCCCTCGATGCAAACTTGGCTCGCAAACGATCATCATCATAACTCTTATCCACCACCCGCTTCGGCTTCAATCTTCTACTTCGCCTTTTCTTACTTCTACTATGTGTTCTATGTTTTTTTCCTTGATTCCATCGACTGTTTGTTCTGCAAGATTACCTTCATGAGTCGATGCACTCTCCACTTCTCTATTCAATGCCATGCCATTGCCATCGACAACTAACATAATCATCGAACCATTACCGACCCTTATTTTACCGGTACAAACGTACCATCTAGAAATATTTCGCCGAGCCGCAACTTACCTTATTAATCTAATAATGCAAGTAGATGCTGATGAACTGCTACTAACACGCCTTCCTCTTCCCATTCGAAGACTTGTCGGTTATCGGCTCGTGCCCGACTGCCTTTCGGACCGACTTTTTTGGCTCATTTGGTGGCCGATGTTTGGGTTTGGGCTTCTTGCGTTTTGGCATTGCGGATTCCTTTCAAAAGGAACAGGATAACATACAATATCTGATCGTGAAAAAAACAAGGTTTTGAACGGCATTGGAGATAGATGATTTACAGGCTGTTATGCACCGGCGGAGTTCGCGAATGGAGATCCGAAGCGATTAGCTTTGTTCTTTCATCTCGCAATGTATACGCCTGCGAGAATGTTTTTTCCGCCAAGCCGGTAAGACGTTTTACTCGCAGGACTAAAGTGGTATCGAAGTGTGAAAAAATGGTGGATTATTCTTTACGAATTTGCCATCGTTTCCGCGAACGGAAACAACGGAACTTCCTCACCGGCCGCCAAGCGTTACGCGACTCGGCCTGCCAAATGTCTGGCCCGTCTCGTCCTTCAACATACTCTGGTAATCCTCAAAAGACTCCCGTGATAATATCCGACCCCATTTCGTCGGATACTGACACGTGATACACGCCTTGCAAAGATGATTCGGATTGATCCCTATCGCTCGCATTGCCGAATCAATCGGCAAATAACGCAATGAATCCGCTCCCAAATCCGCCGCCATTCGGTCCTCTATCGCCCGCGTTACCTCCCATTCCCCCAACGGCACACCCTTCATGTACTGCGGCACAAACAACTCCGTATACGTCGACATATCCACTCCATAAAAACAAGGCGCAACGATCGGCGGACACGCCACCCGAACATGAATCTCCCTCGTATGGCCCAATTCCCGAATCCGCTGCAATAAAACTCGCATCGTCGTACTGCGGACAATCGAATCCTCCACAAGAAATACCTTTTTCCCCTCCAATACATTCCGCAGCGGCGTGTACTTCGTCTCCGCTTTGCGTACCCGGTACCAATCATTCTCGATAAATGTCCGGCCGCTGTATCGGTTGCGAATCAAGCCCTCTACGCTCGGGATTTTCAACGAATACGCCATCGAATCCGCTGCCGCTTTGCTCGTGTCCGGGACGGGAACAACGACCGTATTTTCGTCGAGTTCGACGCAACCGAGTTCCAATTCCTGTCGGGCAAGTTCGGCACCGAGATTTTTCCGGGCCAGATAGACGCCCTGTCCGTCAATTACGCTGGCAACGTTCGCGAAATAGACCCATTCAAAAAAGCAATGTGCATGCGGAATGACGTCGGCGAACCGCTTGAATCGCACTCCGTTTTCATTCGCAATGATAATCTGTCCCGGCTCGACGGTTTTGATATTCTCCGCAGAAAATCCCAGATTAAACAGAGCAACGCTTTCGCTGGCGGCTGCGAATAAAGAGCCTTCAAGGGCATAGCAGAGCGGTTTGAATCCAAAGGGATCTCGGGCAACGACGAGGTCGCCGAGTGCATTCAGAAACACGATGCTGTAGGCTCCGTCGAAAAAGTTGGCCAGCGACTTGAAGGCATCGGCTAAATCCGGTTCCCCTTTTGTGGAAAGGGCTGCACAAATGTAGTGCATAATGACTTCGGTATCGGTTTCCCGGGCGAGATAGGTATTCCCGTCATAAAGCAGGGCATCGCGGAGGCTGGCATAGTTGGCGAGTTGGCCGTTGAAGGCGAAACTGAACCATTTATGTTTTTTGATATGGTGCCGTTCAAAGGGTTGGGCATAACTTCGTTCTTCGCGACCGCAGGTTGCGTATCGGACATGTCCGATGGCGGCTCGGCCTGCGTATCGGGTCATGAGTTTCATAAATTTTTCTCGTTTGGAGGTATGAAACACTTCGGAGACGGTACCGACGTCTTTGTAGGTATCAATGAGTTGTTTTCGGACGGGCGAATAGGTAGTGAATCCTGCGGCGAGTTGTCCTCGGTTTTGGAGGTCGAGGAGCATCCGTGGGATGAGCATTGAAACGGCTTCTCGGCCTTGTGCGGGACAAAGGGAAGAAGTTTCGCCATTTGGAAGGTGATAAATTGCTGCTACGCCGCATTCCTCATGGAGTTCGCTCATTGTGCAGGGGGTAGGATGGAAAAACAGATTTAGAGTCTACCGGACGTGTCTTGGTTTTGCAACCCACAGAGCCGGAGGGCGGGAGCAAGAGTCGCCCGCGCACGAGCCGGGGGCGTGAGCCCCCGGGTTCGTGCGACGAGGATTCACCCGGGTGCTGACGCCCCCGGCTCTTTTTTCTTTTTTGACGTTTTTCCAAAAAATCTCTCCTCCCTGTCGCATTTCGTTCCTCTTTTACCATATACCTTATAGACAGGTTGACATTTGCCAACCACAACCCCAAATATAAGGAGAATTATCATGACTTCCTCAATTCAAAAAACACTGACCGGGGCGGCACTAGCGGCGGCCATCACGCTCGGCGGATTCACTTCCGCTTACGCACAAAACTACAACGAACCCTTCTCGGAAGAGCCGGCAATCGAAGACGTTACATCAAATGAAGACGAATCCCTAGACGGATTAACGCCGGGCTTGTGGATTTACAACGGGGACCGGATGTCCACCGGACATGAATGGGTAGGGCTGGCAGGAGGAACTCTTGTCGTCAGCGGACTCTACCACAACTTCTGGGACATTTACCACAAAGGCGGATCAATCAGTTGCCGAAGTTTCAACATGAACATCGACAGACTCTGGGTAACGCTGGACACGTTAGGGGACTCTGACCCATTTAAGTCCAACCGCGACGGGGCTCTCGATATCGGCACATTCATCCTGCAAGTGGGCACGCGGAATGTGTACGGAGAGTCCTTCGGGGTCCAAAAGGCAGACAAAAAGTTGGTCCTAGCACCGGGCAAAAATAACAGAGACTATAACAAAGAGATCACCACCATCACCTACGACGGGAAAAAGTTCAATCCGCTGGGAGTGAAAGGAGATACCAAAGTCATGGTTCAAAACTATTCCGGCGGCATTATCAGCGATATTGAAGTTCAGAGCGGCTCCGTTCAAAACTATTCCGGTGGCGTTATCAAGGACGTTGAAGTTCAGAGCGGCTCCCTTGAAAACAGCGGGCAGATTAAAAACGCGACGCAGACCGGCGGAAATGCCCGGAATGAAGGACACATTGACAACTTCGTGATGAGCGGACCAAACTCGAAATTCACGAATGACGGCGGAATCGACAAGTTCGTCTTGAGCGGCGGAGGCGAGGTAACAATCACCAGCAATAGCAAAATCGGATGTGCTTGGTTCACTGCTCCCGACGGTAGCCGGGAACGTGAACAGGTCTTCACCAACTTCGGCTGCATCGGCTTCCTCGAAGCCGATGCCGGTCCTAAGGTGGGGACGTATGCGGATCTCGCCACTGTGAAAAACCTGAGCGGCGGCTGTATTGGGAATGCGTTTCTCCACGGTAAGACGGACTTCCATAATGGAAAGAATGGGACCATAGACTATGTTGACATATCGGATCCCAGCAGCCGATTCACAAATTATCAGTTTGCTTATGTAGACCAAGTGACAATCGGAGGTGGAAGAGTTGAAAACTCAGGTACTATCGGAATGGTCATCCTGCGCGGCACAGGCATTCTTAACAATAAATTGGGGCGTATTGACACGCTGGTTATCTATAACAACGGAGGCACCATTGAGGCTTTGGGCGATGTCGGTGTAATCCTTTATCGCGGTACAGTGGATGAGGGCGTGATCGACAATGCCGCTATCGACGAGGGCTATGTGGACGAGGGCTTTTCGGACAATGCGGACTTTGACAATGCCGGTTGGCAAGATGCCGCTCCGCTGGGAGAGGAGGTGATGGTATGGTAATCGCTTTCATCAATCAGAGTCGTCCATCAGAGCCCGGTGCGCAAGCACCGGGTTTTTTGATTCCGTCGCTACCGATACTCCACCATGTTGTACAAGAGGGAACCATACTAAACATGTCCTTTTTAACAAAAACACCTAGAAAACAAGGCGTTTTCTGGGCTTTGTCCCTTGTTATTTAACTTGTCCCTAAAAAATAAGGGGGACGTAGCGGTACTCCGCGCAGTCCCCATATCAAACGAATCATTGACAAAGGTGAATCTTTCCATTACAATCAGAAACGTTGACACACTGGCATCAAAATCAATGACATGGCTGACACGAACATACCGGAAATAAGCATTCCAAGTACGTCCAACGGAACAACAGAGATTTTGGGAATACCGCCCAATACCTACTGCATGCTACTCCATCTTTCTCAACTGTTGAACTTTTGCTTTCCTCCATGTGGAATAATCGTTCCGATTGTCATGTGGGCTATCGGCAAAGACAAAAGTGCACTGGTCGATCAACATGGAAAAATCACTTTGAACTGGTTGATTAGCCTTTTTATCTATGTAACGGCAAGTACAGCACTTGCCGTTGGATTTTCCATCACGATAATGGTAATGAGTATGGGATTTTTGCCTCCGATTGGCTTCCTGTTGTTATGTCCCTTTTTATTCCTGCTAACGATTTTGGCTGTAATCTTTCCCATTATCGGAGCGGTCAAGGCCAACAATGGCGTTGCATGGAAGTATCCGCTGTACATTTCTTTTTTCAAGTAAGCCGGAAAGTGATGAAACATCAAGAGCCGCAAGTGTAGCGCAGCACAACTTGCGGCTACACCCGTAGGTTACGGCGGAGTGCCGTCTCCACTTGCGGCTCTTTGTTTATATCCGTTCACGTTTTACTTTAAAAGTTTTGATGGGGTTGTCCCGTGGCATAACGCGTCAACCGCGTCTCGGAGAAATGTTATCACATTCGTTCCAGTCTGTGCGCACGTCGACACTACGCTCCAAATGCGTTCCTGCCAGCGATTGCGGCTCTGTTTGCTCGGTTAAAAATATCTCTTCAGTAAACCCTGAAATACTGTGCCGTGTCGTGCTTCATCTTTGCACATTTCGTGGACAGTATCATGGATCGCATCGAGGTTGAGTTCTTTTGCTCTCGTGGCGATGTCTTTTTTGCTCTGTGTGGCAGCATGTTCTGCCATCATGCGCATTTCAAGATTTTTCTTGGTGGACACATCGACAACTTCCCCCAGCAGTTCCGCAAATTTAGCAGCATGTTCGGCTTCTTCAAACGCAATTCTTTTGTACGCCTCGGCGACTTCAGGAAAGCCTTCTCTGTCCGCCTGGCGGCTCATTGCCAGATACATGCCGACTTCGGTACATTCCCCCATGAAGTGTTGCCGCAAGCCTTCGACGATTTCGGGATCAACATCCTTGGCAACGCCGATCTTATGCCCATCGGCAAATACGAGTCCTTCGCCGGATTGCTCAATGAACTTTTCGGCTGATGCTTTGCATAGTGGACACTTTTCGGGAGGCACTGCTCCCTCATGAACATAACCGCAAATGGAACAAGAAAACTTTTTCATGGAAACTATCCTTAACCTTTCTGGTGAATGTTGTGTAACTTCCGGTCATTCTATCGTATGTTTTTCCGTGTGTCAAGTGTAGCACGACCTAAACGCAAGAGGCGTTTTCGGTTTCACACCGGAGTTTCCACTCCGGGCTCTGTGAACTTTTATCCGCCGGTTTTTTCGGGAATCCCGGCACATCACTTTTTAACGGAAGCGGGATATTCACGACTCACTTTTTCGTGATGAAAGGAAACAGGAGTCGGATTTCGTCGTCTCCTAACTTTTGTTTATCTCTGTTAGCCGGTCGTCCGTACTCGCAAACTTCAAATGCTTCGGCGTATTTGACTTTTGAGCCGACTTCCTGACCGTAGAGTTCAATCAACTTATCTCTGCCCGCGTCTGCTATCGCGGCTGCCCGTCTTCGGAAACTTGCCGCCGCCGCCGTACGTAATTCGTCGCGGACTTTCGGATCCGTTGAGGCGGTGCGCGTATCCAAATATCCTAATGCCCCGCCTTCGATAAACTGTGATTCCATTGTAAGCAACGCTTCGATTTTCTGCTCGATGACATCATCTAAAGCAACGGCGATATCAATTCGGAACGGCGGATTTTGAAATGAATCGTAGGAATAGAGGAAAAGCGGCGATTTTGTCAGGGGTTCGACATCGGGACAAAGGAACGGCACTCCAACCATAAACGCCGAGTCTTGCATCAAAACTCCCGTATAACGGTGGTCGGGATGGTAATCGTTAGGACGGTGTCCAATGACGATGTCCGCTTTCCATTTTCGGATTTCCCGAATGAACCGGCGACGATTTTCCAGATTGACTTCGAGTTCGCCATCGTGAATGTCCCAGACAATAGAGGATTTGATTCCCAGGACTTTCGCCGCTTTTTGCGCTTCCTCCGTGCGTCGTATTGCGAGCGGTCCGCCCGCCTCACGCCAATGTCCAATGTCGCCGTTGGTGGTCGAAACGAAAGCGACTTCGCCTCCTAGGGTACTCCATAGAATTGCCGAACCACCCGCCCGGATTTCCGCATCGTCTGGATGGGCACCAAAGCACATGATCCGCAACTTGTTCCCTTGATCTGCTAACGAGCCTTGCGCTTGGAACGGATTTCCCTGGGCAATAAGGAAACTTCCCTGGAGGAAACACAATGAACAAAAGAGTGCCCAAAAGAGATTCAGTTTTCGCATGGTATTCCTTTCTCAAAAAAGTTTTGTGATGAATCGAGACACATTCTTCATTGTATCAACCGCCGATAAACCACCATACTTGAAACTTATCATTAGGGGCAGTGCGTGTCAAGAGGACACGGAACCCCTGGGGATTGCGCTATGCCACATCCCCGGCTCTTTTGTCGGCTACCTACCTTTTCGCAAACTTGTCAACGGACTGCCGGGACCGGTAGGGCACCAATATCGTAATCCTTAATTTTCCGGTACAACGTCCGCTCGCCGATGTCGAGGATTCTGGCGGTCTCTTCTCGATTGCCCCCAGTCGCTTTGAGCGTCTCCGCAATGAATAGCCGCTCGATTTCCGCCATAGATCTTCCGACGAGTTCCCCCACAGAACCCGACAGCGACTCCAATTCCCGGATGTCCTGAACCAACACCCCGTCCGTTTTCAGCGGCTTCGGCAATTCGCCGCCGATCTCTTCCGGCAAGTCGTCCGTGTCGATGATCCCATCGTAATCGACAACGACCATACTTTCCGCGGCATTGCGGAGTTGCCGAACATTGCCGAGCCAATCGAAACCGAAGAGCAATCTTCGCGCCGCCGGAGTAATTCCCTTGATCGTTTTGCCGTACTTGGCGGCACATTGCCGAACAAAATGATCGAGCAATACCGGTATATCTTCGGTGCGTTCCCGAAGCGGCGGAATACGCACAGTAACGACTTTGAGCCGGTAGTACAAATCCTGTCTGAATGTCCCGGCAGTTATTGCCTCTTCCAGATTGCAATTAGTTGCCGAAAGGATTCGGACGTTAACTTTGATTACGTCATTAGATCCCAATCGGGTAACTTCGCCGTTTTCGATCACACGGAGCAGTTTTTTCTGCATCGACATCGGCATGTCACCGACTTCGTCGAGGAACAACGTGCCGCCGTTGGCATACTCAAACATGCCGATCCGGTCTTTATCGGCACCGGTAAATGCTCCTTTGATATGTCCGAAGAGTTCGCTTTCCAAAGTGTTTTCGGAGGGTGCCCCGCAGTTCACGGTGACGAACGGTTTGCTTTTCCGCTTACTATTTTGGTGGATTGATTGAGCAAACAGTTCCTTGCCCGCACCGGTTTCGGCTTGGATAAGAACCGTCGCATCGGTCGGAGCGATGTGGCGGAGCCGCTCGACGACGGCAAGCATTTGGGAACTGTTTCCCAGCACGCCGGAGAAGCCGAATTTTTCATCGAGTCGGCGTTCTAAGTCGCGGTTGATTCGGCGAAGTTTAGAACTTTCGGCGGCGCGTTCCGTAATCGTGCGGAGTTGTTTGAGATCGAGCGGCTTTTGCAGATAATTGAACGCGCCCAACTGCATTGCTTCAACGGCAATTTCCACTGAGTTGTTTGCCGTAATGACGATGACTTCGGTTTCGCTTGTTTCTTGTTTGACTGCTTTAAGGATTTCGATGCCGCCGTCGGGACGTTCAAGCATCAGATCGGTGATGATGACATCGAAGTATTGCTCTTTGATTTTTTTGAGGGCATCGTTTTGGGAGTGCGCAATTTGAAACACTGCCCCCAATTTTTCGAGGCTGTCGGCGATGACATTGGCGTGGTTTTCTTCATCGTCCACGACCAAAATCGCAAGCGGAGATTCTGCCATGGCGGTCATTGTACCATAACGGAGCGCAGCCGCAACCGTTCATAAGGGATTTATCCCTTTGATTCCACTGCCGTACTTCCCCATGTCACGTTTTGCCCATTTTGCAAAAAACGGACGCTCCAGCCTCGGACTTCAGGCAAGGTCGCCCTACACGGGAGAGGCAGAGCGGATTTGTCAAGTTAACGACCCGCCGCCGCCATTCTACCCGCAAATTCCAAATTCGCCAGTCCGCACCGTTAACTTGACAAATCCCAACCGCCATTCCTGTATGGACGGAGAAGGTAACCACCGTCCGATGGAAGGGCATCATGACGAAACAAAAACAACCAGCGGCGAAAGTGCTATCGACTTACGAGTTGATGCAAAAGTTTCCGAACGAGCAGTCCGTCATCGACTACCTCGCCGGGATTCTGTGGCGGAACGGCGTGAAGTGTGGATACTGCAAGAGCAAGAACGTGAAGGAACGGAAGGGTCTATCGTCGATGCAGTTGTCGAAGGAAATTGGAGTCACGTACAAG
>Ga0099364_10009680_pt1 | contig 13351 bp, 16 predicted proteins | sample TergutTh196P3_FD_73070 | JGI IMG/M metagenome (GOLD analysis project Ga0099364, IMG submission 73070) | Microcerotermes parvus P3 segment gut microbial communities from Pointe-Noire, Republic of the Congo - Th196 P3 | ecosystem: Host-associated > Arthropoda: Insects > Digestive system > Gut ...
CGGGGGCATTGGTGCATATGCAAATGATAAATAACGATGATGAAACCATCAATCTGGAACATCTTCCTGCGGGCGTGTATATTTTCCGTTTTGAAAAAGATGGAAATGTGCGGGCAGTGCGAGTAGTTAAAGAGTAGTGGTTAGTGATTAGTGTTTAGTGGACAGCGAACCAACTATACTCTAAACTCTAATAACTAAAAACTAAAAAAATCGGGTTGTTTGTAAAAAAAAGCATACAACCCTGATTTTTTTTTGACGAACGTATTAAATTTTTTGACGAAAATCTGTCGCATCAGTGTTATCTGTGTGCAAAAAAACTTTCGTCACAAAAAAAACGCCGTTCGTCACTTTTTTTGTAACGTTAATAAAAAAAATGTGAAAATATTTTTTTTTCATAAATAAAGTTCGTTACTTTGCACTCGGAAAATGAAATGGACTTTTTCCGGAGTTTGTAGAAATTTTTCGATATTTAATATAGTTTTAGTTTTTAATTTAAATCAAAAAAAAAGATGTACAAAAAATTTGTTTTCTTAAGTATTTTAGCGCTGGCAGTTATGTTCAGCGCATGTGAGCAAGAAGCCGACCTCCTCGAAGTAGCAGGAATAGAAGTGTTCGATTCGAGCATTAAGGGCTTCGCAAAGTTGGATGGCGATGATGAAGGCGCCGATTACGCTTTTGTCTGGACTTCCATCACAGCGGACGAATTCGCAGATGGTCAAACGCCCCCGTTTAACAACTGGGAAAAACCATTAGGCGAAGGTATTGTAGTTTACCGTACAAAGCCAAGCGACAATGGCTTTATGGAAAACTGGCAAAGTACGCCGGATTTTCTTGCGTTCCTTAATGGAAAAAACAAGCAAGATTTCGGCAACGGCAACGATCCGGTTTACATTTGGTTTGACGCAGTTGAAATTGAAAAACAACTGCTGGCAAAAGAAATCGGATTAGATGCGGAAATAATTGTACTTGTAAAGTACAAATCATCTAACAATGTTGCCTTCACTTTCAATCTGGTTAAAGCTGCTGAATATTGCGCAGCTAATGGACCAATCTCGCTTGGCGAGGAAACGATTGGAATGAATGTAGGAGATGTAACACAGGTAAGACTTCAACCTGTGGAAGTTGGTAACCCCGGCGGCGAGTTGACAATAAAAGTTGTCGACAAGGATCTTGAAGAGAAAGATTCCTTTGGTGAGACTTCTGTATATGGATGCCCCCTGCTGACCACAGATTTAATTGACGCGTTTTACGCTGATGTTGAAGATCTTGAGGCATATTTCGGATTAGCCAAAAACCAAAAAATAGTTGGTTGGAAGGTTTTAGAGCCAGAAAACGTCAATTTTGACGATAAAGTTTGCGGAAGCGTAACTGTTCAGCCATTGGTAGAAACAACGCAAAAAGTGAATGTTTATGTAATGGTGGGCTTTAATCTAACATGTGATGTCGTCGAAAAAACATCAATAGGCGATGGCAACAATCCTAAATGTCCTGTAATACCTGTTGGTTACCTTGATAGCTATGAAGCTCCCGAAGGTTTTAAAATTGTAGGCTGGCTTATGAACGGACTACCTTTTGACCTTAAAGACCTTCCGTACGTAACTTGCAAAGACGTAAAATTCACCGCTTTATTGGCGATGTTCAAATGTGTTATAATCGATGAAGACAGCGTAAGAGGAAAGTGTATTTCAGGTATAAAATTTTTCACCTGTAATGTTTTTGAAGTAGCATTTTCACTTAAGGCTGTATATGTTTTTGGAAACGAATTTTTTTACGAACCTGCCGGCAACTATCTGTTTGCTTTAGGTGGAAGTAAGAAAAGCAGTGCGATATTTGCAAACTATGGTTATGCGCAATTTACCCCATCGGAGAATTTCGAAGGTTGCGGCACTTGGGATGAGGACTTTGTATTTAAGGTTGACAAACTGTTTAATCTGACTTTTGCAGCAAGAGTACAAGACAATGAACTCGTTAAGTTCGCTATTGTGAGATAATAATGATTTTCGTTAAATTTAATAAAGAACCGGGGTTTTTCTCCGGTTTTTTCGTTTTAGCCCTGCATTATTCACAAGAAAATGGATTTTTGTACACAGAACTTCAACCTATTTTTTAATATAAAAACCCAAATAACCAAAGAGGGATTTTCTTTCCAAATCCATATTCCAAATTGTCTAACGCTAAATACGCGTTATCTAAACCGACTATTTGCTCGTGTCCCTTGTTTTTGCCGCCCACTTCAAATTGCCATTTATGCACTTCGTCGAGGAATAGAAATAAGCCGCCCTGCTGCACAAAATCGACGGCAAGGTCAAAAAGTTTGTTGCCCGAAAACCATATATTGTCCAAACTGGCATATAAAACATGCTTCGGCGCGTTACCGAAAGTGTTTTTGATATATTGCAACAGCAAAGTTGTTTTACCGGCGCCACGAGCGCCGGTAATGGCGATAAGACGATTGTTCCAGCGAATTGTCGAAAGCAAATAACGCTGAAAAACAGGGCTTGTCCTGCTCAAATACTGATAAAAAGTCTGAAATAGAGAATCCATTTTTCGTTTTTTTGAATTTTTGCAAAGATATATTGTTTTTTTGAAACAACAAAATTATATCAAAATTGTTGTGTGCAGGCAACAATTTTCAGTTTATTCTGTGTCATTTGTGTGCTTATAAAAATTTTTTGAAAAATTTTTTTCAAAAACCACCTCCTTTCAAAAAAAATAACTACTTTTACGCCTTTCTTTTTTGAAAATTTATGGATTTCGGAAGTGATAGTTATTTGTATGATGATGAGGTACTTGACTCGGTCAGTCGATACGAGGAGATGTTGAAAAACAAAACTCGTAGTTTCTTTGATGTGCATGAATTTGAGGATATTATAGATTATTATCTTGATTCAAGAAATATGACGAAAGCCTCAATTGCAGCAGACCATGCCAACAGTATCTATCCAACGGCTTCGTCGATTAAGTTGCGAATGGCTGAAATACTGATTGATACAAGTCAGCCCGCGAAAGCGTTGAATCTGCTTAACAAGATGGGCTACATGGAATCAGACGAGTATGCCGTATATCTATTGCGTGGCGCGGCGCTCAATATGATGGGCAAACCGCGCGAGGCGCAGAGACAGTTTGAAATTGCCATTTCGATGGCTGACGAAAATAAAGTCGCAGTATTGTACAATATAGGCATGTCGTTTGAAAGTATCAACCAGCACAGGGTCGCATTGAAATATTTTTTGAAGGTGCATCAAATGGACCCTGAAAACTTTTTTGTGTACTACGACCTTGCCTACTGTTACGAACGATTGGACGAATTGGACAAGAGTATTGAATATTACCGGAAGTTTTTGAACGAAGACCCTTTTTCGGAACACGTTTGGTACAATCTGGGCATCGTCTACAACAAGAAGGATGAAAACGAAAAAGCGTTGGAAGCCTATGATTATGCTATTGCCATCGCTCCAAAATATTCATCGGCGTATTTCAACAAGGCAAACACGCTGTCGCTGCTCGACCAAAACCGCGAAGCAATCGAAACGTATCGTGATTTTCTTGATATTGAAGCTGATAATGCCGCAGCGTATTGTTACATAGGCGAATGTTACGAGCGGCTCGAAGAGTATGATCTGGCAAGGATTCATTACAGGCAGTCGCTTCTGCTCGACGACCAGTTTGCCGACGCATGGTTCGGGCTGGGAGTAGTCAGAGCGCAGAACGGCGAACACGAACAGGCTGTTAAAAACCTAAAAAAAGCGTTGAGTTTGAACAACGACAATATTGATTATCTGTTTGCATTGGCGTCTGCCTACGGCAATATGGGAAAAGATGAAAAAGCGATTCCAATTTACAAAAAATTGACGAAAATGGCAAGCAGCGATATATACATATGGGACTGTTTTGCACAGTTATACGCCAAACATGGAAATTTTCAACAAGCCCGAAATATCATCAACGATGCGCTGTCCGTCAATCCCGATTCGGGTGTTCTGTATTATCGTTTAGCGGCTTATTATCTATTGGACAACAGCGACTTACAGGGACTAACCATTCTGGAATGCGCCTTGATAGCCTTCCCCGATGAAAGCGACTGTTTTTTCGATGTGATAGATATAACCGACGATGACGACGAAATCAACGATTTAATAGAGAAATACCGAGAAATACAATGAGCAAAAAAGAAAATCCATTCAAAAGATACATTATATTATATATAAAAGGTCTGGGCGTGGGGGCGGCAAACAGCGTACCCGGCGTTTCGGGAGGCACTATTGCGCTGATTACGGGCATATTGGAAGAAATGCTTGATTCGTTGCGTTCGCTGTCGCCAAAAAATTTCAAACTGCTGCTAACAGGTCAATTCAAAACGTTTTGGCGGCAAATCAACGGCAATTTCCTGATGTTTGTGGGATTGGGCGTTGTTACGGGATTGGTATTATTGGCAAAAACCGTATTGAAAATGCTTGATGCGTATCCGGTTGAAACATGGTCGTTTTTTTTCGGACTTATCCTGATTTCAACGCTTTCAGTGATACGAACCATCAGCAAAACGACATTATTTACGGTTGTCAGTTTTTGCGTGGGCGCAATTGTTGCCTATCTCATTACGCTTCTGTCGGTTGCGCAAACCCCTAACGATTTGTGGTTCATCTTTCTTTGCGGAGCTATTGCATTATGCGTGATGATAATGCCCGGAGTATCAGCAAGTTTCATACTGCTGATAATGGGCAAATATCAGTATATTCTTACAGCCGTCAACGAATTAAAAATCAATGTTCTTGCCGTATTTGGCGTCGGCGCAATTATCGGGCTGTTGTCGTTTTCGCATTTCATGTCGTGGTTGCTTCGCAAACACTATGATATTACGATATCGTTGCTTGCCGGATTCATGTTTGGGGCGCTCAACAAGGTTTGGCCCTGGAAAGTGCAAATTAATCCCGCCACAGATGAAACATGGGCATGGAACATGGAACGATTCGCCGACCACAGCCTGAATCTGATAGAAAAAAGCCATCTGCCGCAAACGTTTGAACAGATAACCGGCGTAGAAGCAAACCTTAATGCCGGACTTATATCGGCGGCGGCGGCAATAATTCTTTTTGTTACAATTGAAGCCCTCGGAGGCGCAAAAAAATCTAATTAACTCATATGCAGATAAATAAAGACCAGAAACGTTTCATAATTTCAGCCGTCATATTGTTAGGGATAGTTATTTTTGCCTCAAATGCAATTTTTTTTCATTTTTTTGAAACAAAAAATTTTCCCTTACGTATAATATGTATCGGAATAGTTTGGCTGGCAACTTGCGCTTCGCATCTTTGGATGATGAAGATTGTAACAGAAAAGCCCAAGTCGTTCAACAGAGTTTTTATGTTGCAGACTGCCGCTAAATTAATGCTATATATGGCGTGTATCGTGGGTTACCTGTTTTTTTTCAGAGAACATGGGATTCCGTTCACAATACATTTTTTTGTTGTTTATATAATTTTTGCTATTTTTGACGTTTATTTAGTATTGAAATTTGTCAATAAGGCAAAAACATAAATAGTTGATTGTTATGACGATGCATCGAAAAATATTAGTAAAGGTCATGCTGTCGGTTTTCCTGACAAGCGCGACATTGACGGCAAATGCCGCCGGCGGAGGCGGCGGACCATTCCAGCCCGGAGAGTTCATACTCGACCACATCGGCGACGCCTACGATTGGCACATACTCACGTGGAATGGTCATCATGTGTCTGCGCCGCTGCCTGTCATTCTGTACAGCAAGCAGTCGGGGTTGAGCGTATTCATGTCGTCGAAATTTCATCACGGCAGCCACGCTCACAAGGGCTACATCATTGCCGACGCAGATCACCCCAACAAAAATCTGAAGGGGAAAATCGTGGAAGTGTCTACCGGCGAGCGACCGCTGCTCGACCTGTCGATTACCAAAAATGTATTTGCTATCTTTGTAGCCTTTGCCGTAATGCTTTGGGTATTTCTTTCGTTAGCAAAGGCATACGCAAGTCGCGGCACGCAGGCGCCAAAAGGATTGCAGTCGTGGGTGGAACCGGTTCTTCTTTTTGTGCGCGACGACATAGCGCGTCCCGCCATAGGGTACAAGTACAAGCCGTTCATGCCCTATCTGCTGACGCTTTTTTTCTTCATTCTGGTTAGCAACCTGATGGGGCTGATACCGTTTTTTCCGTTCGGGGCGAACGTTACCGGAAATATCGGCGTTGCATTGGTGCTGGCGGTACTCACGTTCATTGTTACCACTGCCGTTTCTACCAAAATGTACTGGGGGCATATCTTCAATACGCCGGGCGTGCCGTGGTGGCTGAAAATTCCGCTGCCCTTGATGCCGTTCATCGAACTGACCGGCGTCATCACCAAACCGTTTGTATTGATGATTCGTTTGTTTGCCAACATCACCGCAGGGCATATCATCGTCATGGGTTTCTTCAGCCTGATTTTCATCTTCGGGCAAATGAACCCCGCATTGGGATACGGAGCATCTGTGATTTCAGTGCTGTTCTCGATTTTTATGTTCTTCCTCGAACTGTTGGTGGCGTTCATACAGGCGTATGTGTTTACGCTGCTGTCGGCGCTTTATTTTGGGATGGCGGTTCAGGAACATCATTAAAAGTTTCAGGTTTCAAGTTTCAGGTTTCAGGTTTCAAGTTTCAAGTTCAAAGTTTAAGAGTTCATAAATTTAAAAATTCATAAATAACCATTTTAATAAATTAGTATTATGTTACTTTCCATCATTTTGCAGGCAGCAGCCAATGCCAAGTTAGGCGCGGCTATTGGCGCTGGAATCGCTGCCATAGGCGCCGGTATCGGTATCGGACGTATTGGCGGTTCGGCAATGGAAGCCATTGCGCGTCAGCCGGAATCAGCCGGCGACATTCGTTCAAACATGATAGTCGCCGCAGCGCTTATCGAAGGCGTGGCGTTCTTTGCCATCGTGTTGTGTCTGTTGATCCTTTTCGTAGATTAGGGTCGAAAACAATTCTGCCCGGCAACAGTACGTGCGGTTGGCCGGAAATGCCGGGCTTTCTTAATTTTTGATTGATGATTGACAATTTTTGATTGGCAAATCATCAATCGAAAGTAAAAATCAAAAATCGAAAATCAAAAATCGAAAATAGTATGCAGTTAGTTACGCCCGATATAGGATTATTGTTCTGGATGTTAGTGTCCTTCCTGATAGTGTTCTTCATTTTGAAGAAGTTTGCGTGGAAGCCTATCCTGAACATGTTGCAGGAACGCGATGATAGCATTGAGCAAGCATTGAAAACAGCCGAGAAAGCCAAAGAAAGCATCGAAAAGCTTAAGGCAGACAATGATCGCATCCTCAACGAAGCATATAGCGAACGTGAAAAGATTTTCCGCGATGCCAACGATATCAAGGAAAAAATCGTTCGCGAAGCCCGCGAACAAGCAATTCGCGAGAAGGATAAAATCATCAACGACGCCCGCGTCTCCATCGAAGCCGAAAAGAACGCAGCGATAAGACAGATGCACAACGTCGCCGCAGAATTGTCTGTGAAGATCGCCGAAAAACTTCTCCGCAGAGAGTTAAGCGACGAACAGAAACAGAAGGAGTTGATAGAGAAATTTATCAGTGAAATGCCGGAATAGATTCAAGTTTCAAGTTTCAGGTTTCAAGTTTCAGGTTATGGCGACGGTAAACAGGTTTGAGGAGTTAAAAGTTTGGCAAATGGCGCGTGTGTTTTGTAGCGACGTTTTCCGAATAACTTGTTACGAAAAATTCTCTAAAGATTTTAGATTTAGAGACCAGATAAGAGCATCGTCAGGCTCCATAATGGATAACATCGCCGAAGGATTTGAACGGGACGGAAACAGGGAGTTTTGTCAATTTCTGTCAATAGCCAAAGGTTCATGTGGCGAAAGCAGAAGTCAAATTCATCGTTCCTACGATTATCAATATATTGATAACGAAGAATATGAAACGCTTTGCCAAAAAGGAACTGAAATCTCAAAGGCAATTTCAGGTTTAGTAAATTATTTAAAACAGTCAGAAATCAAAGGTACCAAGTATAAATAGCGAGTCAAGTTTTAGGCTTCAAACCATAGTTTCGATTGAACTTGAAACTTGAAACCTGAAACTTGAAACTCAAAACTTTTAAGAGTATGAATCACAGTATTATTTCAGTCAGATACGCCAAGGCGTTAATGAGAGCAGGCGCAGACAATCAATGTTTAGACGCCTTGAAAGCCGATATGGATTTGATTGGCGGCGCTATAAGCGAAAATCCGGTTTTCAGGCAACTGTTGGATAATCCGGTAGTTAAGCCGCCGCAGAAACGCAAAGTGATGGCACAATTGCTCGAAAAACGGGTACATCCGTTGACGCTCAATTTCATCAACCTCATCATCCGTAATCGGCGCGAAACCATGTTATCCGACGTGGCGCGCGATTTTATCGATTTGTATGAAAAATCGAAAGGTATAAAACGTGCAAACGTAGTCTCTGCCGTCGGAATGGACGAAACAACGAAAAAGCAGTTGCAACAACAACTCAACGCGCTGTTCAAAGCAAACGTGCAGATGACAACCCAAACAAATCCCGACCTGATTGGCGGATTCGTACTGCGCGCAGGCGACCAGCAGTATGATGCAAGTTTGTCGGCGGCGTTGGAGAGAATGAGGAAAACGTTGATAGTTTGAAGTTTCATATTTCAAGTTTCAAGTTAATCGAAAATCAATTCACATAGATTAAGATATGCCAAAGAAGACAAACATAAAATTGTTTGAAAATAAGAAAGTTCGTTCGGTATGGGATAGCGAACAGGAAAAATGGTATATTTCTATTGTTGATGTAATAGAAGTACTTACTGAAAGCGTAAGTCCAGCTACTTATTGGCGCAAATTAAAGCAACGCCTAAAAGAAGAGGGAAATGAAACCGTGACAAATTGTCACGGTTTGAAGATGCAGGCGGCTGACGGTAAAATGCGCCTCACAGACGTTGCTGACGTAGAACAGCTTTTCCGGCTGATACAATCTATTCCATCGCTCAAGGCAGAGCCGTTCAAATTGTGGCTTGCTGAAATCGCCCGCGAACGGTTGGAAGAAATAGACGACCCTGAATTAGGCATCGAGCGGCTAATGGAATACTATCATCGCAAAGGCTATTCTGAAAACTGGATAAACCAGCGACTAAAAAGCATTGAAGTTCGCAAAGAACTTACCGACGAATGGGAACGACGAGGCGTGAAAAAAGGGCAGGAATATGCCATGCTGACGGATATTATTACAAAAACATGGTCGGGAATGACAACAAAACAGTACAAAAAGCACAAAGAACTGAAAACCGAAAGCCTGCGCGACAATATGACAAATCTGGAACTTGTACTGAACATGCTTGCAGAGGCGTCAACAACCGAAATATCTAAAGAAAAACAACCTGTAACGCTTGACGAAAATGCGAAAGTTGCACAACAAGGCGGGTCAGTTGCTGCTGCCGCACGTGAAAAATTAGAATTGGAATCAGGAAAAAAGGTAGTTTCAAAACTAAATGCAAAAAATCAAATTCAAAAATCTTTGCGGTCAGAAAATATAAAAATCAAATAATCATGACAGGAACAGTTAAAAAAGAAATTCCAAGCGGCGTATTGACGTTTGAAGAGATAAAGGCGATAGCTGACAACGGGTGGGCAATTATCAGAAACCCGATACGTGAAGAAGGAGTTTTGCTCGGAGGTGAACTCTTGTTCTACAGTATGGACATTGATGAGGCTTACGATAGATTAAAGCATACGAAGGAACGCGTATTGTTCAAACACTTCACCAAGCGTGATCCTAATGTTGTGTATCTGCTATGATGAAAGAAAAGTTTAATTTGGACGATAAGTTAATAGTCATTGATGTGGCTGTTGAGGCAGACGGTATGATAAAGGATTTATACTTTATAGTTGATACCGGCACGAAGTATACCATCATAGACAAAGATGCAGCAAGAGCATTGTGGCTCACGCGGGCAAACTGCAAAGAAGTGCAGATATGCGGCGTTACCGGTAGCGGCACCGCCTACGAACATAAAATAGACGCTATCTCGGCATTGGGAATCACAAAGCGCGACTTCCACATATTAGAACACCCCATGCCAGAAGACGCAGGCGCTGACGGACTTCTCGGATTAGATTTCTTTGAAAATACAAGCCTGAAAATAGACTTTATACTTTCAGAGATTGGTATTGAACAGTATGTAGAGTGTAGTTAGTAGAGTTTAGAGTGTAATTATTAGAGTATAGTTAGAATATAATCGAAAATCAAAAATCAAAAATCAAAAATAGAATATGGTCAATATAAAACCGGCAGAAGTATCAGAAGTTCTGAAAAAGCAGATAGAAGGCTTCCAAACGGAAGTTGAATTGGAAGAAGTAGGCGTCGTTTTGACGGTGGGTGACGGAATTGCCCGCATCTACGGTCTTTTGAACGTTCAGGCTAACGAAATGATAGAGTTCGAGGGCGGTCTGAAAGGAATCGTGATGAACCTCGAAGAAGACAATGTAGGCGTGGTGCTACTTGGCGCTTCCAACCTGATAAAGGAAGGATACAGCGTAAAACGTCTTTGCAGAATAGCCTCCATAATGGTTGGCGAAGGGCTGCTTGGGCGCGTCATCAATACTATTGGCGAGCCAATAGATGGAAAAGGCGCTATTACGGGGCAACTCTATGAAATGCCTCTGGAACGCAAGGCTCCGGGCGTTATTTTCCGCCAGCCCGTAAAAGAACCGTTGCAAACAGGTATCAAAGCCATCGATGCAATGATTCCCATCGGACGCGGACAGCGCGAACTTATTATCGGCGACCGCCAAACAGGTAAAACGTCAATAGCAATCGATACTATCCTCAACCAGAAGGAGTTTTACGACCGCGGCGAACCTGTTTATTGCATATATGTTGCTGTGGGGCAAAAAGGCTCGACGATAGCAGGCGTTGTGCAAACGCTCGAAGAGCATGGAGCAATGGCATATACGACGGTGGTTGCGGCAACGGCTTCAGCTCCGGCTGCATTGCAGTACTACGCGCCCTTTGCGGGAGCGGCAATAGGCGAATATTTTCGCGATACGGGGCGACCGGCGTTAGTGATATTCGACGACCTCTCGAAACAGGCTGTCGCATACCGCGAAGTGTCGCTTCTGCTGCGCCGACCGCCGGGACGCGAAGCATATCCGGGCGACGTGTTCTATCTGCACTCGCGACTGCTTGAACGCGCTGCAAAAATCATCAATTCCGACGAAATAGCAGCACAAATGAACGACCTGCCCGACGTATTGCGTCCGTTAGTGAAGGGCGGCGGCTCGCTTACAGCCCTGCCGATTATCGAAACACAGGCAGGCGACGTGTCGGCATATATCCCTACAAACGTCATATCAATCACCGACGGACAGATTTTCCTCGAATCAAACCTCTTCAATGCAGGTATACGTCCGGCAATAAACGTAGGTATTTCGGTATCGCGCGTGGGTGGAAATGCACAGGTGAAGTCGATGAAGAAAGTGGCAGGCACCCTGAAACTTGACCAGGCGCAATTCCGTGAATTGGAAGCGTTTTCAAAATTCGGCTCCGACCTCGATGCCGCAACTTTATCAATAATCGACAAGGGACGAAAAAATGTGGAACTGCTAAAACAGGGACTGTATTCGCCCCTGCGCGTAGAACAGCAAATACCGGTATTGTATTGCGGTATGCAAGGCTTGCTGAAAGCCCTGCCGATGGACAAGGTAGGCGATTTTGAAAAGGATTTTCTGGAACTGATGAAAGAAAAATATAACGACGTATTGACAGCATTGGCTGCCGGCGAATTGAACAACGATATGACCAAAAAAATCGAATTAGCCGCCAGAGAAATCGTGCTCCGGTACATCCCCAAAAGGGAAGACAGTTAATCATCAATCAAAAATCAAAAATCAATTAGTTGATAGATGGCAAATTTAAAAGAAATACGGACACGAATTGCATCGGTAGGTTCGACGCGACAAATCACCAGCGCCATGAAAATGGTGGCTGCCGCAAAGTTGAAAAAAGCGCAGGAAACTGTAACCAATTTCAGACCATACATCATGAAAATGCAAGAAATCATGGAGCATGTGATTGAATCGGTAGGCGACGACCCTGACAACACTTATGCAGAAGACCGCGACTACAGGCAAGTATTGATAGTGGTAATTACGTCAAACAAAGGATTGTGTGGCGCCTTCAACTCAAACGCCATTAAGGAAGCGTTGCTGTTGGCTGAAAAGAAATATAAAAATTTTCTTGAACCGCATAAAATACGCTTTCTGACAATAGGCAAAAAAGGTTACGAATTGCTTCGCAGAAGAAAGCTCTCTTTAGACATCCCCAATACTGATATCGTGGAACATCTGACATACGAAAAAGCGGCAGAGTTGGCGCAATCGCTGATGGACGCATTTCTGTCAAAACGCTACGATTGTATTGACATCGTATACAACGAGTTTGTTAACGCGGCAACGCAAAAAGTGGTCTGCAAACAGTTTCTGCCGCTGACGCCTGAAACAGAACAGCAGTTTACAAGCGCAAGAGACAAAAAGCAAAAATCCTCCTGCGCAGACTACCTGTATGAACCGTCAAGGGAATATATTCTTCGCGAACTGATTCCGCAAGACCTTCGTCTGGTGTTCTACGGAACGCTGCTTGATTCGGTCGCTTCGGAGTTTGGCGCACGGATGACGTCCATGCACCAGGCTACCGACAACGCAACAACATTGATGCAGGACCTGACCCTGCAATACAACAAGGCGCGGCAGGCAACCATAACCAACGAAATTTTGGAAATCGTGGGCGGAGCGGAAGCGCTGAAAGGATAAACAGTGAACAGTTAATAGTGAATAGTGAACAGTTTGTTTTTTATTCGGGAGATTCAAAAATAAGCTTCTCTTATGTGCAATTTGAAGCATAAAAATATTCTCCTCTACTGTACATAGTAAATCAAAATAAATAATATGGTATGAAACAAATCAAAACGAAAGCCTTCGCGAGCACGAGCGTGCCATTAGGTACGCAATAATTTTCTATCCATATTTCGTTCCTAACAGGACGGCGAGCGTATGTGGGCAATATCACGCTTTCTATTGATATTTCGTCTCTAATGAAATAGTGACGCGCCATTTACAAAATGTCAGTAATAATCAAAGTCGCTGCGCGACTTTCCCCCATTAAACCCTATGCGACATTTTGCTGATGACACAACAATAGAACCGAACTAAAAAAATGATAAAAAAACGATTATTCGTCCCAGTTTTCCCAACTGCTAGTTGATAAATTCATTCCTGCTCCGACGGTTGTTTCTTTGTGTACGCTCCCGTTCGAAGTGCCATTTAC
>Ga0099364_10009681_pt1 | contig 13350 bp, 12 predicted proteins | sample TergutTh196P3_FD_73070 | JGI IMG/M metagenome (GOLD analysis project Ga0099364, IMG submission 73070) | Microcerotermes parvus P3 segment gut microbial communities from Pointe-Noire, Republic of the Congo - Th196 P3 | ecosystem: Host-associated > Arthropoda: Insects > Digestive system > Gut ...
CAGCGCTGCAAAGCTCGCTATCTTTTGCTATTTTTTCAATATTTCAAAGAACTCTTTTATTCACTTATTGACAAATGTCATTTGGCGCAAATATAGGGACAGAATGTGGGTAGAAAAAAGTGTTTCCAGATACACAAAGTCCCGTAGGGACGTAATGTGCCGGAAATTTAAACAAGCTCTTATATGCCGCTTTAAAATCAGAATGGCGCAATTTCAGATGTCGGGGCGGGAGTGAACTGCGCTTGGTTGCTTTCGCGGTTGAAATTTTCCTCGTTATTGTTAATTTTCGAAGCGACATCTATATAACTATTTGTCAGGTCGTCTAAATTTCGGAATTTCGCTAAACTGCTCACAAAACGCAAATTAACATCGCCTGTTGCGCCGTTGCGATGCTTGGCAACTATAATTTCGCCAATGCCGCGCAAATCGTTTCCTTGTTCGTCTTCATAAATCCGATAATATTCGGGACGATGGATAAAACAAACCATATCGGCATCTTGTTCTATTGCTCCCGATTCGCGAAGGTCGGAAAGCTGAGGTCGTTTCCCTTCATGCCCCGAACGTCCCTCTACGCCGCGGTTAAGTTGCGATAACGCAACAATCGGAATATCAAGCTCCTTTGCCAGTCCTTTTAGCGAGCGAGAAATAATACTTACTTCCTGTTCGCGGCTTCCGAAATTCATTCCCGAAGCATTCATCAATTGCAGATAGTCAATAATAATAGCTTTTACATTGTGTTCCTGCTTCAACCTTCGCGCTTTGCTTCGCAGCTCGAATACCGACAAGCTTGGCGTATCGTCGATATATATTTTAGCGTCTTGCAGATTTTTAATGTGGTGATCGAGTTTTATCCATTCGTCTTTTTCAAGCCTTCCTGTTTTTATTTTATCGCCTTCTATTTCGCACACGTTCATTATCAATCGGTTGACTAACTGCACATTCGACATTTCGAGCGAAAAAATAGCTACGGCATGGTCATAGTCGACCGCAATGTTTTTTGCCATGGAAAGCACAAAGGCAGTTTTGCCCATTGCCGGACGCGCTGCAATGATAATCAGGTCGGAATTTTGCCACCCGGAAGTGATTTTATCCAACGCATGGTAACCCGAAGGTATACCGCTCATACCTTCTTTTTGTGTTGCAGCCAGTTTTATACGGTCTATCGCTTCTTTTATAACCGGATTTATCTGAACGGCATCTTTTTTAATATTTCGCTGCGATACTTCAAACAATTGCCCTTCGGCTTCCTGCATCAAATCGTCTACATCGGTTTCTTCGTCGAAAGCTTTGCCCTGTATTTCCGACGAGATGCGGATTAGCTCGCGGGCAAGGTATTTCTGCGCAATAATACGCGAATGAAACTCCACATGCGCCGCTGATGCTACTTTTGCCGTGAGCAGCGAAATATAATAGGCGCCGCCCACCTCGTCGATATCGCCGTTTTTTCGCAGTTGTTCGGTAACGGTGTGCATGTCTATGGGCGCTTGCCGCATAGCCAAGTCGGCTACAGATTTGTATATTTTATTGTGTTCGTTTTTGTAAAAACTTTCGGGTTTCAACAATTCGCTTACCTTAAAATATGCGTCTTTTTCAATCATTATTGCGCCCAAAACGGCTTCTTCCAATTCGATTGCCTGCGGCGGAAGCTTCCCGAAATCACTGACGATGGGAGCTATAGTTTTCTTTTTCTGACTTGTACGTTGTTTTTGTTGTTCCATATTTTTTTTGAAAATGGCTTCAAAAATACAACACATTTTTTTTCCGGCGTAAACAACATTTCAACATAAGGCTTGTTGATAACTTTTTGCTTTGTTTTTTGCATTCTAATTGAGTAAAAATATCTAAATTTGTGTCCGAATTTATAGATTTTAAGCAAATTAAATCTTGGCAATCTTAAAAATCTCACTAAAAATCGCGGTTCAGATAATGCTCGTATTTCCCAACGCAAAAATAAATCTTGGCTTGAATGTGGTAGAAAAACGCCCTGACGGTTACCACAATATCGAAACGGTGCTTTATCCTGTTGCCGGTTTGTGCGATGCTTTGGAAGTGGTGCAGGCAACTAAATTGAAATTTAACGCAAGCGGTATCGCGATAGACGGCAATGCCGGCGATAATTTGGTCGTCAAAGCATATAAACTGCTGCAAAACGATTTTGATTTACCGCTTGTACACATACATTTACGCAAAAATATTCCTTTCGGCGCAGGTTTAGGCGGCGGCTCTTCGGACGCAGCTTTTATGTTGCGTTTGCTAAACGAAAAATTCAGCCTTAACTTATCAACAAGCACACTCGAAAATTATGCCCGGAAATTGGGCGCCGACTGTCCGTTTTTCATTCAAAACAAGCCTGTTTTTGCCGCCGGAACAGGAGATATATTTCAGAATATCACGATGAAATCGTTAAAAAATTACTTTTTATTACTTGTAAAGCCCGAAGTGTTTGTTTCTACGGCGAACGCCTATAAAACAGTTCAAATAAATAATATTTCGCAATCGGCGGCAGAAATTGTAAAATTACCGATGGAAAGGTGGAAAATACTGTTAAAAAACGATTTTGAGCAGGGAATTTTTGCGCTTTATCCGCAAATAGCCGCCATTAAAAATAAAATGTACGAAACAGGCGCAATATATGCCTCAATGTCGGGTTCGGGCTCGACGGTTTATGGTATTTTTAAGGAATTGCCCGATAATTTGGGGCAGTATTTTCAAGATTGCTTTGTATGGCAAGAAAACTTATAAACAATTTGCTGCTGTTTCAATAATTTTTTGTAATTTAGCACGATTTTTTTGAAAACATATAAATATTTAAGGTATAAAAAATGATAGAAAACGAAGACAAAATCATTAAGATTAACATTGAAGATGAGATGAAATCATCGTACATTGATTATTCGATGTCGGTGATTGTATCACGTGCGCTGCCCGATGTGCGAGACGGTTTTAAGCCTGTGCATCGCCGCGTGTTGTTCGGAATGAACGAATTAGGATTAGACGCAAACAAACCCTATAAAAAATCGGCGAGGATAGTAGGAGAGGTGCTCGGTAAATACCACCCGCACGGAGACAGTTCGGTATATCACTCAATGGTGCGTATGGCGCAGGAATGGTCGTTGCGCTACCCATTGGTCGATGGACAGGGCAACTACGGCTCGGTCGATGGCGACAATCCCGCAGCAATGCGTTACACAGAGGCTCGTTTGAAGAAAATAGCCGAAGAGATGTTGGTTGATATTGACAAAAATACGGTTGATTTCCAGTTGAATTTCGACGATACGCTCAAAGAACCGACAGTTTTACCCACACGCATTCCAAATTTGCTGATAAACGGCGCATCGGGCATTGCAGTAGGTATGGCAACCAACATGCCGCCGCACAACCTGACCGAAATCATAGACGCCACCACCGCATATATCGACAACGAAGAGATTGACATCGAAGGCTTGATGAAATACGTCAAAGCGCCCGATTTCCCCACAGGAGGTATTATTTACGGTTATGCAGGCGTAAAAGAAGCCTTTGAAACAGGGCGCGGACGTGTGGTGCTTCGTGCAAAAACCGATATTGAAATAGACGCGCAGGGACGCGAAAAAATAATCGCCACCGAAATTCCTTACCTTGTTAATAAAGCCGAACTCATCAAAGCAATAGCCGCTCTTGCCGAAGAGAAAAAGGTAGAAGGCATTGCCAATGTCAACGACGAAAGCGACCGCGAAGGCATGCGCATCGTAGTAGATGTGAAACGCGATGCCAATTCGAGCGTGGTGTTAAACAAACTGTTTAAATATAGCGCGCTACAATCCTCATTCAGTGTAAATAACATAGCATTGGTGAAAGGTCGTCCGCGCTTATTGAACCTGAAAGAATTAATACATTACTTCGTAGAACACCGCCACGATGTGGTAACGCGCCGCACGCAATTCGAACTTACAGAAGCCGAAAAAAGAGCGCATCTTTTGGAAGGTTTTATGATAATATTGGATAATTTGGACGAAGCAATCCAGATTATCCGCGCCTCGAAAACCCCCGACGAAGCCCGCGAGCGACTGATGGAACGCTTCGGTTTGAGCGATTTGCAAGCCCGCGCTGTGGTAGAAATGCGTTTGCGCCAACTTACAGGCATGGAACAAGACAAACTTCGCGCCGAGTTTGAAGAAATAATGAAACACATTGAATATCTGAAAGAAGTGCTCGCAAGTAAAGACCTGCGTATGGGCATTATCAAAGACGAATTGCTCGAAATTAAAAATAAATACGGCGATACACGTCGCACAGAGATAGTATATGCCTCGGAAGAATTTAACCCCGAAGATTTTTATGCCGATGATGAAATGATAATCACCATTTCGCATTTTGGCTATATCAAACGCACAGCATTAAGTGAATTTAAGGCGCAGAACAGGGGAGGAGTAGGGTCGAAAGGCAGCGATTCGCGCGATGAGGATTTTATTGAGTATATTTATCCTGCCTCGATGCACAATTATATGCTGTTTTTCACTCAAAAAGGGCGTTGTTATTGGTTAAAGGTGTATGAAATACCCGAAGGCTCAAAACAAAGCAAAGGTCGCGCCATTCAAAACCTGTTGAATATAGACCCGGACGACAAGGTAAATGCCTTTATCCGTGTGAAAAACCTGCAAGACCCCGAATACAACCAGGCACATTACTTGTTGTTCTGCACAAAACAGGGAGTTATCAAAAAAACACTGTTAGCGGCATATTCCCGCCCGCGTCAAAACGGCGTAAATGCAATTACCATTCGCGAAGACGACCAAGTGATACAAGTGCGTTTGACCGATGGAAAGGGCGAAATTATCCTTGCCAACCGCAACGGACGCGCTATCCGTTTCAACGAAACCAAAGTGCGCGAAATGGGGCGCACCGCCACCGGAGTGCGCGGAATGAGGCTTGATGCCGGCGGCGGCGACGAAGTAGTCGGAATGATTACCGTCAATCCCGATGCGCCCGAAAACATAATGGTAGTGTCGGAACTTGGCTACGGAAAACGCTCTGATTTAGATGCATATCGTGTTATCAACAGAGGCGGAAAAGGCGTAAAAACAATCAATATCACCGAAAAAACCGGAAAATTGGTTGCCATAAAAAGCGTTACAGACGACAACGATTTAATGATTATCAACAAATCCGGCATTACCATTCGCTTGAAAGTAGCCGATACCCGCGTAATGGGGCGCGCCACGCAAGGCGTTCGTCTCATCAATCTCGAAAAGCGCAACGACGAAATAGCATCGGTATGTAAAGTATTGTCGGAGCAAGACGAAGAAATAGAAATGCAAGAGATTGATAATGAAGTAAATGAAAACACTTAAACTTTTATAATTATGAAAAAAATTGTATTACTTATCGGAGTGATGCTTATGGCATCAGCAATGTTTGCGCAAAAAGCAAATGTATCGAAAGCAAAAAACAGAGCATTGGCAGAACCGCCCGATTTTGAAGGCGCAGTTACTGCAATTAACGCTGCTTTGGAAGACGAAACTACTAAAAATCTGGAAGATACATGGTTTGTAGCCGGATTGGTTCAGTATCAAATTCAAGATGCCGAAAGAATTAATAAAATGTTGCAGCAACCATACGACCTCGACAAAAGCAACGAAAGTTCTTTAAAAGCGATTGATTATTTTGCAAAAGCAATCGAATTGGGTAATATTCCCGATGAAAAGGGCAAAATTAAGCCTAAACGCGCAAAAGAAATTAGAGAAAAAGCAAAAATCTTAAAAAATACTTTATTAAATAACGGTTCTGAATACTGGGAAAAAAACGATTTTAAAACAGTTGAAACAATATATGGAAAATACGTGGAAATGCATAAATCGTTAGATTTAAAAGAAACAGATACTTTGTTGATAAAAGTAAAATACAATGCGGCAAGGGCTGCAATAATTTCGGAACAGCACGACAAAGCAATAGTATATCTTGAAGAAATGAAAAATGAAGGATACGAAGAGTTAGGCGTATTACAACTTTTGTTCGATATTTATAAAAACACACAAAAAGATACTGTAAATTACGTCCGTATATTGAACGAAGGCATTTCCCGCTTTCCCGAAGACGCATATTTTACGCTACAAATGACACAGCATTACATTGACACCGGAGAGAAGAAAAAAGCCATCGAATTTTTAGATAAAATTATTGAAAATGATAAAGATAATGCCGAATTGTATGAATTTAGAGCAAGATTGAATGAAAATATCGAAGATGTTGAAGCCGCCAAAGTCGATTACGAGAAAGCAATTGCGATAAAACCCGATTATGCAGAAGCATACGCAGGAATAGGACGTTTGCTTTTCAATCAGGCTTATACAATCGACCGTTTTGCCGATGATATTCCAATGAGTGAAACTAAACGCTATCAGGACGAAGTTAGGAGAGCCAACGAAATATTTAGGCAAGCTTTACCGTATTTTGACAAAGCAAGAGAATTAGAGCCCAACAATTTGGAATATTTGAGAAATTTGAGAGCATTGTATAATCGTTTGAAAATGATAAAACAATTGGAAGAAATAGAAGAATTGATTGAAAGCCTACGGTAATATAAAACCAAACAAACGCTTTCACAAAATAGGAGCGTGAAAGCGTTTGTTTTTTTGCATACAACTTAACATAATATAAATACTATAACATTTGAAACTATAGTTATATTTGTCGTGTCTAATTTAAAATTATAATAGTTATGTCAATTATTGGAAGTTTTATTGATGCTGGAGCTTCTGTATATAATACGGAGCGTACGATTAAAGCTAATAAAGAAATGGCAGAATATGCTTATTCTAAAGATCTCGAAATGTGGGAACGTCAGAATGAGTATAATACTCCCGCTGCTCAAATGCAACGTTTTTCAGATGCTGGTCTTAATCCTAATCTCATTTACGGACAAGGTACTTCAGGCAATGCCGTTCAATTACCTAAGTATCAAGCTCCTAATCTTGAAAGTAAATATCATACCGATGCTGTTGGTGCTATTGGTGCTTATTTTGATAATCGCGTGAAAAAGGCGAGTGTTGATAATCTTAAAGCCCAAAATGAGAACATTCACACTCAGAATGAGAACCTTAAATCTCAAACTGCTTACACCAATCAGAACACGCTTAATCGCATTGCTGAGCTCGCTAAGACAATCAGTGAGACCCGTATGTCTGATACTAAACGTAGCCAGTTAGAAGGTTTGTTTGAGCTTCAGAAACACTCTCTTGAGACCCAAATCAAGAAGACCGATGCAGATATTCAGCATATTGGTTTTGCGAACTTTAAAATTGCTGCTGATATAGAGCGCATTGGTTATCAGAACCGCCTTACTAATGAGCAAATTGCTCAAACTCAACAGGCTACCCTTAAGCTTATGCAAGAAGTTACAAATGCTTCTATTCAAGGTCAAATATTGAATTCTTCTGCTTATATCAAGGATTTGGAGGCTGAGTTAGCAGCAACTGGTGTGATGCCTGGCTCCAGTATGTCAAAGACTACCATCAATTACTTTATGCTTTGGCTTCGCAAATTAGATAGAGCTTTAGGTACTACTATTAATGTTAAATAGTTATGTTAGAAAAATGCAATTCCTGTATATGGCTTATGTCATATCCCGCGAGTAAACTTTATCCGGAAGGCAAGACCTTTTGTGTCGTTCGGACAATGCCAATAGAGAAAGTCAAAAGGTGTGTAAATCATTATTTAAACCAAAAAGATTATGAGAAGACGCAGACGCTTCGGTTTTCGCCGCCGTCGCCGCTATTAGCGGTATGTAGAGAGAGATGTTGTCCTCACAATGACAGAGGATATTGTATTAAACCAACCCCAACACAATTAAATTATGAGACGTAGACGTAGAGGTAAGAGATTGCGCACTTATCGCGTATCTCGAGGCGGTATCAGATTGTGAGATGTTTAACTCCTATCTATTTACGCCAAAATGGCAATATAAAGACGGGCTTCGGTAATCACTATAATCAAGTGCCGTGCGGTAAATGTATTGCTTGTTTAAAACGAAAACGAGATGAGTGGGTTTTTAGGTTGCAAAAAGAGATTGGTCTTTCCAAATATGCGTACTTTGTAACGCTCACATACGATGATGTACACCTATCTTTAACCCCCTCACTGAACCCCACCTTAAAAAAGGAAGATTTACAAAATTTCTTTAAAAGGTTACGAAAAAAAGGCTATCTTTGTCGCTATTATGCAGTAGGCGAATATGGAGGTCAAACTCAACGCCCGCATTATCATTTAATATTATTTACGAATTCAGAAAAAGATGATGTCACTCGTGCTTGGAACTTTGGTCTTACTCATTTTGGTTCTGTTAATCCCAAGTCTATTAGTTATCTTGTTGGTTACATTCTTAAGAAGCAAGACTTAGAAGACCCTGACCAATTGGCAGAATTTAGTTTAATGTCTAAAAAACCCTATTTAGGTTATGAATATCAGAGGTTTCGAATGGATTGTGATATTGACAGTCCTCCCGTTGTACGTGTTTATGGTGGTGCTATTGTTCCGTTGCCTCGCATTTATCGTAAAAAGATTTTTGCGCAACCTGAACAAATAGCTAAGCTCAATGCACGTTGGAATATATCTGAGCATACTACACCGTTAGACTTCAAGGATATAGAACGTTATCATGACTTAAATAAAGATGATAGCCCTTACCGTTATTTTGGTGATTATTTAGATAACCTTAATCGCCAACAAGAAAAAATCAAACAATTAAAAAAAGACAAATTATGAGTATTTTTCAAACTGTTAAGGCTCAACGCCCTAAACGTAATGTATTTGATTTATCCCATGAAAAGAAACTTACCATGAATATGGGAGATTTAGTTCCTATGTTTATGCAGGAGGTTGTTCCTGGCGATACTTTTAAGTTAAACACAGAGATGTTGATGCGCTTCATGCCTCTTGTTTCTCCAGTGATGCATCGTATTAATGTATTTACACACTTTTTCTTTGTGCCCAATCGTTTAATTTGGAACGAATGGCAGGACTTTATTACTGGTGGTGAAGACGGACAGTCTATGCCTGCATTTCCTGTTATCAATTTTACTTATGACAGTGATTTGTTTCGCAAAGGCTCTCTTTGGGACTATCTCGGCTTGCCTGTTATTCCCGATGGCGTTAATGTCGACCATTCACAGCATGTAAGTTCGCTTCCTTTTCGCGCTTATCAGATGATTTATAATGAGTACTATCGTGATCAAAATTTTGCTAATACAAAAGTAGATTTTGGCATTGGTAGTGGTCAGATTGACTATCTTGAAGCCGAAGAATTGTTGACGCTTCGCAAACGTTGTTGGGAGAAAGACTATTTCACTTCTGCCCTACCCTTTGCACAGCGTGGTGGTGATGTGATGTTACCTCTTCAAGGCTCTGCTCCTGTTGTGTCTGATAAAGATTGGAACCCTACAGGTCAAGGTGCTGGTATTGAGATTTTTCAACGTAATCCTCCTGGAGGTGTTACTAGTGGTGTTGATTATAGTCCTTCCGGTCCTGGTGCTGCATCTGGTCGTTTGACTACTGCTTCGGGAGCATTGCAATATAGAGATGGTTCTCTTGAGGTTGATTTGTCGGAAGCTTCTCAAACTACTGTATCTGAGTTTCGCCGTGCCGTTAAATTACAAGAATGGCTTGAGCGTAATGCTCGTGGTGGCTCTCGTTATATTGAGCAAATTCTCTCCCATTTTGGTGTGATGTCATCAGATGCTCGCTTGCAGCGTCCCGAATATCTCGGAGGTGGAAAAGCACCTGTCGTTATTTCTGAGACCCTCCAGACTTCCAGTACTGATGCTACTACTCCACAAGGTAATATGGCAGGTCATGGTATATCTGTAGGTAACACGCACGGTTTTAAACGTTTTTTCGAGGAACATGGTTTTATTATTGGTATCATGTCAGTTCTTCCGCGCACGGCTTATGATAATTGTTTGCCTCGTGTTTATTCAAAGTTCGATAAATTCGATTATTATTTTCCCGAGTTTGCGCATATTGGCGAGCAACCAGTGTATAATAGAGAGGTTTCTTATTTGCATAGTCTTGCTCAAATTGGTGCTACTACTAATGCCGATGAGATTAATAACACAGTGTTCGGTTATCAATCTCGTTACGCTGAGTATAAATATGTTCCGTCGACTGTACATGGTGAGATGCACGATACTTTGTCATTTTGGCATCTTGCTCGCAAATTGCCTCCTGCTCCTCCTAATAATGCGGAGTTTGTTAGTTCGCAAGATGTTCGTCATGATATATTTGCTGTTGAAGATGCATCAGAGCATAAGCTCGTTGTTCAGTTATACAATAATTGTCGTGCATTGCGTCCATTGCCTTATTTTAGTAGCCCTCGATTATGAAAAAGATGAATTTTCAAACGCCTTATAATTATAAAGGTGTTACTGTGTCTGTTATTAATGGTATAAGTGAGACAGAGCCTGATATGGCTTTGTCTATTAGAACTATCCTCGAGCGTTATGTTCGAGGTATTGCACCTCCTGTTAATATGCGAGGTACTTACGAAGATGATGTTGATATTGATACTGAGCCTATCAATCCCATCGACATTACTGAAATTGTAGAAGAACATAGAATTTTAACTCAAAAACTTATTAACGATGAAAAACAAAGCAAACAACGCCTTGGAGATAATCCTCAAGGTAATCACGATGGGTCTCCTCCCGCTAATCCAAGCGATAGCCCAAGTGGCTCGTCAGAACAAGGCTCGTAAACAACGAGAGAGAGAAGACGCTTTACTTTAGAGAGCATAGTGTAGAGTATAGCCCGAGGCGACATGTGTTTACATATGTCAGCGGGCGTCATCGAGCGTGCTTTAGCTAAGCGAGTAATCAGAACGGTGACAGATGTAAATTCTGTCGCCTTTTTGTGCTTAATCTATTTATGCACTGGCTGTTACACGCTTGCGTGTGAATATCCTCGTGAAACGAGACCTTTAACCGTGCGAGACGTAGTTGAGCAAGGTATCCCCCCACTGAAATGTTAATAATTTTAACATTTCATTAAGACCTAAGATGTGGCACTATTCCTTCCTTGTTATAATAGTGCCCATTGACACCGTTAAAAAATCACATACTTTTTTAACATATAAGTTAATGTTTGTTAAACTCATAATATAAATACTATAACATTTTGCTATGACTTTAACAACCATTTCCAAATCGGCAATATCTCAATAGTTTTATCATTTTGAGTAATAACGCTTTCTTCGTCTTTAGTAATAATCTGCATTTTTTTTATTTCCAATCTTTTAGACAGTTGTAACAAGGCATTTACCTCGCGTTTACGAGTTTCTTCGTCAGCAAGATTGTAACAAACCTGCAAGGCTAATTGTGCTTCGGGTACAAAAAAGTCCACCTCTACCCCTTTGTTATAGAAAAAAACGGCATCGTTTCGCCCATATTTGCGTAAAAGATTTATGGCAACCAAATTTTCCAACAATGAAGTATTTCCGTCTAACAAAAAAAGGTTAAGCAAGCCGTTGTCGATAAAATAATATTTCGGATTACTTTCTTTATCCACTATTTTACTCGCAATATTCTGTATCGGTGTTATCAACCACGCATCTTTAGCATAGTCAATGTAGTTAATAACGGTATTTGTACTGATTTTTGCACCGGTAGAAGAAATAATATTTGCCAAACGATTGAAAGACACCGGTTGTTTTACGCATTCAGCCAATTTTTTAAACAGAATTTTCAATGCAAAAGTATTTTCTACAGAGTGGCGCATGGCAATATCTCCCAAAAATATTTTTTGGTACACGCTTGTCAAATAATCGCGCTTCGATGACAGTATGGCGCCTTCGGGGAAACCTCCGAAATAAAAATAATTGTTGAACTGTCGCAAAAATGCAGCTTTTTCTTGGGTTGAAATCAGCGCGTTTGTGGAAAAACCAAAATCGTTTGCCTCTAAAAACTCTTCAAAATCATAAGGATACACATCAATGGCTATGTACCTGCCGCCAAGCGTGGTTTGAATGTCGCCACTTAACATTTTTGCATTACTGCCGGTAATATACACACGATGTTTGCTGTCTGCCAAACGGCGGGCAAACTTTTCCCAACCTGCAATATTTTGTATTTCATCAAGAAAAAGAATAGGTTTTTTACCGTACATTTCCCAATGAACTTCCAAAAGCAAGTTCAAATCTTTGGCAGAAATACTAGAAAGTCGTTCGTCTTCAAAATTGATATAAAGCATTTCGTCCCATTTCATACCCTGTGCAAGCAATTGCTGTATGCGCTGATAAAGCAAAAACGATTTACCGGCTCGGCGTATGCCCACGAACACATAATTTCCAAACTCCTCAAAATCAAAATGTCGCTTAATTATCTTATAATTAGGTATTTCTATCTGATTATCGGCTATAGCTTGCTTTAAAGTTTCTTTATTCATGGCGCTTTTATTCTATTAATAGCACAAAGATAATGTGTTTTTGTTCTATCTACAAAATAAAAAATGACTTTTTTTATTCTGTAAATAAAATATACTCTTTCGCTTAAGCTTAAACTTAAACTTCCAAATTCCCACAAAACTGTCTGCGGGCATACACCCCCGCTTTCATAAAACCGCCCGTTATGCGTCGGCATTTCTCCTTTTTTTGATTTCATTTCTTAAAAACTTTCGATAAAATCCTTAAACAGAAGTACCTTTTGCGACTTTTCCTTATTGAAAAGTAAATGCTCGAAATCTTGCAATTTAATATTCAAATTTGTTTTTTCGGTTATGTCAAGCAATGCGACCTTTAACTCCGCCTTGTTTTTTATATTGCATTTTTTGGCAAGAAAGTGATAATCCGGCTCTGTTTGTTGTAGAAGAAACATTGTATCATAAAAATCACGCCCTTTTGCACGAGAAAGTAGCGCCGAAATTTTCATTGCACAAAGCACATTGTCGGGCGGAACAGGAAACGGAAAGAAAAAACCTAAACGATTGACACTTACAATATTGTGGTTATAATCAAACTCCTGATTTTGCATTTCTACCTTGATTAAAAAACGTTCTTCTTTGTAACCCGAAAGTCCCAATTCAAACAACAATTCGGGAAAATAGATATTTCGACGAAACGCTTTTAACTTGTCATTTTGCTTGTCGCGAGTTTCAACACGCAAACCTGAACGCTGCAAAAAGACAAGAATATCTTTTGCCTAAATCAATAGAAATGGGTTGATTTTCCGCAACGTCTAACGCCTGTAAGCATTTTAATCAAGTTTTTGTCCCGCAACGCTTTCAGCGTGTTCATATAATCTTTTCGTTCTATCTGTATCATAATACTTTATTTTACAGCCCAAACTTCCTATTTTTAATAAGTTTGGGCTGCAAAGATGCTGCTAT
>Ga0099364_10009682_pt1 | contig 13350 bp, 15 predicted proteins | sample TergutTh196P3_FD_73070 | JGI IMG/M metagenome (GOLD analysis project Ga0099364, IMG submission 73070) | Microcerotermes parvus P3 segment gut microbial communities from Pointe-Noire, Republic of the Congo - Th196 P3 | ecosystem: Host-associated > Arthropoda: Insects > Digestive system > Gut ...
AAAATATATTACGACATTTTTTAAAAAACACGATTTTAAAAAATAATTCGAGCCTCTTTTGTTTTTTTAGAGGTTCCCTTTATATAAAAATAATATAATCCTGATTCTTCCTCCACCCGTATCGGAAATCGGCTGGGGCTGGTCCTGATAAAATTTATAATTTTATTATCATTATCATACACCCCTCCCGATTCAAACCTCCAAATTCCGTTTATGGAGCTCGCCATGGCCTCCGAGCATGGAATAAACGAAGCCGCCGTCAAAATCAACACTAAAACCCAAATCTTTTTCATCAAAAACCGCCTCCTTAAATTTTTATTGTTTCAACTTATGCAAGATTATAACATATTAATTCATATTATACGATATATTAAGCCATATATTAAGGTATATATGGCTATATTATTCATAATCAACGTTCTTAACATTCGTTGACTATGCAGCTAAATAAGACATACTTTACGCTATGAGCGAAATAAGCATTTTAGTGGGGAAACGAATAAAAAGGGCCAGAACGGTTGCAGGTCTTACGCAAAATGAATTAGGCGAAAGGCTTAACATTAGTTTGCGTCAAATGCAAAAGGTGGAGGCAGGGGAAGTTGAGATAACAGTGGATCGAATGAATGAAGTAGCGCATGCGTTAAGTGTTCCGATACAATATTTTTTCCCTGATGCCGAAAAAAACGAAATTATTGCGGAAGATATCTTATCAATGCCGGTTCAAACCGCAAAAGACGGAATCATTTGCGAGTATACGCGAAACGAAGAAACACTAAAATTATTTTTCCCCGCTTATATTTCAACAGAAGATATGAAGGAAAAAGTTGAAGTTTTAGTTAAGGGAATCTTTGCCCAAAAAAATAGTGAATAAGCAACCCTAAACTCCCTCGTCGTGAGAGCCGCCTGCCCTCGTTCTGTTCCCGGGTGGAAACGCGAACGCAGCCATATGTTTGAGCCATTGCATATTTATCTTTTGGCGACGTATCTTATCAATTCACCTTCATTCCTGTTTCCATACAACAACATATTTACCTCCAATTAATTTTTTCTTGCTTTTTTCCAAAGCGTTGATATATTAGAGCCGTTGGCTCTTTTCTGTACAAACTTTTCAATACTAAATTTAGTTTTTACAGTATTTTATGTGCCTGAACTTTGTGCATGATTTTGAGAGGCGCTATAAAACAAAAAACCGCGCTCAAACGAGCGCGGTTTTTTGTGGAAAACTGGCGGCATCACCTAAAGGTGAAAGGAATGCCGCCCCTGCTTTGTTGTCTTTTGTTTTTCATTGAGTATTGCTTTTCCTATTACATCGGGGAGTTCCTGGATCGAGAAAGAGCCGATGACTTCCCCTTTTTTGAATATCACGACCCCGTTTGGGGTCCCGGCTATTCCGAAATCGGCGTGTTTTGCCTCTCTGGGCCCGTTCACCTCGCATCCCATGACCGCGAGGTTTTTTATGGAGCCTTCCGGTATTTCCGCGATCAAAGGCTCTATAATTTTTATTATATCCTTTACCTCTATTCTCTTCCTGCCGCAGGTGGGGCAGGAGATAACATTAACGCCCTTATTCCTTATTCCAAGGGCGCTCAATATAGCGTACCCCGCGCGTACTTCCTGCTCCGGCTCGTCCGTGAGCGATACTCGCAAAGTGTCCCCAATTCCCTGAGCCAACATAAGTCCTGTCCCAACGGCGCCCTTAACGACCCCTTCGACGCCGAAGCCGGCCTCCGTTATTCCTATGTGCATGGGGTAGTTATATTTTTTTGATATTAGGAAATTGGCTCTTACGGTTTCGGAAACATCCGAAGATTTAGCCGATAATATTATGTTCCTGTCAAAGCGGTTTTTTATCAAAATTTCCGTTTGTTCTTCGACCGCGTAAAAAAGGGCCAATGCCCCGTCCCCGTTCGCTTTTTTTATATGAGAATTTCCAAGGGAGCCGCCGTTTGCTCCAATTCTTATCGCCGCGCCCAAATCTTTTGCCGCTTTTATCATTTCGGCAAGTTTAAAAACGGACATGTTGCCAGGGTTTATCCTGACGCTGGAACATCCGTTTTTCATAGCCGCTATGGCTATATCCGGGTCAAAGTGTATATCCGCCATCAAGCGCAGAGTTGTTTTTTTTATTAAATTTTTCAGAACTAAAGCTGATTCGGAGTCGGGGATTGCCACGCGCGCCATTTCGCAACCCGCAAGCGAAAGACGCTCGCATTGCGATATAAACCCTTCGGCATCCATAAGGGGGACTTTTAACATGCTTTCAACCCTTACGGGCTCCCCCCCTCCGATTTTTAAGCCCTGAATTGTGACCTCAGAACTCATTGTCGTATCAATCTGGCAATGTCATTATAAGTTACAAATACTATGAGGCTTATCAGCAAAACAAACCCTGTAAAATGCAGGTAATATTCTATTCTATCGGGAAGGCGGCGGCGGAAAATCATTTCCCCTGACAACACAAGCAGACGTCCGCCATCCAGAGCCGGAAACGGTAAAAGGTTTAATATTCCAAGGTTCAGGCTTATCAGCGCCAGAAAAGTTATGAAATTCCAAACCCCCGCGCGCGCGGCCTGCCCCGCCATTGAGGCTATTCCAACCGGGCCCGCCACATCGATTGATTCTTTAGCGGTGATCAGCCTGAATATCCCGCGAAGCATTTCAATGCTTAAATCTGTTATGTAACTCAAAGAATATGTTATAGACCCAATCAGTGTATAGGTTTTCATGGATGGGGTCACTCCGAGCATGGGGACTCTGCTCTCCTGATGTATAGGAATTACTACATTATTTATTTCAAGTATCCCGCCTTCACGTTCAATTTTAAAATTTACGCTTCCTTTGACGGCGTTTTCCCTGATCTCTCTTGTCATGCCACGCCAATCTTCAACGGTCACACCGTTTATTTCGACGATCTTGTCATTTGGAAGGAATCCCGCGCTTTCAGCGGGCAGACCGGACATTATTGTGCCTATGCGGGTGCTTTGCGTATCCAATACTCCGTGCCCGTAAAGGAATAATGCCGTAAGAAACATTGCCAGTAATATATTCATAATGGAGCCGCTGGCAAGGATCAAAAATCTTATCCAGGCCGGCTTATCATTGAACCCCATTCCAGGTTTTATTACCTCATCATCTTCTTCCCCCCCCTCTCCCGGGCTTGCCTGGCCTGCTATGCGCACGAAGCCCCCTATGGGAAAAGCGCGTATCGACCATGACATTCCTTCCGAATCTTTCCTTTGATAAATCAGGGGTCCCATACCGAAGGCAAATTCATGTGATTGTACGCCCAACATTTTTGCTGTCTTGTAGTGCCCAATTTCATGCACAATAACACAAACCGCTATTACAAAAATAAAAGAAATCAGACTGATAAGCATTGTTAAGATCATTCTCCTTTAATAATCCTTTTCGCGCGGGCTTTCGCCATTTCAAGAATATCCAAAGCTTCTTCAAGCGTGTTCGGCACCGCGCCGCTGCATGAATACATAACTTTTTCCACTACTTCCGCTATCTTTGTAAAGCCTATTTTACCATCAATGAAAGCCTCGACCGCGACCTCATCCGCTCCTATCAAAAGAGCCGGAAGGCGCCCCCTTTCACGGGCGGCTTCTTTTGCAAGTTTTAAGCAGGGGAAACGTATTTCGTCAGGAGCTTCAAATAAGATAGTTCTCGGGCAGTTTTCAGGCGCCAGCTCTTTTATCCTCAGAGGCAGGCGGTCAGGAAAAGAAAGACACGCAAGCGCGGACAAGCGCATATCGGGAGAGGCAGCCAATAGTTTAACGAAGCCGTCGCAAAACTCGATGAAGCCATGCACGAAAGACCCCGGCGATATTACGGCTTTGACCTGGTGATGTTCCAGCCCGAAAAGCAGCATCGCCTCTATCAGTTCGATGCCTTTGTTCATAAGAGTGGCGCTGTCTATCGTTATTTTTTGTCCCATGCTCCATACGGGGTGATTGAGCGCCATGGCCGGAGTTGCGTTTTTAAGCTCTTCCGCGGGTAAATTTAAAAAAGCTCCTCCCGATGCCGTAAGGTAAGCGCATGAAACGTTATTGATATCCTCTCCGTGAAGGCTCTGCCATAAAGCATTATGTTCGCTGTCAAGAGGCCGTAGCTGATTTTTATATTTTATCAGGGGAAGCACCCACGGGGCGGCTACTACTATGCTTTCCTTATTGGCTAAAGATACTTCTTTCCCTGCGGATAAAGCTTTTTGAAGAGCTTTTATAGTGTCCGTGCCCGAAGCGGCAAATACTACATGGTCGATATCATCCTGCGTAACCAATTCTTCAAGCGGGATATTTTTTTCAAGCTGTTTCGCGGCTTCCTCGTTTGTAAGGCAAGTCAGTATATTTGAGCTTTTATTTATGTTTTTAAATTCCTGGGCTAAGCCGTTTAATTTTTTAAAATTGCTGTTTGCCACAAGCGCCCGCACCTCAAAATTATCAGAATATCTCCTGCATATATCGAGAGCCGCTCCTCCTACGCTCCCTGTAGCTCCTATCACCGCGATGTTTTTTTTGTTCATTACTGATAGATAACCACGGCTAACACGTAAGTAAAAAGCCCGTTGATCAGAATGCTGTCAAAACGGTCAAGAGCTCCGCCATGCCCGGGAATAATGCTGCCCGAATCTTTTACCCCTGCTTCCCTTTTAAGGAGAGATTCCGCAAGGTCTCCCATTTGCCCAAAAGTTCCGCATACGAGCCCTATCCATAATATTGGGGATATCCCCTGCGAGAGCGTGTATACTAAAACTCCCGCCGTTAAGATACTTCCCACGAACCCGCCCACAAAACCCTCGAAAGTTTTATTAGGGCTTATCCTGTTGCATAATTTATGATGCCCCCAGCGTGATCCGATAATGTATGACGTTACATCGCAACCCCAGGTACAGCAGAACAGGGAAATAAGAAGGAGCCTGCCGGTCGGGAAATTTCTTAAAAGCAACATAAAGCACCATGGTATGGTCACATAAAGTATCCCAGAAAGAGTCCCGCCCACATTTAATATTGCGTAACTGACTCCTTGAGACTGACGCCGGATGATTTCTATCATCAGGATTATAAAAGCGCTCAAAGTCAACGTTAATGAAATTGAAATGGGATGGAGTCCTTCGATCGTTGAAATCAGCACAAGAATTGCGGCTATATACCCAATCCCTCTGGATAAGCGTGTTTGTGTTGAAACTATTTTATAGAACTCGGATAATGAAATCATGGAAAAAAAAGAAACAACAGCGGCCCATACCCAACTCCCGTACCATATACCGGAAAGAATTGCTGCTGCAACCAAAACTCCGCTTATAGCGCGGCGCGTTATCTCCTTATTTTTTAACAGATCCATATCTTCTGTCCCTTTCCTCATAGGATTTTAAAGCTTTGACAAGCTCTGTTTCGTTAAAGTCAGGCCAATATGTGCTGGTGAAGTAGTATTCGCTGTAACTGCTCTCCCATAACCAAAAATTACTTGTACGAAATTCTCCGCTTGTCCTTATTATCAAATCAGGGTCGGGGACATCGGGCAAATATAGATTATCTTTTATATCAGATTCAGTTATAGGGACATATTTTCCGTCTTTAACCGAAATTTTACCTGCGGAGATCAAGGAGTTCACGGCATCGACTATTTCAGCGCGCCCGCCATAGTCAATGCAAAGTATGAGGTCGAACGTGTCCGCGTCAATTGAACGTTTTTCAGCGTCGGCCATCATTTTTACAAGGTCCTCCGGAAGCCTGTCCCTGCGGCCTGCAAATCGTATCCTTCCGCCGTCTGAGTAAATTTTTTCAACTTTATTTTTGATATAGAAACGGAAAAAGCTCATAAGGCCCTCTACCTCTTTTTGGGAGCGGTTCCAATTTTCGGTTGAAAAAGCATAAACTGAAAAATAACGTATTCCATATTTTTTTATGAGCCTTGTAACAACCTCAAGATTTCTCAGCCCTGAACGATGGCCCATGAGGCGGGGCCATCCCCTTTCTTTTGCCCAGCGCCCGTTTCCGTCCAATACGATCGCCAAATGAGCCGGAATTTTTTTTAATTGATTTTCAGGTTGATCCACTTTATGCCTCCTGATATTAGCTTTCTATTGCTTTTTTGAGAGCCTGTACGTCCAGCCAGGTCTGATGCTTTGGGCTTCCTTCAGCGCGTGACTGGTTTCTTAAAAGATAGCTGGGATGAAACATTGGCATAAGCTTTGTTCCTCTCCAGTCAAACCACTTCCCGCGCATTTTTGATATGCCTTCCGTTGTTTGAAGAAGCCATCTCATTGGAGTGTTTCCCAAACAAACGACTATTCTCGGTCGAAGTAACACGAGCTGCGCTTCAAGATGCTGATTGCATTTTGCCATTTCCTCGGTTGTTGGCGCTCTGTTCTCCGGCGGCCTGCATTTAACTATGTTCATTATAAATACGTCTTCCCTTGAAATTTTGCCCGCTTCCAATATTTGAGTAAGAAGCTGCCCCGCTTTTCCCACAAACGCAAGCCCTTGCAGGTCTTCATCCTCCCCCGGTCCTTCTCCTATCAGTACTGCTCCGTTATCTCTGTTTCCTTGGCCGAAAACCGTATTGGTGCGTGTTTCACATAATCTGCACTCTTTGCAGTTTTTTACGCGTTCCTCTAATTCCATCCATGCTGATGGGATGGAAAAAACGGAAGAAAAATCTTCATTCATTGAATGACACCTCGTCAATTTTTATGTCAACTTTCTTTATTTCTATTCCGGTAAAGTACCCTAAACCTCTCCTGACTTTACGCTGCAGTGTTTTAGCGATATCGAAAACGGTTTGTTTTTGGGAAGGCGAAGTTATATTTATCACTACGTCAACCGAAATCGCTCCCGTGCGTGAGTTTGATTCTATTTCCAATTCCTTGATTTTACTTACGCGGTCTCCATACGTAAGTAAATAGCGGACCATCGTATAAAGGACATTTTTTTCAATGATAACATTTCCGTTAAAGCTGAAAGGAGGTTTCACTACTGTTCTTAGGTCGTCTTTTCCCCATTTGAACATTCCTTTGATTTGCCGCACCAACTTCCCCGCAAATCCCCGCTGGATCTGCGCGCGCGCGACCGGGATGGTATGCTGCCTCTTTTCCCTTCGCTCCCGGAGGGCGCCTTCAATTTCTTTTTGGGTTGAAATCTCGGATATGTATATTATTTTATCCGGTTCAGGGAGGCAAAGGGCTTTTACTATCTCTCGCACCATGTCATCTGATGTGGCAAGGATAAGAATTTTACAGGGCGTCTTTGACGAAAAAAAATTTATTGCGTTTTGCCTGTGTTCCGGGTCGGAAAAAATAGCCCTGCGAATCGCGCGCACCATATTTTTTTCGGTTTTCGCGCTTTTGCCCGTCATTATTTGCCCGCGGGCTATTACGAGGCCATCGTCAATTATGTAATCAACGGCATTTGACCGCGCGACTGAAAGGGCGCGTTCACTTTTGCCGGTTCCCGCAGGGCCAACAAATGCAAGAACGTTTATGTTTGGAATTATTTTACCTTCATCCACAGATTTCATTTTCTTCGATACGCACTTTTGCGCCAAGCGATGATAATTTACTGTCTATTGACTCGTATCCTCTTGTAACATGTTCAAAACCTTCGACAATAGTTTCTCCTCGCGCCGCCAGCCCCGCTAAAATAAGGGCTGCTCCGGCCCTGAGGTCCGTAGCAGTCACTCTGGCTCCTTTAAATTCCTCTACTCCCCTTATTATAGTTAGATTACCGCTTACATCTATGTTTGCCCCCATTTTTTTAAGCTCCGCCACATGCATGAACCTTGTTTCAAAAAGGTTTTCATGTATCGTGCTTACCCCGTTCGCAAGCGCTAAAACAGCCATCGTCTGAGGCTGAACGTCCGTCGGGAAACCCGGAAAAGGAAGCGTTCTAACCGAAATAGGGCGTAACGGAAGGTATCCTTTTGCTTTTTTCATAGGATGAACGGTGATTGAATTATCTTTTACCGTAAATCCGCATCCGGCTTCCTCCAATTTCGCCAAAAGAGCGTCAACATGCGGCAGCATTACGTCTTTTACGGTAACCTCGCTTCCGGTTATTACCCCGCTTAGTATATATGTACACGCCTCTATTCTGTCCGGGATAACCCTTGCCTGTATATTATCAAGCTCTTCCACCCCTGTGACTTTAATAAGGCCTGTTCCGTCGGCTTCGATGGGAACGCCCATAGCTTTCAGCGTTTCAGTGAGATTAAATATCTCAGGCTCTCTCGCTGTATTTTCTATCGTAGTGGTCCCTTCCGCGAAAGCAGCTGCCATTACCAAATTTTCAGTTGCGCCGACGGAAGGGAAATCAAGATAAATTCTACAGCCTCTCAGCCTTTTCGCTCTTGCGTGGACTGCTCCATTGGAAATCTCTATTTCCGCTCCCATTTGAACTAAACCTTTCAGATGCAGGTCTATGGGCCTGCTTCCTATGGAGCAGCCTCCCGGCAGCGGAAGCACAACGCGCTTGCACCGCGCCATCAATGGGCCTAACATCAAAGAAGAAGCCCGCATTTTACGCGCCTTTTGTTCCGGCACGTTATAGCTTACCTCATCCGGGACATCGAATATTATGCCATCATCATTTTCATCCCGCGAGCTTTTTACCCCCAAAGATGTGAGCAGCTCTATCATCGTTTGCGTATCCGACAGTTTTGGGATATTTGAAAGCTTCCATTTTTTGCCTTTAAGTAAAAGAGCTATCGGCATAAGGGTGAGCGCCGCGTTTTTCGCGCCCTGGGCTGTGACTGTTCCTTTAAGCGGGGTTCCGCCCCTAACGATCATTGAGTATTGTTTCATCATTCACCTCCATGCCGCAATTTGCCGTCCAAATAATCCTTCACGATTTTTACAATTTTATCCGCAGCCTTTCCGTCGCCAAAAGGACATTCCGTTTTTTCGGAAAAAGAAGCCAGCCACTTTGGATCATCAAGAAGCCGCGAAGCCGCCGAGATTATCTTTTGCGTGTCGGTGCCTGTTATGATCCCCGTTCCTTCATTTATGGCTTCCGGGCGTTCAGATAATTCGCGCAATATCAACAACGGCTTTTTTAACGCGGAGGCCTCTTCCTGGATCCCCCCGGAGTCGCTCATGATAAAAGCGCTTCTTTTCATCACGCTGATAAATTCGGGGTAATCCAATGGCTCCGTATAACGGACCCTTTCGCTTTTATCAAGTATGCTGAAGAAGGTCTCCCTGACTTCAGGATTCAGGTGAAGAGGTATTACGGCGTGTAAATCGCTGTAATTTTTTAACAGTTCTTTCAGCGCCCCTACGATCCTGATAAGAGGTTTTCCCCACGACTCGCGGCGATGCGCCGTTACAAGAACGACCGGTGAAGTTTCATCTATTCCCAGAGAAGATATTGTTTTTTGGGGGGGCGAATTTTCAAGCGTCCAAAATAGAGAATCTATTACCGTATTCCCTGTGACCCAAATTTTATTTTCTGAAATCCCTTCCTTTAAAAGGTTTTGCGCGGCAATGGCCGTCGGGGCGAAACATAATGCGGACAGCCTGTCCGCTATGACCCTGTTCGCTTCCTCCGGGAACGGCTGCGTCATGTCGTTGCTCCTTAAACCCGCTTCAACATGCGCAATGGGGACTTTAACGTAAAAAGCGGCGAGCGAAGCGGCAAGTGTAGTGGTTGTATCCCCGTGTACCAACACCATATCCTGTTTGTTCTCATTCAGAAAATTTGTTGTCCCTTCCAGAACCCTGGATGTTATGTGGTCAAGCGATTGACGCTCTTTCATCACTTGCAGATTAAAATCCGGAACTATATTGAAATGTTTCAATGCCTGATCGAGCATTTCGGCATGTTGCCCCGTGGATAACAATGAAACCGAAAAATCTTTTAATCCCTTCAGTTTCATTACCACAGGCGCCATTTTTATGGCTTCTGGCCTCGTCCCGACCACGCATGTCACTTTGAACATCAGTTTATGCCCTTGCGCTGTATTTCCACTTTGTCCCCTGCGGGGTATCCTCAAGGAGCACTCCCATTTCGGCAAGAGAGTTGCGGAGCTCGTCGCTGCGGGTGAAGTCTTTATTTTTTCTGGCGTCGTTTCTCTCGTTTATGAGAGCTTCAATGCGCGACACGTCAATATTGTCCTGGCCGCTTGCGTCAAATATTCCCATGACGTCATTGACGTCCGATAAAAATTTATCGGCGGAGTCGAAAACTATCTTTGAAATTACACCGTCCCTGAGCCTCGTGTTTATCGCGCGCACCGCTTCAAATACGACTCCTATCGCCGCGGCGGTATTAAAATCATCGTCCATCGCTTCGCAATATTTTGTCCAAAAATCTGATATTTTTTGAGTAAATTCAAGATCGCCGCCCTCGCCTGTTCCAAGATGTTCGCCCGCAAAATGCAGATCGCGGCGGCAATTATTGAGCCGTTCAATTCCGTTCATGGCTTGCTCCAATCCTTCAGGGGCAAAGTTTATCGGCGAGCGGTAATGGGCTGAAAGCATGAAAAGGCGTATCGCGAGCGGAGGGAATTTTTCGCGCGCGGCCCTTGCGGTTAGAAAATTATCAAGAGATTTCGACATTTTTTCCTTGTCTATCAGAAGGAATCCGTTGTGCAGCCAGTAACGCACAAATTGCTTCCCAGTAGCGGATTCCGATTGGGCTATCTCATTTTCGTGGTGAGGGAAGACCAGATCGACGCCTCCCGAATGAATATCTATCGTGTCTCCAAAGTGCTTTTTTATCATTGCGCTACACTCTATATGCCAGCCGGGGCGTCCCATCCCCCACGGGCTTTGCCAGGCAGGCTCCCCCGGTTTTTGAGCTTTCCACAGGGCGAAATCCAGAGGGTGCTTTTTTCGTTCGTCGATTTCGACCCTTGCCCCGGACAAAAGTTCGTCCTGCGTTTGAATGGTCAGTTTTCCGTATTTGTCCCAGCTTTGAACGTCAAAATAAACATCTCCGTCAACGGCGTAAGCGTGGCCGTTTTTGATTATATTTTCAATCAGCTCTATGATCTCAGGCATGTATTCCGTGGCCTTGGGGGCAAGGGTAGGACGCTTGATCAACAGAGCGTCCGCGTCCTTGTAGTATTCGGATATAAATTTTTCCGCAAGTTCCTCAACTGTTATTCCTTCGGAGTTTGCGCGGTTTATCATTTTATCGTCTATATCCGTGAAGTTTTGCGCAAACGTGACCGTGTATCCGCTCTTTTCCAGCCATCGGCGCAGGACGTCAAAAACTATGAAGGGCCTTGCGTTTCCGATGTGGAAAAAGTCGTATACCGTGGGGCCGCAGCTGTAAAATGAAACTTCGCGGTCTTTTTGCGGGATGAATTTTTCTTTCTTACGCGTCAGGTCATTGTATAGAAACATTTTTTTACCTCTTCTATTTGAATAATGTATAATAAATTATACAATGAAATAATGTATAATTTTTTAAAAAATGGAGGATTTACTGTGCGAAGGATTATCTGTATCACATTGTCAATGATGTTATTGGTTTTTGTTATGGCAGTCAGCGCGAATATCGCTTGCGCCGCCGCGGGAATCAAAGTAGGCGATGTAATCCAGTTTGGCGCTTATTCCTGGCGGGTGCTGGATATACAAAACGGCAAGGCGTTAATGCTGAGCGATGGAATAATAGAGCAAAGAGCATATAATGAGGTACGTGCCGATGTAACATGGAGAACCTGTACATTGCGCCAATATCTGAACGGTGAGTTTTATAATAATGAATTCCTTGCGGAGGAGAAGGCGCGGATAGCGGAAACAAGGATATTTAACGATAACAACCCGTGGTATGGCACAAGCGGAGGCGACGCCATAATTGATAAAATATTTTTGTTAAGCGTTGAAGAGGTAGTAAGATACTTTGGCGACAGCGGTGACTTAAAAAATCGCAAGGGTTGGTATTGGGAAAATGGGAACTTTATATTAAAGGATGGGCGAGGTCACTTGATAAACGACGAATATAATTCCGCTCGAATAGCTGTGAATGCTTACGGCGCGGTTTCGTGGTGGTGGCTGCGGTCGCCCGGTAACTTTAGCAATAATGCCGCCTTTGTCGACTATGACGGCAGCATCGACTTCAGTGGCTACCCTGTCCTCCTTGATGGTGGTGGTATTCGCCCCGCTTTGTGGCTAAATCTGTGATTTGACAATCTTTTAATCTTTGTTTTAACCTTTGCATCACACGGGGTTTCTGCACCAATTAGCCCTGAGCTCAAACGGGGATATGGAATGATTTCGCTTATTCCACCCTATTTTTACAACGTTCGAGATTTTAGGCGTGATTACCTGCGCGGGGAGCGATGGGATTATAATTTTTTCGGCGTTGTCCAAAAATACGCGAAAATTCAAATCCTTATACGCGCCCGCCCATTCCGCGATATAATCCAAGCCATACTCTTTGACCACTAAATCCACGGGGAACCCTGAAGAGATCGCGTAAACGGAATTTTTGCCGGCGTAAACGAGGAAAATTGAAGGAATTCCATTATCGCTTGACAGCACGAGAGCATCCAAAGTCCCGACCGGCACTATCCCCGCCCCTATTCCGAAAGCGCATGCCGCGCTCCACGACATTCCCACCCGTATGCCGGTAAAATACCCCGGCCCGTTCGTGACGGCGATGTGGGTTATTTCCTTGATTTTTACGCCTGAGTCCTTTATCGCCTTTTCGGCCAAAGACGGCAGTTCCGTTGCCTGTTTGAGCCCTATATCGGTATCCAGCTCCGATAAAATTTCAAATTCATCATTGATTCCCGCAGCCACCGCGATCCCCGTGTAGCGTAACGAGCAGTCGACCGCAAGCAAAATATCCTTCATGCTTGCTCCCTTGCAAACTCAGCCAAAATGGATTCCGCGCGCGCTCCCGCGGCGGAGAAGTTGAGTTTTCTCATGTCCTTGTTATCACTGTCGGTTTCGATTTTTATCCTTATAATGTCATCCATCATGTCAAAATCTCCGTTCTCCGCCCATTCGACAAGCAGTATGCGGCCTTCGTCAACGTATTCGTTCAAAGATAAGGATTCCACGGCATTTTTGTTCCCCTCTAACCTGTACAGGTCGGCATGAGCAACCGGATGTATTCCTTTATATTCGTTCACTAACGTGAAAGACGGGCTTCTCACGATTTTTTCAGCTATTCCAAGGGCTTCGCATATCCCCCGGATAAAGACTGTTTTTCCGGAGCCTAATTCTCCATGGAAAAGTACGCAGATCTCGGGAGAAATTAAATTTCCAATGCGTTTTCCAAGAGCGGCAGTGTTTTGTTCGGACAGGGACAAGGACTTGTAAACTTCATTCACTTTCCTCATTTTCCTTATCTCTTATTTTCTTTAACCTTTCCGATCTTCTTTTTAATGTAAACA
>Ga0099364_10009683_pt1 | contig 13350 bp, 17 predicted proteins | sample TergutTh196P3_FD_73070 | JGI IMG/M metagenome (GOLD analysis project Ga0099364, IMG submission 73070) | Microcerotermes parvus P3 segment gut microbial communities from Pointe-Noire, Republic of the Congo - Th196 P3 | ecosystem: Host-associated > Arthropoda: Insects > Digestive system > Gut ...
CCTACAGGGATTAGGCGGTTTTTTTATGTAACCGATGATATAAACGGTTACATTCGCAAAAAAGCATTGAAATGTGAGAGGTCATACCCAAATCCGAAAAGGCGTGTTACGGCAAATCAAAAAAATTTAAAAGGAGAATTATCATGAGCAAGAAATTTTTATCACTAATCCTCGCGGCGGCGATGATATTATCGCTGTTCACAATTTCCGCAAGCGCGAATACAACTTTAGATACGGCAGAGGAGGTAAAAAGCGGTAAAGTAATTAACGGCAAATTTGGAGATTATGGGACATCAAAATTTTACAAGATTAATTTGGCAAGCGATGGTAAGCTGGCGGTTACTGTTGAAACGTTTGTTATAGGGGGTGCGGTTTTTTCCCTTTACGACTCGGAAGACAGGCTCATAAAAGCTGCGTCCTATGAAGAAATAGCCGGAACCCTCCCGACCGGTCTTACCAACCTCTGGGACAAGGGAGAATACTCAATACGCTGGAACTCGTCAACACAAAAAAGCCGAATTGTTTTTAACTATGATTTAAAGAAGGGCTCATATTATTTCGTAATGAAAAACACTGGATTCGGACCCACAGGCACGAATTTTAAAATTACGCCGAAATTCACCTCTTCAGGTTCATCATCAGATTCATCATCATCATCTTCTTCATCGTCTTCTTCGTCCGAGCTGATTATGACTGTTGAGGTTAAACGGGGGAATACATTGCGGTTGAGAACTCCGTGGAGCTCCAAGGACGATGTTTCATGGTCTTCCGGTAACAAAACCAACGCATCGGTTAATTCAAGCGGGCGAGTAACCGCCAACAGAAAAGGTAATGCTACCATTACTGCAAGAAATAATGATAATGGGGAACGTGTTAGGATTAGAATTAGGGTTGTGGATTAAACGTCTGCAAAACATATGAAAAACCGCCTGTAAAAGGGCGGTTTTTTATATATTGGAGCCAATCGGATATGAAAAAGTCACCGTCTCTGCCATTCAACGCGCTCCTGTTACAAGTATTTTATCATTTGTAAATATTCGCCGCTCTTTTGCAATGAGATGAAGCCATTTCGTTCATAAAATTCAACTATTTTCGGGTGTTCTTCACATTCAAGGAAAACGATACGCCCACCTACAAGGTCGTGTATATCATAGACGGTATCAATCGCTTCTTTTAAAATAACTTGACCGTCAATGCCGTTTTGGTATTTTTGATTTTTGCCTAATTGACCGAGCAGAATGGCTTCGGTCGCTTGTACGTCCTTTGAAAAACCGTCAATACGTTTTATTGTTGATTTTGATAGCGACTTATCCAATTCAAGGGATTTCATCGTGAGAGTAAAAAAACCATAAATGATTACCATTCCGCGACTTACTTCCTCGTCATCAAATATCAAATATGTACGGCTCTTGTGCCGAGCATCGAACTCAAAAGCCTTATTTTTTAAGAAGTCTTCAACTTCCTTATCTTTACATGAAAAATTCTGAACAGCCGCTCTAAATTTTAATTCGTTATCTGTTCCGAGGATTTCTCTAATTCCGACAAGCGTTTTAATGCTTCTCGCCCCCTTCTGCGCATATCCTCTCTATCCGGATTTGGCACATGAGGAACGCGCGGTTTATCAAAGCCATCCGCTAACTTCTCGGCGGCTTCATTGGAGAGAATGATTCTTTTATAGAATGTTTCTGTTGCCATTTATAACACCTCCCTGTTATTCTAACCTAATTCTATCATAATTTCCCCGAAAAGTCAATAAAAATTTTATAGTATTATACATATCAGAAGACAGTTGTCAATATATTTTAAAATAAAATTGCGAACCCTGCCATTTTTAAACCGGAGGGTTCGCGTTTTTATTATTTTTCATCATCATTCCCGACATCGCTTTCAATAATATCGGAGATAAGCCTTGAAAAATCCATTGCATTATCCGCGGTTATAACAGGCTTTCCGGTGTCGGCTTCAATTGCCTTGCGTGTATCGCCTGCTATTTGACCGCCGCGCTTCGCAACATTTTTGTTTTCAGTTAGGTTTTTCGGCTTCACCGTTTTTGATATTTCGGTTGTCGTGGCTTCGGCAAGCATATTCAAAACGAGTTCAAGGGTTGACATATTATCGCGGAGATTTTCTTTTTTCAAACCTTTGAAATTTTTATACTGGCGCGTTGTCATTCCCGACCACGCTTTTGATATTTCATCAGTCAAAATAGCGTACTCCAAACCCTGCTTAACGCCCCTGTCGTCCCACTCGTCCGTGAGTTCTTTTCGCACTTGAATTGCCTGTAAGCGTTGATTAATCCATTCGCGGGTATAGCCTTTTTTAAGGTATGTAACCAAAGCGCGTTCAATCGTCAATTCGGGGTCAATCGTTTCGTCAATCCGCTCACTTCCCACACGAGCAAGCCACATTTTGAACGGCTCGGCTTTAGGCGAGGGAATAGACTGGATAATGCGTAAAAGCTGTTCGGTATTTGCTACATCAGTATTGTAACGCTTACCGTCAGAAGCCAGCAATTTCAGTTGCTTACAATTTGTAAGCAACTGAAATCCTTCCTCAATCAGCCGCTTTTTCAAAACCGCCCAATATGTACTGGCGTTTCTTTGTGTGACTTGTTCCGTAAGAACGCCCGCAACATCAACTATGGAAAAAAGCCATTCCTCGTTTTCCTCGTCCCATGCCGTGCGTATGCGCTTGTCCTCAAACAATTGAATTTTATTATTTTCGTCCATTACAATCCGCTCCCCTTGTTTTAATTTTTGGCAGGTTTTTAATCATCGTCTTTTACGGCGAGCATCATTAACATACGGGTAAATGAACAAAACCGCCGAGACGGTAAAGACTAATATACTTATTATCTGCGAGGTCGATATTCCGCCGTAAACTCCGCGCAATAGGTCTCCGCGGAAAAACTCAAGCGTAAACCGTTGTACACCGTATAACAGTCCATACAGGGCAATACTCTGACCCGCATATTTTTTCCTTCGCCCGAACAGCAGAATAATCACAGCGATTATCAGATTTCCGACTGCTTCAATGACCGGAACTGCGAGTAACGGGACATTGCAAGGTGCGGCTATAGCAGATAAGGCATCCGCTCTTTCGGGATAAATAATCGCAAACGGATGAGAAGCGTTTACTTGAACCCCGTAACAACACCCACCGAGTAGACAGCCTATTCGCCCGAAGGCGTGACCTACAGGGATTGCCGGAGCTAATATATCCGCTGTTTGAAGAAACGGAATTTTAAAACCGCGGCAGAAAATATACGCCGCCGCGAGTCCGCCCAACAAACCGCCGTAAAACACCGTTTCCGAAAAAAGCCAACCAAAAAACTGCCCGACAGGAACCTCTGCATACTTATCCCAATTGATTATTATATCGGGTATTTTAATGAGTGGTTTTAGGAGCTTTGAGCCTATCGCCGCACCGGCGAAAGCCATACAGGCGGTCAGAAGCGGGTCAAGTGCCTTTACACGGTTAATTTTACAATTCAAAAGCACAACCAATCCCCCCGCGGCAATGCCAATAAGCACCATGATTCCGAACGAAGGGATTTCTCTGCCGAACATATTAAAATAAGGGTGCATAGAATCCTCGCAATTACTTAATATACGATATTTTAAATAAACTTTATTTATAAGTAATCATATATACTAAATTCGTTAATATAGCCTTCCAACCAAGACGAGCAGGCAAAGCAAGAAATAACACAGAGTATGGATAATGCCAAAGCGATTACGCTCATAACAATCCCGGCGGTCGCCATCTTATTAGTAGGGAATCCCGCCTCGGTGCATTGCTTGTTTGCGACCACGCCCAAAATGAGTCCGACGATTGATGTCACTATACCATAGCCTCCGGAACAGAGAGAAACGATACCTAAAACCATCGAGGCAATTGCCATTCCTTTACCGGGTGTGCTTTGAGGTCTTTGATACCCGGATTGAGGATAAATTACGGTCTGCGGTTGCTGTTGCTGTTGCTGTTGCTGTTGAGATGTATCCATAGCGGTTCCGCAGTTATTACAGAAAGCTACCGATATATCGTTTTGGTGACCGCATTGTGTGCAAAATTTCATAAGAATTGTTCCCCTTTTATTCTATAAATTAAAAGCTTCTCAAAACTAACGCCATATTTCACCCGTAAGTCGATAAAATACAGCGTCAGTAGTGTATTAAGTATAAACCCGGATACTGCAATTTAGAGCAAGCCGCCTAACCCGCCTGCAGCAGCGCATGAAGCAAGAATAATAATGCATGCGATAGACCATGCCAAGGCTATGATGCTCATAACCATACCTGCGGTAGCCATACCTGAAGGCGCTCCTGCTTCGGTAAGCTTTTTCTTTCCGACTACACCCAAGATAAGACCAACAATCGCCAAAACCGTTCCGACATACGGTACGACAAGAGATAAGATTCCTAAAACCATCGAGGCGATTGCCATTCCTTTTCCGGGGGCATTGGGTACTTGATTGGGTACTTGATTACTCATTTTTTTCCTCCACCTTATGTATAATTTACAAAGACTTATTCGTAAGAGCATGTCTCACGAACCCGAAATTGCTTGTGATAATTTTACAATAAAAAAGAAAATATGTCAAGTGTTTAAGTTGCTTTTTGTTAAAATTCTACATATAAACATGACTGTTTTTGACATATACGACATTTCGGTATAAGTATTAAATTTTTACTATAAATCAATCATAAAACCGCATTCTTTATCCGCTTATCGTCTTTATTATCCATTTTTTCCACTGTCCTTTGAGAACTGTTGGTTGTAAAAAGCCTTGGTTATGTCCATTAGGGTCTTCCAGTTTTCTTCCGATATTGAGGATTTGGCGCGTTGTATCAAAATAATATCATCATCCCTTGCGATTTCGTCTGCGGTGTCTCTGATACTGCTCCTGCCTAAGATATAATCGACAGACACGCCAAAGTATTCCGCAACCCTTTGAAGTTTAACAGAGCTCGGAGCGTGGTTGTCCCACTTCGCTACGGAAGAAGTCGAAAATCCTAATCGCTTTTCAAGCTCCGCTATACTGATTTTTTGCTCGGCACAAAGATTTTTGACAATGTCAACAATGGGCGGCATAATTTTTCCTCAGTTTCGAAAGAATATATTCATATTAAACTATTGACAACATGAATATATTCTGATATAATGAACATAAATGAATGAAAATATTCATTAAAAGCATTATAACATAGCAATATTTTCATGTCAAGATTTAATTCTGAAATATAATTGAAAGGGAGTAAAAAATCATGGAAGATTTCAGCAAAAACACTACAGACGAAGAGCAGGGCGGGCGTCAGTTTATTTACGAGGAATACCGAGTTTATGAGTTCGCGAAATTGGTGACAGGGTGCAGAGGCGTTATGTTTACCTTTATGATGCTCTGCGAGGAAGGGGATAACAACTATAGATACGGAGAACCCTATAATATAGTATGCCTCAGATTGTTTGAATCGTGGGGGATATTTTTTAACTCATGCCATATAGATGGCGGCGCGCCTTTTATGGTTGACCTACCGCTTTTCGATGAGGATTTGGATGTAACAGACGGTGAATATCAAAGCGAAAAGGTTCTGAAAACCGCCGAAGACGGATTAAACAGGTTTTATGAGTTATATGGCGGCACAGGTGAGGCAAAATGGCTCATTGCAAAGCAGGGCAGTGAAATAATAGATATTGAACGCAGAAGTTTTGTATAAAGAATACAAAGTATAATATCAAAAAACTATACTATATTAACGAAATTTCAAAATAATTACTAAAATCGGTTGACAAGATAATATTAATTTGATACAATGTAAACCATGAAGGGTAAGGGAGGATATTTCATGGAAACCAACCGAATTATTTATAACGAGGCGCAAAAGCAAAAATATATGGACGCCGAACCGCAAAACGCCGCAGGGCTGAAAAACTATTTTTTACGGGTAGGACGCTTTGAGGAAGCTCTCGGTAAGGATTTAGCAGACCTGAACGCCGGGGAACTCGGAGAATTAGTTCTGTCTTTAAGGATTCGCTCGGAGATAGCTAAATCCCACCTTATAAGTATGCTGAGGGCTTATGTTAAGTGGGTTCATTCACAGGGACTGAATAAAATCCCCAATCAAAAGGCAATCGAAGAATTATCGGCAGACGATGTTTCCTCAAAAGAGGCAATAAAAGCGCAAATGATAAAAAGTCCCAAGCAATTAAATCTTGTCCTTTCGACAATACACGATAACGGATACTATAATTACGAGATTAAAGAAGCGAAGGAGAACTTAATTTTTTGGCTGTTATACAATGGTTTAGAAGTAGAGCAGTTACGGGTTTTGAAAAAAAAGGATATTGATATAGTGCGAAAGACGATATTTGCCGCCATATTCAACGAAAAAGGAAATATTGTCGGGAAAAAGGAAATACAGATTGACGATAAAATTATAAAATGGTGGCAGACCTTTGCAAAAGCCTCTCAAATCGAGCGCCCCGGCGAAAGGTTGGAAAAGGGATGCTCACTTCACGATTTAACAAACAGCGAGTATCTGTTCAGACCGGTCATGGCGACGGGAAAAGAAAAATGCCTTACCCTGATAAGTTTCAGAGCGACAATAAACAGATTATTCGACAAGTATACCAAAGAAACAGGAATACCTTTACGTGTTTCTCCGTATAATATCAAGCTGTCGGGTATATTCTACAATGCCTTAGCAGATGAGAAAAACAAGATTCAAATAACAAAAGAGTATATGGCGGAGAAACTCGGTCTTAAATGTAAAGACAGCAGAGAATTGGTCATGAAAACACGTAGGTTTTTATACGACTATAAAAACTGGAAAGAAGCCTTCGGGTATTAACGGCGTGAAGCCGTCGATATAATATATAATATCAAAATACAATCACAAAAAGGAGAAAAATAAAAATGATTTTAAAACCAAGAAGTATCGGGTTAGACTTAATATTCAATAAATGTACAGGGTATACGGAAGGCGAGGCTATTGAAATCGAAAGCGTAGTGCAACAAGAAAGGACTTTGAGAAACAGTCCTCCGACAAAAACGGATATAGAAGAAGCTCTGAAGATATTAAAAGATTTTCAAATTAAAACAAGGCGCGTCCCTGAGTTTAAAAGACTCTGCGAGCTTGAACTATGGGTAAAGAAAAAGATAAGAGAAAAACTTTTTCGCTTATCTTGATAAAGTATAATATCAACATAATTACGGAGGTGTTTCTGTGGGAAAATACATAATGTTTAATAAGAGCGTGACGGGGGCGGGGGGTTATGAATACGTAGCAGGGTTAAAATACATGTTACGTTCAATTGAGGTGGATTTCTTTCACGCCGCAGGCGACAGAGCGGAGAGAGCTTTACTGACAGACGCAGATTATAAAATCGGTAAAATTGCGGAGGAATGATAATTATATGTATATTTGTAACGACTGCGAGAGAGTTTTTGAGAAACCAAAGCACTATATACAAACACACGGGTTATCAGAAACGCCATACGAGCATCCGCAGGGATGCCCGTATTGTAAATCCTCATTTTCAAAAACGTGGAAGTGTGTTATATGTACTCGCTACATAAGCGGCGATTATGCGAGGTTAAAGAATGACGATATGATATGCGCAGATTGTTATGAAATAAAAAATATTCATCTGTGATTTACAAAGTAAACGGGATTACGCTATTTCGTAACCCCGACTGTAACTATTTAATAATTTGATTCATGACAAGTCCGGTAGTAAGCTTCGGGTAAAAATAGGTTGACTTCTGCGGCATTTTCTCGCCCGCCGCCGCCACGCCGCCGATTTCATCAACGCGGGTGGGATTAAGCAAAAAGCAACAATTCGCACTTCCGCCGTCTACCGCCGCAATCGCTTCATCGGGAATCTTCGTATATGTGAGGTTAACCTGATTAGCCATATTTTCCTTATCTATACCGAATATTCGTTCAAGAACCAAGGTGTGTAAAACGCTTACGTCAAGTCCGCGCAAAGCCGCACTCGCCTCGGGCATAAAATCACGCATTATGTCGGGATTTTTAAGCTTTAAGAAAATATAATTCTGACCGCCGCCGTAGAGTACAAACGCCTTTTCGCCGTTTTTGTAGGCTTCGTCGAGGGCGGATTCGGCTTTTTCGCGGTTTAAATCGGAGGTTATGTCGAAATACTCCTCACATTTGGAGATTATTTCGCTTTGCCTGTATTCGCTCAAATCGCGGACTATTCTGTGTGTCGGAAATACAACAAGCCCTTTATGCTCCATACTAACTAAAGTCATAGGCACATAATCGGCGGTGTTTTCTTCAGAAGATTTTCCGCTTTCTTTAAAATAATTTCTGTAGTTGAGTGCAGTTTCATAACGATGATGACCGTCGGCTATGTATATTTTCTTATCGCCGAATAAAGTAACAATCTTTTTAATAAGGCTATCATCGGTGACTACCCAGAGCTTATGCGTAACCCCGTCTCTGTCGGTAAAAGCAGAGTTCGGAGCGGCTTTTTTAGCCTCGGAAAGAAGACTGTCTATATCACCGCTGTCGTCTTTAAAAAGCGAGTAAATCTGACTGAAATTACAATTTGTTGCTTTCATAAGATTAAAACGGTCGGTCTTCGCTTTAGATAAAGTCTCCTCGTGCGGTAAAACTATGCCTTTTGAAAATTCCTCAATCTTAACGAGGCAAACAAAGCCCGTAACGCTTTTTTTAGCATCAATACCCGCTATTTCAAACTCCATTTCGTAGACATAGATGCTCTCTTCATCGTCATTTTTGAGGATGCCTTTACCGAGCCAATCACGTAAAAACTGCCCCGCCGTACCATACACATCGAGGTCGGGATTGTCGGATAAGGCGGCGGGAAGCTCAAGCCTTATTATGTTATAGGGGTTAGTTGCGAGGAACTGCTCGCGCTCGTCCTTAGATATAATGTCATAAGGGGGGCAACAAAGCGTACCGATTTCACCTGCTTTTTCGCTGTACCGCAGACCGCGGAATGATTTAATTTCTGCCATAGAGTCTCTCCTTTTTATGTATTTAATCTGTTTAAAAAACCTTGAAAATCCGTATCGTTCGGCATAAGTCCGAGCCAGTCCGCTAACTCTGCGGCGGCTTTTTCATTCTGCCCGGAATCAATTAAAAGTGATATTTGCAACTTTTTAAAGAAAATAAAATAGTCAGCCTTCTCTAATTTCGATGACAAATTAAGCCCTAAGGTAATAAGCTTTATGCCCGTACCGCTCGGAATCTCCTGCTCCTCTTCAACCATGACGACAATTTTCTCAAGCGCATCGCTAAAATCCTTATTCAAAATAAGCAAGGCAACATCGCTGAAATGCACGAGAAAGTCCGCATTTAATCCGGCGAGCAGAGGTTGTCTTGACGCGACCTCGACAATACGGGACTTGAAGCTTTCAGAATTAATATTCCCGTTAACCGCAGCGAAAAATTTAAACTGTTCTGCGTTATTAAGCTCTTTATTCCCGACAACCCAATCCGTTACTTGTTTAAATAATATTTCGCGTTCACCTGTTATTAATGAAAAATTGTAGAAGTTAAAAGCGGACAATTCGCGGGTCTGCTCGCTCGTGAAAATGTCTATTAATCCGGCGAGCCTTTCGTGGGCGTCCATTTTCGCGTTTAAAAGGACTTTAAGGGTGTCTTTTACGGCGTTAAAATAAACGGCATAAAGAAATTCTTTATTTTGAGGGCTGATGAAGCCGACTTTTTCGTTTAAAAATTCAATCATTCTGTCATGCAGTATTCTATCCGACTCTATGCGTTCTTTATCCCATTTATATGAAACAGAAGCGGGAGAAACATAGTATTTATGCAGTGACTGCGGAATAATACCCACTCGTGAAGCGTTACGAAAATGCTCGGTAGTGAAAAGCGTATCACCGCCATACTTGAAAACATACTTTTTTGAAGTATCGAATTTATGAAGGACAGATACGGCAAACAATTTACCCCACGAGGTACGCATAAACTGATGATATGTACTAAAATGCGTGCCGAATCCTTCTTTTTCTATAATTAGGCTGTCGTGTAAGCTTCGTACCCCTTGTAATTTTCCGGTGTTTGCGTCAAGAAAATCATTTCCGCAAGCGGCTACTTCAATATTATTTTCCATTATAAATTTCAACATATCTTCTATGAAATTCGGTTTATATTCATCATCAGCGTCAATTATACAAAAATAATCGTTGTCTTCTTTAGATTGCACGGCATCACGCCATCGATTACCCTGTTCCCAGACGTGATTTTTTTTATTTGCGAGTGGAATTATCCGCGAATCATTACTCGCATATTCTTGAATAACACTGCTCGTTTTATCCGTAGAGCCGTTATCGACAAGATGCCAGACCCAGTTTTCACAGGTCTGTGATAAAATGCTTTTTATGGTTCGAGGTAGGGTTTTCTCGGCGTTATAGGCATGGGTATAGAATATTACTTTGTTCATTTAGGAATACCTGATTTTATTTTATTTATTAATTCAAGAGTTTTGCCGACATTGGCATCATCACCCGAAAAACAAGAATTAATACGATTTATGATATTGATTAAAAACTCTTTTCTATTAGAAAGATTTTGGAATATGGGGTCAGCTTCGCGCGTAAAAGTCAGCCCGGCAAGTTTATTATTTAAAACATCCCTAATATATATAGATTTTTGGGAGAGGTTAATAGAAGAATCTGCAAATATCAGGTTCAACATATCTTCAATCATACTGAGGTATATGGCATAAAGAAAATCTTCGTTTAGTTTACTGATGTTTCCGTTTGATTTTATGTGAATAAAGTTTTTTATATATTCCCAATATAAATCATAACCCTTATATGTATCTCGCTTAAATGTTTTTGATGTTGAATCGGGATATTGATAATACTTACACATAGCCTCGCCGTATACACCTACACGCAAGGCACTTTGAAAATGTAATAAAGAATATATCGAATCGAGACATGCGGAGCGTGGTAAAGGGTCTTCAAAATATCTCGCTTTTTTTATTAAATCTATAGAGAACATTTTACTCCAAAAAAAAGGCATGAACCCTCTATATTCAATAAACTTTTCGGAAAAATCAGAATCGCTAATGACCAAATTATAATCAAGATGTCTGCTTTTTAATACTTTGCCATTTGTTGCATCAATTTTTTCATATCCGCACGCCGTAATATCAAGATTATACTCAACCATAAAGGCAATTACTTTTTCTATAAAGTCAAGTTTGTACTCGTCATCGGCATCTAATGTACAATAAAAATCAACACTTAAATTTTTTGCCATATACTCAGTGAATGTTATAGTAGACCAACCATCAATCTTGGTTGAAAACGTGTTTTTTTCATTTCTGAGTAGATGTATTCTATTGTCTATTTTGGCATAATCTTGCATTATATCCCATGTCTTGTCGGTTGAAGCGTTGTCGCATATATAATATGCGAACTCGGTAAATGTTTGGTTTAAGATGCTGTCAATGGCACGGCGGATAGTTTTTTCCGCATTATATGCCTGCGTATAAATAATTACTTTCTTTCCCATAAAATCACCTTAAAATCCCCCTAAAATGCCCAAGGCACATCGGTTTTGCGATGTAATTTAACAATTTTAATGCCCTTTTCCTCGTAGTGTACGAGGGATTTGTATATTTCCTCATCATATTTATAGGTGCAAATTATAATAATATCGGGATTTAACTTTATAATCTCATCAGGTGAAAAAACACGTAAACCACCTGACAGTTCGCCCCACATTTTAGGGTCGCTGTTAAATTGTAACCACTCAAAATCGGGTTTATCCCAGTAACGATTATAAAGTTCAACAATCATATTAGCGAAGCCGCCATTAGGGTATAGCCCTACACGCTTATAATTTTTATTAACTAATAGCTCTTCTATACGCTCTTTTCGAGATTTAAGAGAATAATTCACCTTTCCCGCTCTGTCATACATATCAGCAATCGATTCTATTATTTTTAACTTTTGAGTACACAGCTTCTCGCATTTTCCACAGCGAATACACGGATTTTCCGGAGAATCCGGAAACCACTCGTCCGTTCCCGAATGGGAGTGAGAATAAAAAAGACTAATATTTTTCACCAACTCCGGTTCAGTGCGGTTATATCTTTCTGCCGTAGAGAATAAAAGGGTATTCCTTTTATTCATTAATTCCGGAATCGGGATTTCGCAAGGACAGACATTACAATAGTTACAGTTAACACAAAAGTTATCTATTTCTTTTATACCCTCAAAAACACGCATAACTCGTTTATCATCGGATTCAACATTTTCTCCTGTAAACGCAGTTAAATTCTCGGTCAATTCAGTTTCCCGGCTTAATCCCGATAAAACGATTTTTACCGCCGGATGTGCTTTTGCGAAACGAAGAGCCGCCGTGATAATACTTTCATTTTCGTATTTGGCAAAATAAAAGAAGTCATGGTTTTGCGCAATAATTCCCCCGCCTAAAGGATTCATAACAGCAATGTCAACATTGTTGTTTAACGCACTGTCTAAAACAGGTTTCATTTGAATGGCGTTTAAAAGCGAATATGAGATTGTCGCCCCCTCGAATACCCCGCTTTCGATAATTTTTATTGAATCCGATACCGAGGCATGTAAAGAACAACAAATATGGTCAATAATTCCTTCGTCCTTTAACTTGAGTGCGCCGTCGTATACTCCGCCCTTTTCCATTATTTTTTGAAACTGATTATAGCTTGTAATATTCCAACAGGTGAAAAACTGAGCTCTTTCGAGTCCCATAGCGTTTAGTTGGAGCATTGTACGGCGTTGTGTATCATAGGCGGTCTTATCCATATCGTACATGACTTTGACTGTCACACCGAAAACCTTATCCGTCTGTTTAAATGCCTCTTTAAGGGCAGTTTGCGCCATACCGGCAGAGTAGGTATAGGCGGTGTCAATGTAATTAATACCGGATTCGATAGCTTTTACAGCTAACTGTGCGGACTTTTCAATACCTTCTTTATCATCCGGTCTATTTATCAGAAATCTTCCCGTGCCTAATCCTAAAGGGAAGTAATTACTAAATACCCCCATTTTTTAATCTCCTCATAATTGCTCTGCCGCCGGGTGGCGCGGTAAAACAGCCATATACTTTTGTTTGCAAAAGCGGCACGAACGTCGTGAATAATCATAAAACTCACTTATAATCTCACGTTTTTCTTCGCGCGAGAGCGTGTTGTCGCGTAAGTTAACAAAATCTCGTTCTTTCGGCGGGAAACAGCCCGCTTGCAACATGAAGCATGAGTTTGAGCAACGGTGCATTTCTCCGTCAAATACGTGCATATTTTTAAGTCGATTTTGCGGACAGTTCTTTGAGTTCACCTCTA
>Ga0099364_10009684_pt1 | contig 13350 bp, 12 predicted proteins | sample TergutTh196P3_FD_73070 | JGI IMG/M metagenome (GOLD analysis project Ga0099364, IMG submission 73070) | Microcerotermes parvus P3 segment gut microbial communities from Pointe-Noire, Republic of the Congo - Th196 P3 | ecosystem: Host-associated > Arthropoda: Insects > Digestive system > Gut ...
CCGTATTATCACGCGAGAGACGTTGCGAGGTTCAGATGCGCGAAAAATAAAGCCATGATGATTTTGTCGTCGGCAACGCCGTCAATCGAAAGCTATTATAAAGCTAAAACGGGGCTGTATCATCTTATTACTTTGAACGAACGGTACGGCGAAGCGATTCTTCCCGAAGTTATTATAGCGGATATGCGCGATGACACTCCCGAAAATAAAATGCTGTTTTTGAGCGGGAGCTTTCAAAAAGAGATATCTGAAAATCTTAAAAACAACGAACAGACTATTATTTTTCAGAACAGGCGGGGGTATCACAATTTTTTATCGTGCCGTTCGTGCGGAACCGTCGTGTTATGCCCGAATTGCAGCATATCTCTGAAAATTCACGCCGAAGAACGTCAGGGCTTGATAAAATCAAGGCGTATTCCGTCAAGGTTAGTCTGCCATTACTGCGGATACGCGACCGAACTGATTAAGATTTGCCCTGACTGCCAAAGCAAGCATATGTACGCTTTCGGAACGGGTACGCAAAAATGCGAAGACGATATTCTCGAAATTTTTCCCGAAGCGAAGATAATAAGACTGGACGCCGACACTGCGACGGCTAAACATTCATATGATAATATATTAAACAGCGTAAGAAACAACGAGGTCGATATTTTGATAGGCACTCAAATGGTCGCAAAAGGGCATAATTTTCAGAATGTAACGCTTGTCGGCGTATTGTTCGCGGAGCAGGGACTGATTTTAGATGACTACAGGGCAAACGAGAGGACGTTTGAAATGCTTGTGCAGGTCGTGGGCAGGGCGGGAAGATACGATAAAAAAGGCAGGGCTGTAATACAGACTTACTGCCCCGAAAGCGAAGTTATAAAATATGCGGTGGAGCAGGATTACGAAAAATTTTATGAAAAAGAAGTAAGGTTTCGAAAAGCGTCGGTTTATCCTCCTTTTTGCGATATTTGCGTTATAAATGTATCGTCGGAATTTGAAAACGAAGCAATCGCTGCGGCGAATAGTGTCGGCGCAATGCTGAAAGGCAAATTATCGAATGAATATAATGACGTTAAAGTGGTCGTATTCGGTCCGTTTCAAGCGTCCGTATACAAAGTAAATAAGACGTTCAGAATGAGGTATATAATAAAATGCAAGTCTAATAAAAGGTTTCGCGAAATGCTGTCGGGTATATTGACGGATATACAAAAGCAGATAAAAGAAAAAGTATCGGTAAATATTGATATAAACCCGAATATGATATAAGGGGTGTGATTTTAATAATGAAGAGAATATATATTGTAACAGTCGTAATTTTTTGTATGATGGTATTTGTACTACTTTGTCAGACTCTTATGGAAAATAGAAATATATTATTTACGGGTATATTTTTCATTGCTTTGGTCTGCGTCGGAATTTTAAGTTATATATTAGGCAAACAACTTGCAAAAAAGAATGAAGGAAAAAAGCAAATAAAAACTTGGACAATCCCAAAAACAATAATCGTCAATATTTTGTCATTTTCAGGGATTATATTTGCAGTTTGGACAGTTTCAGTTTTTTTGGAGTTTAGTCCTGAAAAGTTAAAACAATTTACGGTAAGTATGTCCTTAACGGGAATAATCTTAACTGTAGTGGCAGTACGTAATACGCTTAAACAAAGAAAAATACAAAAACATAATTAAGGGGTGTTTTTAATGGCTATACTTAAAATATTACAGGAAACTGAACCTGACTTGAAAAAGGCTTCAAGACCTGTTGAAAAAATAAACAACAGAATTATAACTTTGCTCGACGATATGCGCGATACGTTAACCGAAGCCGGCGGTATAGGGCTTGCCGCACCGCAGGTCGGAGTGTTCAGGCGGGTTGCGATTATCGAAATAGAACAGGGCGAACTTATAGAAATGATAAATCCCGAGATAATTTATCGCGACGGCGAACAGCAGGAAATAGAGGGCTGTTTGTCCTCGCCCGGGAAATACGCGAAAACTGCCCGACCTATGACTGTTACAGTGAGATATATAAACAGAGACGGCGAAACAGTCGAGAAATCAGGCTCGGAACTGCTTGCGAGAGCGTTCTGCCATGAGATAGACCATTTAAACGGCGTATTGTGTTTTGACAATGCGGTGGAAATTTTGACGGCGGAACAAGTTGAAGAATTAAGAGAACACGCGAAAGATGAGGACGAAAATATATAATTTATGAAAATATTGTTTATGGGTACGCCTGAATTTGCGAAAGTTTCGCTTGAATATTTAATAGATAATAATTATAACGTCGCGGGGGTAGTGACACAGCCCGACAAGCCGCAGGGGCGAAAAATGATATTAACGCCGTCGCCCGTGAAAGAATACGCGCTTTTGAATAATATCGCGGTATATCAACCCGTCACGCTTAAAAAACAAAGGTTTCGGGATTTGCTTGAAAATATAAATCCCGATATAATTATTGTTGTCGCCTATGGGAAAATATTGCCTAAAAGCGTGATAAATTTCCCAAAGTACGGCTGTATAAACGTACACGCTTCACTGTTGCCCAAACACAGGGGAGCCGCGCCGATAAATGCGGCAATAATGCAGGGCGATGAGGTTACGGGCATAACGACTATTTATATGGACGAAGGAATTGATACGGGCGATATGATTTTGAAGCAGGAAATAAGAATAGGCGAAGATGAGAATTTCGGGGAACTGCATGACAGAATAGCGGCTTTGGGCGGGGAAGTCTTGATAAAGACGTTAAAACAGATAGAGAACGGAACGGTTAATCGCGAAAAGCAAACGGAAGATAACGTATCATATGCGAAAAAGATAGATAATGAAATGTGCGTCATAGACTGGGATAAACCATCAAGAGAAATACATGATAAAATAAGGGCGTTATCGCCGAATATAGGGGCTGTTGCGCGTTTTGAAAATAAAAAATTAAAGATTTTTAAGTCGGAAATTGCGGCAACGCCCAATAATTTAAAGGACAGTCAAAACGGAGAATTTGCCGTGAACGGTAAAAATTTTGATGTAAAAGTCAAAGACGGCGTATTAAGAATACGCGAGTTGCAGCTTGAGGGGGCAAAAAGAATGACTGCGATAGATTTTATTAACGGCAGGAAGATTACGGGGGGAATTTTAAAATAAAAACAGAATATAAAATAACGCCGAGGGAATCGTGTTTGTTATCGCTTGTGAAATATTCAAAGAATAAAGTTTATTCGAATATAGAACTAAACGCGGCATTGATAAAAAACAATTTTGACGAGCGTGATAAAATTTTCTTCACGAGACTTTTTTACGGGGTGATAGAGAAAATTATAACGCTTGATTATTATATCTCGAAAATTTCTGATAAAACTATAAAAAAGCTTGATATTTATACGCTTAATATATTGAGAATGGGAATATATCAGCTTGAATATATGGACAGAGTGCCGAATAACGCGGCTTGCAATGAAAGCGTAAATTTGGCTAAGAAATACAGCGTAAACAGCGCGGGATTTGTGAACGCCGTTCTCAGAAATTATATCAGACGAAAAAACGAGATACACAAAAGCATAGATTATCTGGACGAGATTTCGGGACTTGAAGTAAAATATTCGTGTTCGGCAGATATAATAAAGCTTTGGATAGAACAATACGGCGTGGAAACAACAGAAAAACTTTTAGAAAGCTCGGCGGTTGTACCCGATACTACGGTTACAATAAATAGTCTGAAAATATCAAGAGATGAATATACAGCGAAAATCAGCCAAGAAAGCGAATTAATAAAAACCAAAATATCGCCCTACGGACTGACTTTTTTGAATGATATATCAATAAAAAATTTATACGGATTTGACGGCGGCTTGTGTTATGTTCAAGATGAAGCGTCGCAGATATGCGCTTTGGAAACTCAAGCAAAAGAGGGGGATTTTGTTATAGACTGCTGCGCCGCACCGGGGGGGAAAAGTTTTTATATGTCGCAGATGATGAACAACAAAGGCAAAATTATTAGTTTGGATTTGCATAAAAACAAGTTGAAACTGATAGAAAATTCGGCAAAACGGCTCGGCATTGATATAATAGAAGCAAGAGAGCATAACTCGCAGGAGATATTGAGCGAGTATTTGCAAAGAGCAGATATTGTATTGTGCGACGTTCCGTGTTCGGGGTTTGGGGTTATAAACAAAAAGCCCGAGATAAAATATAAAACAGCTGACGATATATCGGAATTACCGAGAGTTCAGTTAAAAATATTAACGGCTTGTTCGGCTTATGTCAAAGAAAACGGACTGCTCATTTATTCTACGTGTACATTAAACAAAACTGAAAATGAAGATATAATAGAAATGTTTTTGGAAAAAAATAAGAATTTTAAATGTGTAGATTTTGTAAATATTTCAAGTAAAACGGCAGGAATAAAAACTTTTTTCCCGTTTGAGAACAAAATCGACGGTTTTTTTCTTGCAAAGATGAAGCGTTTTAGTGTATAATATAATTATCTTTTCTTTTTCAGGAAAAGATATGTTAGATATAAGAGTTGATAGAGGGGCTTGAATATGAAACAAAAAATGGGGAAGTATTGTTATATTTATCCAGTACCCACAGTTTTAGTCGGTACAGTAATTGATAATAAAGTGAATTTTAATACATTGGGAAATTGCGGGATTATTTCAATGCACCCTGCTACGGTTTATATTTCTTCTGACAAAAATCATTATACTAATATCGGAATTATAAAAAATAAGGTTTTCAGTATAAATTTTCCGTCGCATAAATCTGTGATAAAAACAGACTATTGCGGTTTGGTAAGCGGAAAAAATGTCGATAAATCCAAAGTTTTTGAAGTTTTTTATGGAGAGTCTGAATTTGCGCCACTGATTGAAGAATGTCCCATATGTTTGGAATGTAGAACCATTGAACACATAGAAGTAAACGGCATGGACGTTTTTATTGCAGAAGTCGTGCAGTCTTATATTGATGAAGAGTGCATCGAAAATGAAAAGCCTGATGTATCAAAGATTGACCCAATCATCTATACAATGAAAGATAATTATCATCGAATAGGTGAACGTATGGAAGCGCAATTTTCTATTGGCAAGAAATACACAGTTTAACTATTTACTGCGTCAAACCAAACTTTTTATAAATATATTTGTGTGATACAGCGTTATAAAAAATTAAGTTATGTTAGACTATGTATTGGTATTTAAGAAATCCCTTTACAAAAGAGGGCAAGGAAAATAGCCGCACCAAAAGCCCTCTTTTGTAAAGAGGGTGGCACGAAGCGCAGCGAGTGACGGGTGTTTTGTGATTTTGTACAAAATAAGCATTTTCTACACACCAATACATATGTCTAACACAGCTAAAAATTAAAATAAATTATGATAGATTTAAATGAACATAGCAAAAACATAGATAAAATTGATATATTATCTCTTTCAAAACAAGAATTGAAAGATTATATAAAAAATAATTTGAGTGAATTTAATATTAAAGACTTTCGGGGAGAACAAATTTATTCTTGGCTGTATAAAGATATTGAAAGTTTTGACGATATGGCTAATATCCCCCTGACGCAGAGAAAAATATTCGCCGACAGGTTTTATATCAATAAAATAAATTTAATTCAGAAATTGGAATCAAAGATTGACGGAACGATAAAATATCTTTTTGAATTAGATGATTCGAATAAAATCGAAAGCGTATTGATGAGATATAAACACGGAAATTCTGTGTGTATTTCTACACAGGCGGGTTGCAGAATGAATTGTGCTTTCTGCGCTTCGGCAATCGGGGGTTTAAAAAGAAATTTACTGCCCTCTGAAATGCTTCTGCAAGTTATGAATATCTCGAAAGATATAGGCGAGAGAATTTCTAATGTCGTTTTAATGGGAATAGGCGAACCTTTGGATAATTTCGACAACACAGTAAAATTTTTGGAGCTGGTTAACTCAAGCGACGGACTGAATATAGGCTATCGGCATATATCGCTGTCAACCTGCGGAATCGCAGACAAAATTGAGAAATTGCGTAAAAAAAATCTGCCTGTCACGCTGTCTGTATCGCTTCACGCTCCAAACGACGAGACGAGAAATAAAATTATGCCGATAAATCGAAAATGGACTGTCGATAAACTGCTTAAAACTTGTTATAATTATATAAAAACGACTAAACGCCGAGTTACTTTTGAATATATCATGCTGCGAGGAATAAATGACAGTGAAAGCGACGCCCTTGAATTGGCGGATAAAATAAAAAATATATTGTGCCATGTAAACTTAATTCCGGTAAACGAAGTGCCGGAGAAAAAATATAAAGCAAGCGATATAAAAAGTATAAACAGATTTTGTCAGATACTCAGAAAAAACGGAGTAAATGCGACTGTACGCAGGAAATGCGGCAAAGATATAAACGCGTCATGCGGACAGTTGCGAAATCATAGCCGATAATAAAAATAAATTGCGCGGCTATAGATTAGACGGATTTTTGAACAGGGGATGAATAAAGTCATGATTATAATGGGAAAGACCGATACCGGAAAAAAAAGAACTTTAAATGAGGACTGCTTCTACGCGGATACTTTGCGGGGGGTTCATATCGCGATTGTCTGCGACGGAGTTGGAGGCGCGAACGGCGGAGAGGTGGCAAGTGCTGCTGCCGTAAAGACTTTTATCGACACTTTTAACGAGCTTATACAACTTTCGGAAGTTAATTACAAAGACATATTGACTACGGCGGTTGCGAGGGCAAACGATGAAATATATTCTTTGGCGAAAAATTCCAAAGGCTTTAAAGGTATGGGTACAACGATAGTCGCGTGCGTCTTTGACGAAAGCGAGTATCATATTATAAATGTCGGCGACAGCAGACTTTATTTGATAGATGAATTGAGCAGCGGCGCAATAAAACAGATAACCAAAGACCATTCTTATGTGCAGAATTTGCTTGACAGTGGAACGCTCACGAAAAAACAAGCTGAGGCGCACCCAAATAAAAACGTAATCACGAGGGCGTTGGGAATTGATACTTCCGTTGAGGTCGATTTTTACAGAGAAAAATATACGTCGGGAATATTACTGTTATGTTCCGACGGTTTATATAATTATGTCGATGAAAGCGATATACACAAATACGTTTCGCGGTATGACGACGCTGAACACTGTCTGAATGAATTGATAGCCAAGGCGAACGAGAACGGCGGAGGGGATAACATAACGGTTGTAATTATCAAACCGCAGCATTGATTTTTATTTTGACGGAAATATAATAAAAATAGATAAAATTGAAAAGAGTTTTTTTATATGAACAATTATGAAAATTTAATAGATACGCTTCTTGACGGCAGATATAAAATCACCGGCATTGTAGGTCTCGGCGGCATGGCGGTGGTATACGAAGCCGAAGATTTGGCTGTCAGTAACAGAAAAGTTGCCTTGAAAATGCTCAAGGACGAAATCGGCGAGGACGAACAGGAAGTTAAAAGATTTGTCAATGAGTCAAAAGCGGTCGCTATGCTCTCTCACCCGAATATTCTGCATATATACGACGTTAATGTTTCCGGGTACAGCGAACGCAAATATATAGTGATGGAATTTATAGACGGCATAACGCTGAAAGATTATATAAGCAGAAAGGGCAGGTTAAATTGGCGGGAATCTATATCTTACACGGAGCAGATACTGAATGCCTTGGGACACGCTCACGAAAGAGGGATAATCCACAGGGATATAAAACCACAGAATATAATGCTTTTAAGAAACGGGAATATTAAAGTTGCGGATTTTGGAATTGCGAAAATCCAAAACAGCGAGCCTCTGACAATGACCGATAAAGCGATAGGCACGGTGCATTATATAAGCCCCGAACAGGCAAGCGGCGCAAGTCAGATTACGAATGTAAGCGATATATATTCCGTAGGGGTTCTGATGTATGAAATGACAACGGGCAGATTGCCGTTCACAGGGAATTCGCCTATACAGATAGCTATGATGCAGGTAAACGACCCCCCTCAAGACCCGCGTATAATCAATCCGGAGATTCCGAAAGGACTGTCGCAGATAATACTGAAATCAATGAGCAAACCCCCCGAAAGACGATATCAGAGCGCGGGAGAGATGATACAGCAGCTCGGGATGCTTTCGGCAAATCCCGCAGTTGTGTTCGAGACTGAAAAAAATGTAAACGGCGGCGCGGAAAATCAGGAAAATCAACGTCAGAATAATCTTCCGGTAGCGGTTGATTCAAAAAAAAGAAACGCCACTGGAAATAAAGCCATTCAAAGCCAGCAAAGACGGGATATAGCAAATAATCTGCCGAATAATCTTGCTGTAACCGACGAGGGAGATATGCAGAGTACAAAAGTTAAGAAAGTTAAACCCCGCAATAAAAAAACAGGCAGGAGGCGGGGCAGCCGCTCAATGACGCCGATTATATCGGGGGTCACTCTCGCGTTTTTAATTGTATTGGGATTGAGCGCGTTCAGTATAATTTTATCGTTTCTCGGAGATATGGGACCTAAGGACGATATAAGAATACCCAACTTGGAAGGTCGGATTTACGATGACGAACTGATATCGGAACTGGATTCGCAGAGATTAAGAGCAAATATTGAATATGTATTTAACGATAATTACGCTTTGAATACAGTAGTTTCCCAAAGACCCGAGCCTTTGACTTTAAAAATATTCAGAAGCAGTACGGATAAGATAGATATAGATTTAAAAATAAGCAAAGGCAAAGATTCGCTTATGATGCCTGACTATTCAATACGGGAGTGGCGGCAGATTGATTTTGAACTGAGGGGACGGGGAATACTCACCGAAGTTAAGCACGTTCCGCATGATACGGTTCTGCAAGGATTTATTATCGAAACAGTTCCCGGACCGGGAGAAGTGGTAGACGCGGGCGATACAGTGATTATATATATAAGCGAGGGACGCGAAGAGAGAATGACTATTATGCCCGACTTCAGATGGAGCAGCGACAACCGAATTTCAGAGAGAGAGGCTAAACGCCAAATAACAGTACACAATTTAGTGTTAAAAGAAATAAAGTCTGAACATTCGGAAGTTGTCCCGTATGGCTATGTTATAGAGCAAGACCCTATGCCCATGAGGTCGGTGCCTGAAAAGTCTACTAAAGTCACGTTGACAATTAGTCTTGGTCCAAAGGAATAATACGACAAATGCAGCATTTTTGACTATAGTATAAATTTTATATATTTTAGGAGGAAATTATTTGACCGGAAGGATTGTAAAAAGCATAGGAGGTAAGCAAAATACTTTTTATCATGTGATGATTGAACAAGACAACGAATATAAAGATACGGTTATAATCTGCGGTTCAAAGGGAGTATTCAGGAAAAAAAATATAAAGCCTTTAGCGGGGGATATTGTAGAAATTGCCATAGATTACAATAACAAAGATGAAAGCGGCGTGACGGGTATGATTGAAAAAGTGGCGGAGAGAAAAAATTTTCTCGTTCGCCCGCCTTTGGCGAATATTGATATTTTATTTATCGTAGCCGCAATAAAATTTCCTGCGCCGTCTTATTATTTTATTGATAAAATGACGGCAATCGCGGCGGATAACGAGATTGAGCCGATTATAATTATAAATAAAACGGATTTGGCGGGTACTGATGAAACGGCTGATATATATAATATTTATAAAAAAGCCGGTTTTTCGGTTATAAAAACAAGCGCAGTGACGAACGGCGGCGGATTTGAAGAGATAAAACAAGCAATGGAGGGTAAAATCTGCGCTTTCGCGGGAGCGTCGGGAGTGGGAAAATCCACGCTTTTAAATAAAATATTCGCCGATTTAGATTTTAATTTGGAAACCAATTCATTGAGTGAAAAAATCGAAAGGGGAAAACATACAACGCGGACTGTCGAGCTGTTTAAAAATAATTCGGGATATGTCGCGGACACTCCGGGGTTCAGTGTGCTTGACTTCGAAAAATTTAATTATATATTAAAAGATAATTTAGTATTCGCGTTCCCCGATATGAGTTTGTATGTAGAAGATAACTATAGCTGCAAATACGCGAAATGCACGCACACAAAAGAAGACGGCTGCGGTATACTCGAAGCAGTCGGCAAAGGCAAAATAGCAAAAACGCGGCACGAGAGCTATGTGCGGTTATATGACGAAGTGAGAAATCAAAAAGAATGGGAACTTAAAGATAAAGAGTAGGGACGGTTATCAATCGCCCGCAGAATATAGGAATTTATTTATGAGAGCATATATTTTTTGTCCGTCTCATTTTTTAAATAAAGCTAAAATTAATATAGAAATATCGTCCGAAAATTTATATATAGCGGCGGATTCGGGGATAAATACGGCGATAGCTATGGGTATAACGCCTAATCTTTTAATGGGCGACTTTGATTCGATTGATATGTCGCTGTTAGACTTGGATATTTATAAAAATATAAAAAGAGTAAACCACCCGAAAGAGAAAGACGATACGGATTTAACTCTCGCGGTGAAATATTCGCTCGGAAACGGCTGTAAAAATATTGTTATAATAGGCGGCATTGACGGGAGAACGGACCATACGCTCGCCAATTTATACTTGCTGAAATATATTAAAAATATGGGCGGTACGGGATATATCACAAACGGATATAACCGTATACAATATATGTCAAATTCTGCTGTTAAAATAAAAAAAGAGTATAAATATATTTCCGTAATTCCCATGAGTTCTGAAATTCAAGGACTGACGCTTAGAAATTTTAAATATCCGTTGGATAACGCAACTGTAAAAATGCAGGAAGCTTACACGGTTAGCAACGAGATTTTGCCTGATAAAGAATACGGGGAAATAGAGATTTTAAACGGCGATATATTAATCTGCGAATGTGACGATATACTGTAAAGATTAATCAAAACTGCGTTATATATTTCGGATTGGTATTTAGTGTATAAAATTTATATTAGTAGGGACACCATACATGGCGTCCGGGGGGCGGACACGATATATCGTGTCCCTACATACAACGAATAAAATTTATATTAAGTGCAACCGACATTAGAATCATTCTATTTAGAATCGTTTGACTTTTTATTATGCGTAATGTATAATAAAAATGCGTACGTAAAATATAAAAATACAAACGAAAATGAAATGGAGAAAAATAATATGTACCCAACTAAAAGTGACCCTGTAAAAACAGGGAAATATATAGCTAACTTACGAAAAGAATGTGATATGACACAGTTTGCATTAGCGGCAGCGTTACAGATTTCTCATCAAGCAGTATCAAAATGGGAAACGGGCAGTACATTTCCAGATATTGATATTTTATTGGCAATGGCTAATTTATTTGAAATCAGTATTGATAATCTGATTTTTGGGAGCGACGAAGAAATAGACTTTATGGCAGATGATAGACTACTATACTCAGAAACAATCGCCTGTACTGTAAAAACAAACAATAATATTCCGTTGCTATTAGAAGCATACGAAGAAATGCGGGAGGAAGATATTACTGACTGCATACAGACATTAGGAATCCGTGATACCGATATTCTTTTAAAATTATGCTCAAAGTTATCTTCACATAAATTAGTGCAAATAATAAAAACATTGCGTTTGTCTGAAATATTCCCATTAGTTGCCGGACAAATGGACAAAAAAGATATACCCGAATGTATTCAATATCTTGGAATAACTGATATTGATTGCAATTATAAACTTACTTAGTAAGCAAGAGTGAACGCCGTGTTAGAGTATAAGCATTTTCTTCATAAAACAAATTTTATTTATCAATAAATTTATATAAAACTAAAAAAACATTGATTTATTAACCAAATTTTAAAAAAAACATATAATAATAAAAAATATGTTTTTATGGAGTGATTAAATTGAGAAGATTAAGCAGAATCGTAGGGCTTGCTATAACGTGTTTCGGAATGGGCATATTGATGACGTTTTTTCTGCCCATTTCCGTACTTATCATAATTGAAGCACTGGTTATAATCGCCGCTGGGTTTATATTTATCAGATGTTAGTCAATATTAATTAAGAAGTATAAATTTTATAGTTTTCGGAGGTAATATCAAATGAAATTTTCTTTCACAAATCTTGGATGCCCAAACTGGAATCTCGAAGAAATCGCCGCGAAAGCGGCTGAATACGGCTATGACGGGGTGGAACTGCGTTCCAGAAACGATAATCCGTACTTATTCCCCAATCCGCCTCTGTCTCACCGCAGATACGTCAAGGATATTTTTGACAGGCACAAAATAGATATATGCTGTATTTCTGCCTACAGTCAGTTCGCGACTTCCGACGATAAAACGCTCGAAGAAAACAAGCAGATTTTAATTGACGATATAATCACCGCGAGGGATTTAAACGCTTCTGTTGTCCGTTCGTTTTTGGGCGAAAATAAAGAATTGACGAATGAGCAGGTCATAGAATATGCCGCGCCGTATTTGAATTACTGCGCTGATTTTGCGGAATCTCTCGGCATAAAAGTCGCGTTTGAAACTCACGACGCATGGTGCAGCGGCGAACTTATGAAACTCGCGTTCAGTAAAATAACATCAAAAGGGGCGGCGGTTCTCTGGGACGTTGCGAATAATCACGACAGGGGAGAAACTGTTAAAGGCTTTTTTGACGCGATAGGAACAAGATGCGCCCATGTCCACATGAAAGATTTATGCAAAGATTCAGACGGCAAAACAAAACTTTGCCTTACGGGCGAGGGCGAAGTAGAGATAAAAGAATGTCTTGAGCTTTTGCGGGGTATTAATTATACGGGATATATTTCTCTTGAATGGGAGAAACGCTGGCACCCTGAAATTGAAGAGCCTGAGACAGCTTTCCCGCAGTTTATTAAATATATAAAAGATATATAAAAAAAGGTCGGTGTAACGCCGACCTTTACTTTTACCATTGTTTTTCCCATGATTCCCAATTCATGAGATTTTCGCTGCCGATAGCCGTATAAAATTCGCCGCTTCCTACAAAACAATATGCCGCGCCGAGAGCTTTTGTCTTTTTCATCGCCTCTGTCAAGCAAATTGTCGCAAGTCCCATTCTGCGGTATTTCGGGATTGTTGCAAGGGGTTCGAGATATGCGTATTTATTTGCTTTGTCAAACCACATCGCGAGCGCACAAGCGTATTCTCCGTCGGGAGCGACGGCTATGGTCATAAACGTCGTATCTGAACTGGGGGTGTTATTGCTGAATATTAATTTATCAACATCATAATCAGGTTCATCGCCGTGGTCGAATCCTTTCCAAAAACAGAGCTGCTGTTTCTTATAATCTCTGTTTGTATCGTCAATCAACGTAAATCCTTCGGGTAGTTTGCGCTCCGTAAACGGCTTGTCATACGAAAATATTTTGCGGGGTTCACTGAATAC
>Ga0099364_10009685_pt1 | contig 13349 bp, 11 predicted proteins | sample TergutTh196P3_FD_73070 | JGI IMG/M metagenome (GOLD analysis project Ga0099364, IMG submission 73070) | Microcerotermes parvus P3 segment gut microbial communities from Pointe-Noire, Republic of the Congo - Th196 P3 | ecosystem: Host-associated > Arthropoda: Insects > Digestive system > Gut ...
TATACATCGGCTCAAGGCAATATAACTGTCAATGTAGCAAAAGCAGCAGGCAGTTTCACGGCATTAGAACCGATTAACGCGACTTACACGCCCACACTAATGCTCGCAGACTTAACACTTCCGACAGCTTACGTATGGAACGCACCGCAAACTCCTTTGAATGCAGGTGATAATCAAATATTTGCGGCAACTTATACTGACCCAAGCGGAAATTATACATCGGCACAAGGTAAGAAATATTATTCTGCTACAGATATTATTTGAGGTTGAATTAACAACATTAAAACCTTATTTTTACCTTATTTTTCCCACAGAACAACCTTAGTAGATGAAATGAGATTTTTTCAGAACTCCAAACTATTTTTTCATTTTTACAAAATAAAAAAAACAAATATTCGTTAAAACAAAAAATAAGAAATAGTAATCAATCAAATGGGAAATTTCAGAACTTCAAGAGAAATAATAAATTTTGATAATCTAAAAAAAATCAGAGAAAAAGATACAAAATTGTTGTATAATCAGTTTCTGACCATTTTGAGACTAAATTCTATTACGGACAAACCAACCGCTTTTATGAAGATGATAAATCTTTTTCTTGCAAAATTAGCGGATGAAATAACGGAAAACGATAATTTTACAATCAAAGACAAACATGGTAATTCTTTCCAGTTAGATGGAATGAAGTTTCAATATGTAGAGGATGAGACCCCTGAATCGTTTGTAAAACGTTTGAGTGAACTTTATAAAGAAGGGATGTCACGTTATTTAAAAAAGGAAGTTATTGTTTATGGTGATGCGTTCTCTTTCATTGAAATATATGACGAATCTACTTTTTTAGAAAATTTTGAAGTCCTTAAAAATTTAGTGCAGATTTTGGAAAATTTCAGACTGAAATATGAAACCAAACATCAATTTTTGGGCGATTTTTTCGAGGAACTTCTTAATACAAGTTTGAAACAAGAAGCGGGACAATTTTTCACACCCTATCCGATTGTGGATTTTATGATAAATTCTTTAGATTTTGAACAAAGAATTAACAAAGAAATACAAAATAGAAACCCAGATTTTATCCCAACAGTAATAGATTACGCTTGCGGTGCAGGACATTTTTTGATTAGTGCAATAACAGCGATTCAAAATATTTTGTCGAATATTGATGCCACAAATCTAACAAACGAACAAAAACGCAAAATCAAGACTTGTAAAACAACACCGTATCTATGGGCAAACGAGAAAAAAGTTGTAGGCATTGAAAAAGATTATCGATTAGCAAAAACATCAAAAATTGCCTTATTTCTCAATGGTGATGGCGATGCAGAGATAATTGCGGGGGACGGAATAAATAAATTTGATAGCAAAGAATATAGTCAAACAATACTTCATTCTAACAGTCAAAAAAATGAAATATTTGACTATGTCATTTCCAACCCGCCCTATTCGGTTGATGGATTTATGCTAAATTTCAGAAAAAATGGAATTAGCAAAGAAACAAATACTTTCTCACTCTTAAAAGGTGAAATTAACTCAAAAGACTCAGCAATAGAAATCTATTTTGTAGAGAGAATGGAACAACTGCTCAAAAAGGGCGGAATTGGTGCAATCGTTTTACCACAATCGGTTTTATCCAACGAAAAGTACGAAAAAATGCGTGAATTTTTGTTTAACAATTTTAAAATTCTCTCTTTGTTGCTTACTGCCGACATTACTTTTTCGGGAACAACAACAAGTCCTGTGATTCTATTTTTGCGAAAAGAGCAAGTAGAAAATCAAAATTACGACATCCTTATTCATCAATCGCCAAAATACTCAACGCCAAATACAGCAAAATTGCGAGAAAAAGAGACCAAATTTTTAGGTTACGAATTTAGTTCAAACAGAAGCAAGGCGGGAATAAAAATCATTGAAGGGTCCGTTCTGTCGAAACTTGAAATCGTTACGAAAGAGTTTATTACAAACGGAAATACAACCATTCCAAACGACATGAAAATTTATTCTAAAATCGTAAAATTGAAAGATATTTTGCTGAATATAAAACATAATTACTGTGGCGACATCTACCCGAAAAGAGTTATTTGCAATGGAAAACCGCTATCAGAATATTGCAAAATTAACGAGTGGAAAGAGATAGATTTTTCAAATGTAGGAGCTCCAAATCACTATTTGGAAATTGGGAATTTAACAGACCAAATTCCAACAAAAAAAAAGGTAACAAAACGCTTTTGCAAAGCGGGAGACATCTTAATTTCGTCGCTTACGCCAAGAAAAACTCAAATTGTAATTGCAAAAGACAAATTTATGGTTTCGCCCGCCATTCACATTTTGTCATCTTTTGAAAATGAAAAAGTAAGGGACAAAATTTTTGAAAAATTAAAAACAGACAGCACAATAGAACAAATGAACGCTATTTTGGACGGTTTCAAAATTACTTACGCAAAAATCAGTGAACAAAATTTGATAAACAATATTTTGGTCAAAATATAAGAATTATGAAGATAACACTTTTTATTTTTTTGTTAATTATTACGAATATTATGTGTTCACAACCTAACAATAGTAACGATAATAATGACAGTAACGATAGTAAAAAAACTATTTTTCCCGATGATATTTATGAAATTGGTAAACATTGGGCAGATTCTGTTTATAATATCCTTACGGAAGACGAGCGGATAGCGCAACTATTTTGGATTGCCGTAGAAAATCCTGATAATAAAGCAGCATTTGACCGCTATAAAAAAATGATTGAAAAAAATCAGCCCGGCGGAATTATTCTGTTTCGTATGACTCCGCAAAAGGCGCAGGAAGTGATTGAGCAATATCAAAGCATTTCAAAAACTCCGTTGATAGTCTCAATTGACGGCGAAAATGGACTTGCAATGCGCTTCCCGGACGTTGTAGAATTTCCAAAAGCAATGACACTCGGCGCAATTCAAGACGACCAACTGATTTATAATCTGGGATTAGAAATTGCGCGCCAATGCAAAATTGTAGGCATACATGCCAATTTAGCGCCCGTTGCAGACATCAATAGTAATCCCAAAAATCCCGTTATTGGAGTACGCTCGTATGGTGAAAATCCGCAAAACGTTGCACGAAAAGCTTCGGCTTATGTGCAAGGGCTTCAAGCAGGAGGAATTATGGCTGTAGCAAAACATTTTCCCGGACACGGAGACACTGATACTGATTCTCACAAAACGTTGCCAATAATTAATCACGACAGAGCAAGACTTGATTCAGTAGAACTGTTTCCTTTTAAATATGTTGTAAATGAGGGCATTTGGGGAATTATGAGCTCACATATCGAAGTCCCGAAACTTGAACAACAAAAAAATGTCCCCGCAAGTTTTTCTCGAAATATAATGACAGACATCCTGAAAAACGAATATAATTTCACAGGATTAGTGGTTTCAGATGCCGTTAATATGCAAGGTGCAAAAATAATGGGAAAACCGGGAGAAGTCGATGCCTTAGCATTAGCCGCAGGAAACGATATAATCCTGTTTACCGAAAATCTGCCCGAAGCCATTAAAAAGGTAAAAGAAATGATTAATTCAGAGAAATTATCTGCCCACGAAATCGAAGACAAATGCAGACGTTCTCTGAAATTCAAATATTTCCTCACACAAACCGAAAATATTAAAACACACCCAGATACATTAATTGACGAACTGAATTCCATTGAAGCAAAAAACCTCAACAAACTACTTAACGAAGCCGCTGTTACTATGCTTTTCAACAATGACAACGTTATTCCTTTAAAAGACAGTTCCGAAAAATGGAGTTGTTTGATTATCGGTGAAGTCCCTGACTTTGAAAAGAATATAAAACAACATTCAAACATCGACTTGTTTAAACTTCCGATGAATAGCGACACAAATTTTCAAGATATTGTTAAAAAAGCAAAAAATTATGAAAATATAATCATTCTTGTAGCGGATGACAGATGGGGACGAAACTCAGCCAATAACGCTAAAAAGCAGCAGTTATATGATTTAGCAAAAAATAAAAACTCCATTTTTGTTTTTATGGGAAGTGCTTACAGATTGTCAAGTTGGAAAACAAAAAGTATTTTCAAAGGTTTGATTTTAACATATCATAACACTCTCGAAGCGCAAGAAGCAATGGCAAAAGCAATAACAGGTGAAAGTGCCATTTCAGGAAAACTGCCCGTTTCTGTTGGAAATATGTTTAAAGAAGGAGAAGGAGTAGAGAATGAGGGTACGAGTGACTATGAATCTAATTGAAATAATTAAATAATTAAATATATAATTTTTATGAAGCAAATTATTTTTAAAATTGTTGCAATAGCAATAATTTTTGCAGGATGTACTTTAGGTACAAAAGAAACAAGAACAGAATCTGTTTCAGAAACAGTTTCAGAACCGATTGTTCCTATGGAACTAAGTTCTTTTGAAACAATTAAATTGCAGGCTCCCAACGTTGATGGAGGAGTAGCATTGATGAAAGCCGCCAAAGAGCGTAAATCGTTCAGAGAATTTGATGAAACAAATTTATCTTTGAAACATTTATCGGAAATTTTATGGATGGCTAACGGCATAAACCGCGAAGACGGCAAACGTACAGTTCCGTCTGCAATTGCGCTTTATCCGCTTGAAACGTATGCAGTTTTAGCAAACGGAATCTATTTTTACGACCCCGTTGAGCATGAACTTCAGCCAGTTGTTGAAGGTGACTACCGAAATCTGTCGGGTTTACAGCCTTTTGTGGACAACGCTCCTCTTAATTTGGTTTTTATTGCCAATTATGAGAAATACATCGAACGTAATTTGCCACAAGCAAGGTGGCTATATTTGGCTTCGTTGGATGCAGGACATTGCACACAAAACATCTATCTTTACTGCGCTTCCGAAGGACTTAGAAGCGTTGTACGTGCTGGAGCAAAAGAAAAAGAACTGCTTGAACTGTTAAATTTAGACGAAAATTATCAGTTTGTAGTGGCACATACCGTAGGATACTAAGAGATTGATAGAATGAATAGTATCTCTAAAAGAGCAGCGGACAATATCAGAATTTTGTCCGCTGCAATGGTAGAAGAGGCTAATTCAGGACATCCAGGCGGAGCAATGGGTGGCGCAGATTTTGTGCATATCCTTTTTTCCGAATTCCTGAATTATGACCCTAATGATAGAACGTGGATAAACCGTGATAGGTTTTTCCTGGATCCCGGACACATGTCCCCGATGTTATATTCAGTATTAGCACTGACAGGCAGTTATACTCTCGATGAATTAGCAAATTTCAGACAATGGGGAAGCCCTACACCAGGACATCCCGAAGTGGACCACAAAAGAGGCGTTGAAAACACATCTGGACCGCTTGGACAGGGACATGTAATGGCTGTTGGAGCCGCAATAGCAGAGCAATTCCTAACCCACCGCTTTGGTAAATGGATGAAACACAATATTTACACATTTATTTCAGACGGTGGAATACAGGAAGAAATCAGCCAAGGAGCAGGTCGTTTGGCAGGTCATCTCGGTCTGGGAAATCTTATTATGTTCTTTGACAGTAATGATATTCAGTTATCTACAACTACTTGTGAAGTTACTTGCGAAGATACGGCAAAAAAATATGAAGCGTGGGGATGGGCAGTAAAAACAATAGATGGCAACAACCATGAAGAAATTCGTCAAGCCTTAAAAGAAGCCACCGCCGAAAATGAAAAACCATACCTGATTATCGGTAAAACAATAATGGGAAAAGGTATTGTGAAAGCAGACGGTACTTCCCACGAGCGACAGGTGAACACGCACGGACAACCAATTAGTCAGGCAGGTGCATCTTTCGAAGAAACTATCAAAAACCTCGGCGGCGACCCACAAAATCCATTTCAAATTTTCCCTGAAGTTGCCGAGTATTACAAAACAAAAAATGCCGAAAAAGCAAAGTATGCAGCCGACCAAAAGGCAGTTCAAAAGGAGTGGGAAGCACAAAATCCCGAACTATCAGCAAAGTTGAAATCATTTTTTTCATCGCAACCGCCACAAATTGACTTTAGTTCAATAAAACAGAAAGAAAATGATGCTACCCGTTCTGCATCGTCTAACGTTTTAAGCATATTTGCCGAAAAAATAGAAAATATGATTGTAATGTCCGCCGACCTTGCAAATTCGGACAAAACGGACGGTTTCTTGAAAAAAACGAAAGCATTTACTAAAAATGATTTTTCGGGCGCATTTCTTCAAGTAGGTGTTGCCGAACTTACAATGGCTGCCCTTGCTAACGGAATGGCGTTGCACGGAGGAGTAATCCCCGTTTGCGGAACATTTTTCGTTTTCAGTGATTATATGAAACCTGCCGTCAGACTTGCCGCACTAATGGAACTGCCCGTTAAGTATGTTTGGACGCACGATTCTTTCAGAGTAGGCGAAGATGGACCCACACATCAACCTGTTGAACATGAGGCACAAATACGTCTTTTGGAAAAATTAAAAAACCATAAAGGAAATAACAGCATGTTAGTTCTTCGTCCCGCCGATGCAGAAGAAACAACAGTTGCGTGGCAAATGGCATTAGAGAACACCGAAACTCCGACAGGATTGATACTTTCGCGCCAAAATATCGTAAATTTACCCAGAAACAACTACGAAAACTCTTTGAGGATGAAAAAAGGCGCATACATTGTTTCAGAAGACAACGGAACACCCGATATAATATTAATAGGGAATGGTTCAGAAGTATCCACACTGATTGAAAGTGCTCAATTATTACGAACAAAAAAAGGGATTAAAGTAAGGATAGTTTCAGTTCCGTCGGAAGGCGTTTTCAGAACACAATCAAAAGAGTATCAGAACGAACTGCTTCCTAATGATATTCCAAAATTTGGTTTAACGGCGGGATTACCCGTTACATTGGAAGGATTGACAGGCAATAACGGAATGGTTGCAGGATTGGAACATTTCGGATACTCAGCGCCATATAAAAGACTTGATAAAGAGTTTGGATTTACGGGAGAAGAGGTTTTTGAGAAAATATCGCAATTTTTAAAATTATGAACAAAACATTAAAAATCACGATTAACATCCTGATATTCATACTTATTGCAGGATTTGGATATTATATGGTACATTCCATCGTGTCGGACGAAAAAAAAACATCCACCGATGCCGAAGACCAAAATACAGATTTTGTTTCACCATACAAAAAAACAGATGCTTTTGATGCTGTTTCAGACATTTTAAGCTTTGATATTTACGATGATATGGTGTTTGCCGCTCTCTCGGATAAAATATCTGTTTTTGATTTAGATGGAAATCATCAATATGATTTTGAAATTAAATCATTAGCACGCGACATAGTTGCCGTTAATGATACTATTTTTATCCTCTATCCCACAGAAATTGAATTATATACCTTTGAGGGACAAATAATTAATGAGTGGGAAGCCTGTAGTGAAAATTCAGACTATTGCGCTTTTACTACAACAAAAGATTATGTTTTTGTGACAGATGCCGAAAACAAGCATATTGTTCAATATGATAAACAGGGACGGCTTGTGAGATTTATTAAAAGTCCGAGAGGATTTGTTATTCCAAGTTATGCCTTTGATATTATTAGCATTAACGACACAATTTATTGTTCCAATTCGGGCAAACATAAAATCGAAAGTTATACATCAGACGGCATATTTATTGCATCATTTGGCGAGTCGGGTATGGAAGCGGGTGAGTTTGCAGGCTGCTGCAACCCCGTTTTCCTTGAAAAAACCGCAGGTGGAAATATTTTGACCTCAGAAAAAGGAAACCCGCGTGTTTCAAGCTATTCAAAGGAAGGAAAATTCCGTACAATTCTGTTAGATAATGATATGCTGGGAGGCGGCACTTCCGCATACAGAATGAAAGTGTCGAAAGAAAAGATATATATTGCAGGCAAAAAAACAATCTCGGTGTATGATTTTGATTGTAAATTACTTAAAAAACCGTGTGGTGCCTGTGAATTGGAATGTCCTTTGAACATTAATTAATAATACAATTTATATTTATGAAGAATAAAATTCAAATCTTTGAAAAACAACCTATTCGTGCCATTTGGGACGAAGAAAATGAAAAATGGTGGTTTGCAGTTGTGGATGTGATTAAGGTGCTTACAGAAAGCATTGATCCCGCTGCTTATTGGCGCAAATTAAAACAACGTCTCAAAGAAGAAGGAAATGAAACCGTGACAAATTGTCACGGTTTGAAAATGATTGCTATAGACGGCAAAATGCGTTTCACAGATGTTGCTGATACAGAGCAGATTCTGCGTATTATACAATCAGTTCCAAGCAAAAATGCTGAGCCTTTTAAAATGTGGTTAGCAAAAACAGGGAACGAGCGCATTAACGAAACAATAGACCCTGAAGTCGCACGAAAACAAATAGAAAAAAGTACAGGTAAACCTGCAATTTCCTCACTTAACGCCAAAACGGGATTAATGCTTGGAAAAGGTGGAAACAGTGAAGTAAAAGAAATAGTATAATGAAACCATAACCATAATGCAAATTCAAAAAAAACAACCAAATAAAGAAATAGCAAAACCTTACAAAGAACTGCTTGAGCGCATTTCACGGAAATATATTGAAGGACAGGCACAAGCCGTCCGTTCGGTCAATGAAACAATAGTAGAAACCAATTGGCAGATAGGAAAATACATTGTGGAGTACGAACAAGGCGGCAATCCTAAGGCTAAATACGGTGCAAAATTGTTGGAAAATCTTGCCCAAGACCTTACTTTGCTACACGGACGGGGATTTAGCAGACCCAATCTTAATAATATGAGACTGTTCTACCTTCGTTTCCCAATTTGTCAGACGCTTTCTGACAAATTGAGCTGGTCGCATTACTGTGAACTTATTAAAATTAGCGACGACATTGAACGTTCTTTTTATTTTAAACAGAATATTTTGGACAATTGGAGTGTACATGAATTGAAGAGACAGATGGATTCAGGTTTATTTTTGCGACTCGCTTTATCAAAAGATAAAAACGAAATAATGAAATTATCTAAACATGGACAAATTATTCAATTAGAAAAATGAAAAAAAACATTATCAAAACATTACCGTTAGTATTAATATTTATAGCTGTTTTATTTTCAAATAGTATGGGAACAACAAAACACGAAATCGAACGCCGAACTAATCCTGAATTGAACATAATAAAAGAAGGTTGGAAAGGAAACATCCTCATTGACGGAAAGTTCCAAAATGATACTATTTCACAAAAAATGCCTGTTAGTAATGTTTTCAAATGGACTTTCAGCAGCAATCCGCAGCGCAAAGAAAAACGAAACGATACATTCAAACTGCAAACGTATGATTTTAACCCTTCTGAAATGTCCGAAAACAGCATTGTTTGGTTAGGGCATGCCTCGTTTTTGATTAATATCAACGGAACACGAATTATTACAGACCCCTCGTTTTTCAACCTGTTTACAAACAAACGAAAAGTCGAGATGCCCTGTCCGCCAGATTATTTGAAACCAATACATTATATGCTTGTTTCCCACGACCACCGAGACCATTTCGATAAAAAATCTTTAAAAACATTAATAAAAAACAATCCTGAAATGGAAGCACTTGTCCCTCTCAACGGAAGCCGGCTTTTCAGCGGAAAGGAGATGCAACAAATTAAAATAGAGGAATTTGGTTGGTATCAAGAATATTATCTGCCGAATGATATTAGAATTGTATTTCTGCCCGCAAAACATTGGGGACGGCGCGGAACAAACGACACAAACAAAACTCTTTGGGGAACATTCGTAATTATTGCCGACAACATAAAAATATTTTTTGGCGGCGACACCGCTTATGATAACCTAATATTCAAAGAAATAAGGAATTTATTGGGCGATATTGATATTTGCATACTTCCAATTGGCGCATATTCGCCGCAATGGTTTATGTCAAGCGCGCATATAAATCCCGAAGAATCAGTGCAAATATTTTTAGATTTAGGCGGAAAATGTTTGATACCAATGCATTATGGAACATACGATTTATCAGACGAACCGCCAAGTGAACCAATTGAAAAATTACAAAAATACGGAATAATCAAAAATATTAACAATAAAATAAAAATATTAAACCCGGGCGAAGTACTATTGTTTAATACAGATATTCGGAAATAAAAAACGGATAGAAACTTAAACTGAAATGTTAGCAACATGAAATGCAGTTTCTATCCGAAATCTTTAGCCATTAAATGAGAGTGCAAAAGTAGAAATAAATTTTTATTTTACCAAAAAAAATTAAAAAAAAATATTTACAAAACAATTAATTTTATGAATATAAGGCAGTTAGAGGGTAGTGAAATTTACATTTTAGAAAAATTGCTATACGAGGCACTTTTCATTCCCGAAAATGTTGAACCACCACCTTTTGAAATAATAAAACAGCCTGCTATCAACAATTACATAAATAATTTTGGAAACAAAAAAGATGATTATTGTTTGGTTGCAGAAATTGATGGTCAAATTGTAGGTGGGGTTTGGGTTAGAATACTTTCGGACGAAATAAAAGGTTTTGGAAATATTGATGACGAAACACCAGAATTTGCAATTTCTGTAAATAAAGAGTATAGAAAAAAAGGAATTGGAACGAAATTAATGCTCGAAATGATTGATTATCTGAAAATAAGCGGTTATAAAAAATGTTCATTGTCCGTTCAAAAAGCAAATTATGCCGTGAAATTTTATTTAAGCCTTGGTTTTAAGATAATTAAAGAAAAAAAAGAAGAATATTTGATGGTATTGGAATTTATTTAGTAAAAATAAAAATATGAAAAAACAAAACAGCCCTGAAAAGCGCCGTAAATTCATTAAAACCTGCGCACGAATAGTAGCAGGAGGCTCAATATTATCTATTTGCGGTTTCTCTTACCGTAAAATAGCCGTAAAGGAAGTCGAATATTTTTGGCAAATAGACCCGTTAAAATGCACATTTTGCGGCAGATGCGAAACTGACTGCGTTTTATCAATGTCAGCGGTCAAATGTGTTCATTCAAAAAGAGTGTGCGGATATTGCGACCTCTGCGGTGGTTATTACCGTCCAAACGTAAAAGAACTAAACACCGCCGCCGAAAACCTGATGTGCCCAACAGGTGCTATCCAACGAAAATTTATTGAAGAACCTTATTTTGAATATAATATAGACGAAACTCTTTGCAACGGCTGCGGAAAATGCGCAAAAGGATGCAACGCATTCGGAAACGGCTCGTTATATTTACAAATAAAACAAGATTTGTGCAAAAATTGCAACGAATGTAATATTTCAAAAACATGCCCAGCCGATGCAATAAGCAGAGTATCAGTGCAAAGGGCGTATAAATTAAAAGATTAATTAATTATGAAAAATTTATTTCAGACATCCGCTAACCGTTTTCCGAAGCCTGACTTTGAATCAGGCTACGTATATCCCGAACATCATTATTCTATTCCCAACGAGGCTTTGTGGACATACTTAGACATAGCAATACTCGTCCTTTTGATGAGTTTTGTAGCTTGGTCGCTTCTAAAAAAGCAAGTCAGGTGGCACGTTACGTTGGTTTCGATTATTTCTGTCGCCTATTTTGGATTTTTTAGAAACGGATGCGTATGCAGTATCGGTTCAATTCAAAATGTGGCACTTTCGGTGGTAAGTAACTCATATTCTTTGCCTTTCTATGTTTTATTACTGTTTATTCTTCCGATTTTGTTTACTTTGTTTTTCGGAAGGGTGTTTTGCGCAGGGGTCTGTCCTTTGGGCGCATTGCAAGATTTGGTCAATATCAAAAATTACAGACTATCAAAAACCGTTTCGACCGTTCTGGGAATTTTTCCTTGGATATATTTAGGTTTTGCCGTTTTATTCGCAATTACTAACAGTCGTTTTATAATTTGCCGTTTTGACCCTTTTGTAGGGATTTTTAGGTTAGGAGGTGAAATGCCTTTATTGCTTTTTGGAGTATTACTGCTCTTTTTTTCAATTTTTACAGGACGACCTTTTTGCCGTTTCATCTGTCCATACGGTGCTATTTTGAACATTTTTGCAAGAGTTGCTTTTATACGAATTAAAATAACAAAAAAAGAGTGTATTAATTGCCAACTGTGCCATAATGCCTGTCCCGTAGATGCAATAAGACCTCCATATCAAAACAAAGTCAAAGAAAATCGCTCGGAAGGTGTTAAAAGAATTTTGCGCTATTTTCTGTTTTTACCAATAATGATAACAGCGTCAGCAGCAATTATGTACACGATGAGCGACAAATTTAGCAAAGTAAACAAAACCATTCAATTGTACGATATGGTGATTGAAAATGAAGATAAACCGCAAGCAGTACAATCATTGGAATTACAAGCATTCTACGGACAAGAAAGAACCATAGAAGACCTTGAAAAAGAAGTAACTGAAATTAAAAAAGATTTTCGTATATATTCAGGCATCATCGGAGCATTTTTCGGATTAGTCATCGCCCTGACACTCATTAATTTATCCACAAAAAGAACACGAAAATTATATGAAATTGATGACGCAAACTGTGTTTGTTGTGGTAAATGTTTTAGGTATTGTCCACAAAATTTATAGGATTCAGAACTCCAGACTTGGCATTGGTAGATTTCCTATCATATCACCACATCCCACCACTGAACATGAAATATAGTAGGGACAAGGCATGCCTTGTCCTTACAACCCCAGTTCTATACCAAACGCAAAACCTTAAACCATAGCACCTCCCAAAACCCCAGCAGCACACCGTACGGTGTGCAACGTAGATAACCCCGTGTAAGCGTAGCGCAACACGGGGTACGTCCATGATGTGAGTGAGTGTCTGATGTCTAAAAATCTGAAAATGAGGAGTTACCGAAACAAGTTCAGCATAACGATAATTGCGCCCTTTGCGAAAAACCTTTGCGCCCTTTGCGTTTAAATTAATAAATTAAAATACGCAAAAAACAAAGGAACACAAAATCAGTGAATGAGTGAATGAGTGAATGGGTGAATAAGAAAATGACTCCGAAGGAGTCACACTATTATAGAAAAATGAGTGAATGCGTGAATAAGAAAATAAGAAAATGACTCCGAAGGAGTCAAACTATTATAGAAAAATGGGTGAATGAGAAGAAAGCATTCCGTTAGGAATGCATCGCTCGGTAGAAAATTATCGCCCCCCAACACCTGCATTCCATTAGGAATGCATCCTATATTACATCTTTTATAATGGTCGCATACCTACGGCATGCGGGGTTGTATTGTTAAATCATTGTTCTACCGAGAGATACATCCCAGACGGAATGTTGCATTTTTTTGGATATACCCCGTGTTGCGCTATTAGGGCAAACACGTAGGTTTGCCACTACACAGGGTTTCCACG
>Ga0099364_10009686_pt1 | contig 13348 bp, 11 predicted proteins | sample TergutTh196P3_FD_73070 | JGI IMG/M metagenome (GOLD analysis project Ga0099364, IMG submission 73070) | Microcerotermes parvus P3 segment gut microbial communities from Pointe-Noire, Republic of the Congo - Th196 P3 | ecosystem: Host-associated > Arthropoda: Insects > Digestive system > Gut ...
GGTTGGGCGGCTTTAGTGCAAATCACCATCTTCGGCAGTCCGCGTCTTGTTTGAACATTTATATGATGCAGAATCCCGAAGCATATATTGGAGGCATCGCAGATTTAGTGGATGCGAACAGTGTTACAGACAAAAACTTACAAGTTTTCTTACAGGAATTCGCAAATTCCTTAATCGATTGGATTAATGGATTTGTTAATTTATAAATAATGGCTATTATTTAAAGGAGGGCATTTTCATGTCAAACGAAAAGTACACATCAATCGTGAATCTTGATTTTCAATACGCACACAGGTTCATGAACTGGCCGCGGGAGGCAAAACACCTACACGGGCACTCGGGTCTTTTAAGTATTGAGTTAGAAGATATTGTCGATCTGGTAACGGGATTTGCCCATGCTTGTAAAGATGGTTTTAAGAAGGCATGGGAAGTATGTGACCACTTTCATCATGCAACATTATTTCAAGAGGGTGATCCGCTTCTGGAGGCGGTTCTTGCGGTGTACAAGAAAGAAGGCATCAGCAACGACCCTGAAAACTGCGTCCCTCTAAAAAAGATCGACCACCCTCTTGCATGGTCATATCCAGAATACAGGATAGTTATTACAAAAAAAGTATCAACTTGCGAAAATCTATGTGAGCTTTTCCACGCGTTACTTAAAGATAAAATGCCAATAAAGAAAATCACATTCCGCTCATCCCTTATGAACGCAGCATCAAAAGAATATATGTGATTTTTCGGTACTGCGCCACTATATGTGTAAATCATATCATAAACGCTGATCGAATACTCCGGCTCGGATATATAGTCGCGAGCCGGAGATCGATGATTAGGAGAAAACTATATGCATTGCCTAAAAAAAATAACAAATGACTTATTGTGGATGGGCGCAAATGACAGGCGGCTGGCTATGTTTGAAGGCATATATCACGTCCCGAAAGGGGTTTCATATAATTCATATCTTTTAATCGACGAAAAGACGGTATTATTTGACACGGTTGATAAAGCGGTAGCTAAAAGATTTGTTGAGAACCTAACAGAAGCGTTGAAAGATAGGACGCTTGACTATCTGATAGTGCAACATATGGAGCCTGACCATTCAGCTGTGATTATGGAGCTATTGGATATGTACCCGGATATGGTTGTCGTTTGTAATGCCAGAACGCTGGAATTTATTAAACAATTCCATGGCGTGAGCATTGATTCACGCGCATATGTAGTAAAGGAAGGCGATGCACTAAACAGCGGCAAGCATGAATTCAGGTTTTATATGGCACCTATGGTTCATTGGCCGGAAGTGATGGTTACTTATGATACTACGGATAAAATACTTTTTTCCGCTGACGCTTTTGGTTGCTTTGGCGCTTTAAACGGAGCGATGTTCGCTGATGAAGTGGACTTCTCCAAAGATTATATGGATGAAGCCCGGCGTTATTATGCAAATATTGTCGGAAAATATGGGACGCAAACTAAATTGCTGCTGGAAAAAGCTTTAACCCTCGAGATCACAATGATATGCCCCCTACACGGTTTTGTGTGGCGCAATAATATACAGGAAATTATTAGCAAATATATATTTTGGAGTGCATACACTCCGGAAGAATACGGTGTGATGATAGCTTATGCGTCTGTATATGGAAATACAGAGAATGCAGCGGAAATTTTGTCTTGCAAGTTGCGTGACAAAGGTATTAAAACAGTGATGTTTGATGTTTCTGTCACGCATTCTTCGGAAATTGTAGCTGCTGCTTTTAAGTGGAGCCACTTGGTATTTGCGTCAACAACATATAACGCGGGAATATTTGTGTCGATGGAAGCGTTAATCAACGATCTCGCCTCTCATAACCTCCAAAACCGCACGGTCGCTATTATTGAAAACGGATCTTGGGCAGCTGCAAGTGGTGCCCTTATACAAAATGTCCTTAAGAAACGCGAAAATATTCAGTTACTTAACGATATAATCACTATTAAATCCAGCTTAAAAAAAGAGCAGCTTGCTGAGATAGATAGAATGTCAGATGCTATATCTGAATCTATATCTCTCTTTTTAAAACATACAAATGATGTAACGCCGGATGAAATTGCTGTTTCGGATAATATAGATTTAAATTCGTTGTTTAAGATATCTTATGGGCTGTTTATTTTAAGCGCAAGAGATGGCAACAAGGATAATGGTTGTATTATTAATACTGCTATGCAAATTACTGATAAGCCTTTACGGATTGTTATTGCCGTAAATAAATCCAACCTTACCGGCCGCATGATCATAAACACGGGAGTGTTCAATCTTTCTGTTTTAACACAAACAGTACCGTTTGATCTTATCAAACATTTTGGGTTTTGCAGTGGATACGACACAGATAAATTTGTAAATTATGACAATAATATGAGGACTAAAAATGGCGTTCACTATATAAACAAGTATGTCAATTCCGTTATCTCTGCTACGACTGTGGAAATGATTGAGTGTGAAACTCATACACTTTTTATCGCAGATATAACACAAGCATTTTCAATATCAGACGAACCCAGTGTCACTTACCAATATTATTTTGACAACATAAAACTAAAGCCCCAAATACCGAAGGAAATAAAAAAAGGCTTTATTTGCAAAATTTGTTCGTATGTATACGAAGGTGAAATTTTACCGGATGACTATATCTGTCCGCTTTGTAAGCATGGGGCAAAGGATTTCGAGCCTATCTAATGATGATCGTAAGAGGAGTGACCGGCTAAATGAAAATTGCGATGGATGTGCTATGTCGTGTTTTTTCCCGTGGACTGGATATTATTGAAGAAGAACAAATAGGTGCCAGTGAACACCACAGTATGCGTGTTGCAGCTTTATGTGCCGCAATGGGAAAAAAGTTGGGGTATGATGATGATACCCGGTCGGCTCTGGCTACTTGTGCGTTATTCCATGACAATGCTTTAACAGAGCATCATCTTTCATTAATGGAATTAAATAGTTACGGTCCTAATATGATATTACACTGTAAAAAAGGACAAGACAATGTTTCTTGGCTTCCTTTTAAAAAGGATATTAGCGGGATGATCCTCTACCATCATGAGAAGGGGCATGGTAAGGGCCCCTTTAAAAAGAAGGAAGGCGAATATCCCTTTGAAGCAGCACTTATATCGGTAGCTGATTCAGTTGATATATATTATAAACTACAGAACATTAATGCTGACAGGCTCTCCAATTTACAAAAACACTTAACAGAACGTCCTGACGCATATGCTACCGGTGCCGCTATGGATGTTCTCTTAGAAGTATTAAACAGAGAAATGTTAGAAAGCCTACGTGATGAAAATATTTCAAAGACACTAGATAACATTCTGCCTCAATGGGAGGTTGATGTAACTGATAAGAGCGTTATCGGCATAGCGGGTTTTATTGCACATATGATTGACTATAAGTCTAATTTTACGCAAAAACATACAAGTCAAATTGCTAACCGCGCTTGGCTTATGGCAAAGCATTATGGATATTGCCAGGAAGAGCGAGCGGCACTTTATCTTGCGGCCTCCCTGCACGACATCGGTAAGATCGCTACTCCTATTGATGTACTGGAAAAACCCGGAAAGCTTAGTTATGAGGAATTTGAAATTATTAAGAAGCACGTTCGAGATACCCATGATTGGCTGAGTGAAATACCAAATTTCGAGCTTATCAGAAATTGGGCAGCGAACCATCATGAAAAACTAGACGGTTCCGGCTATTCTTCTGGTAAGAAAGCTATTGAGTTAGATTTTAATTCGCGCCTTATTGCGTGTCTTGATATCTATCAGGCAGTCAGTGAAGCACGCCCTTACCATGATGCTCGCCCTCATAATCAAACAATGTCAATATTATACAATATGTCAGCTAAAGCTTTTATTGACAGTAGAATTGTCGCTGATCTTGATGATGTTATGGGCGAATACTCATTTAGAGATGTCCCCCCACCACTAAAAAACGAATAAGGAGAGGTTTCTATGCAACCACTTTTCATTACCGGCGGCGGAATAATCTTCATTTTTTTGATGACTTGTCTTGGAGGTGCGACTGTTTTTCTCTTCCGGAAATCAATATCGGATAGTTTTCAACAGGTTTTCCTCGGATTTGCGGCCGGCGTAATGATCTCAGCTTCTATGTGGAGCCTGCTGATCCCCGCGCTCGAAGAAGCAGAAGCGCTGGGAATGATTAAATGGATACCTGTTGCTTGCGGCTTTGCACTCGGTGTTTTATTTTTACTGGGATTGGATAACCTTATCCCGCACATTCATCCCATATCTGATGTGCGCGGGGGGCTCCCTTCAACAACAAAGCGTTCTACATTATTTGTTTTTGCAGTGACCTTACACAACATACCGGAAGGTATGGCTGTGGGGTTGTCATTTGCTTTAGCTGTACACAATAATGACCAAGCGATGTATGCCGGCGCTATAGCATTGGCATTAGGAATCGGGATTCAAAACTTTCCGGAAGGGGCAGCAATATCGCTTCCGCTACGGCAAGAAGGATTATCATCAGTTAAGGCTTTTGGGTTAGCTTGCTTATCCGGCGTAGTCGAACCAATTTTCGGATTTATGGCGGTACTATTAGCAGTATGGTTAATACCGTTCATGCCATGGTTGTTATCATTTGCAGCGGGGGCTATGATTTATGTTGTAGTGGAGGAGTTGATACCTGAAGCTACTTCAAATAAACATTCACACGCAGGCACGCTGGGTGTTGTAAGCGGATTTCTTCTTATGATGATTCTTGACATAGCGCTTGTATAATTATCTTGATGATGGAGGGTGCAATATGCCTAAGTACATTATTATTGGTGGGGTCGCAGGGGGCGCAACAGCAGCAGCCCGGTTGCGTAGATTAGATGAACACTCACGAATCATTATATTTGAACGAGGAGAGCATATTTCATATGCGAACTGCGGCCTTCCATATTATATTGGCGGGATTATTGCTGACCGTGAGGATCTGCTCTTGCAAACACCGGAAAGCTTCCGTAAGCGCTTCAATATTGATGTTAGAGTAAATAGCGAAGTTATATTTATTGATCGCAATAAAAAAACAGTCGAAGTAAAAGATACTCTTTTTGGCAAAACATATGCTGAAAGCTATGATAAGCTTATCTTATCTCCCGGAGCTAAACCAATAATACCCAGCGTTAAAGGTCTATGTTCCGAGCGCGTATTTTCACTACGAGATATTACCGATGCAGATAAAATCAAAAATTTCATTGAAAATATGAACCCTAAAAGCGCTGCAATCGTTGGCGGAGGTTTTATTGGTATTGAAATGGCAGAAAATTTAAAAGCAGTCGGCTTAGATGTAAGTATTATTGAAATATCTGACCATGTTATACCTATGCTGGATAACGATATTGCCTGTGATGTCCGGCATCATTTAGAGCAGCATGGGATATCTCTTTATCTAAGTAACCGCTTGCAATCAATAACCCTTCAGGATAATCGTCTTAATATAGAACTCCTAAATGGCTTTATTAACGCTGATATGTTAGTTTTAGCTACCGGTGTCAGACCTGAAAGTCAGCTTGCTAAGGATGCCGGTCTTGCATTAAATGAGTATGGAAGCATTATTACTAATAAACAAATGCAAACTTCGGATCCTGATATTTTTGCAATAGGTGACGCTGTTGAAGTTATGAATTTTGTAACCGGGCATACTTGCATGATGCCTCTTGCCGGCTCTGCAAACAAACAGGGGCGCATCGCAGCTGACAATATTTGTGGCATATATAACGAATATGCAGGTACACAGGGCTCGACAATTATCAAGGTTTTTGATATGGTAGTAGCATCCACAGGTATCTGTGAAAAGACTGCAAGGTTATATAATTTGAATTATGATAAGGTATTCCTCTGGCATACAGGTCATGCAAGTTATTTCCCGGGCTCAAGACCTATGTCTATTAAAACTGTTTTTGAAAAAGATAGCGGTAAAATCTTAGGGGCTCAAATAGCCGGTTTCGATGGTGTGGACAAGCGTTGCGATGTGCTGGCTGTGGCAATCCGTGCGGGGATGACAGCTAAAGATCTCACAGCATTGGAATTATGTTATTCGCCTCCTTATTCATCTGCAAAGGATCCTATAAACATGGTGGGTTATGTAATTGATAATACCCTTACAGGCAAGGTGAAAAACTATCATTGGCATGATATAAAAAGCTTACCTCGTGATGGTTCTGTAACCCTGCTCGATGTACGATATGTCGAAGAAGCGCTCTTAGCCCCTATAGAAGGGTTTCGGAACATACCTCTTGATTCTCTGCGTGGATGTATTAAAAATTTGGATCGTACCAAGCCCATCTATATCCTTTGTTATAGCGGGGCGCGTAGTTATATAGCGGCACGGATTTTGTCGCAAAACGGCTTTGATGTTTACAATCTTAGCGGCGGATATAGGTTAATTCGTAGTCTGAATTTACTATAATCATTAATATGAGGTGATAGCCATGCACCATATACACACGAGTATTTTTGAACAACATCCGATATTGGCAAAACGATTTGAACTTTTATACCAGACCAGATGCAGCGAATTTTTGGAAAATATGTTGGAAACAGATAGTGTGTACGCCTGTCTGCAGCGAGAACGGGCAAATGCGAGTATGGAGTTAATGGACGCACTTGGCGACATTCAGCTGTTTGATAAATATTCAGATACCGTGTATGCTCTAGAAATTTACGAGCATGAAATAATATATAGACAAGCGCTTAAAGACGCATGGGATCTGTTCCGTGAGCATATAGGATTACCCATTTAATAATTCTTTTGGAGAAATTGAAAATGAGATCGTTGTATCATTTAGACAAGTATAAAATCCCATTCTTTAGAGATATGGGAGATGAGAATAATGGCGTATTCAGATTAAAGCTTAACGATTCATTCCTGGAATTTACAGTTATAGCAACTAGCTGTTACGGATGGGACCATGTCTCTGTGAGTACAGAGAAGCGCTATCCTAACTGGAATGAAATGCAGCAAATAAAGGATCTGTTTTTTGAGGCACATGAAATAGCGATGCAATTGCATTCATCGCCATCTGAAAATGATAACATTCATCAATACTGTTTGCATATATGGCGTCCTCATGAAATTGCGATACCTGTACCACCGCCAATATCTATTGGGGGGAAAGAATGGAGGAAATTCTGGAGAGCGTTTTTGAATTAAAGCTGCTTAGCGAATGAATATTTTGAAATAGCAAATGGAAGGTGTTCATGTTGGAATTAAATAAAAATACCGATGTGTTAAACTTATACATACAAGGTTCTGTATGGATATGGAAGAAAAATGAATATTCCCCTAATGTCGAAGGTGTTCAATCCAGCAGAAGGCCTGTATTAGTTATTTCCAATAATATCTTCAATCAATGGAGCCCTGTAGTTAATTGTCTTACAATAACAAGTATTATTAAGGATAGTCCTGTTCACGAACCTGTAACGATTGATTTCCCCTCACATATACAATGCGAACAAATTCATACGATAAATAAGGGCGAGTTGATTAAGTATAAAGGTGTTGTTCCTCAATCCACCTTAAGTAATGTAAAAGATAAATTACGCTTACAATTAGATATAAGTACAGAAAGAAATTATAAATTATTAACCTTGATAAAACGTGATATTGAAGAAATAAGAATTAAAACAGATAGTATTTTAAGCTCCCCTACTTTAAATCAGAACTTTTGTGATGTGCTAACAGATATTCATGCATTTTCTGTTCAATTCTCCGGCAAACTGAATGCAAAATCTTTTTGTAGTCAAGAATCACCTATTATCGCAAATAATGGAATAGCTCAACATTCCTATGTCGTTAATACAAATTCGAGTATAGCAAGTACCGGAAGAACCAAACGTAAATACTCTGACGAAGATATATTATATATTCTTGATAATGCAAACACACTCGAAGATTTAGTTAAGCGTTTTAATTACAAAAACAAATCATCTGCAAGAAGTACACGTACATATTTTAGAAAAATATGGTTCGGTAACAGCAATTCAAATAATAATGTGTAATGCGCAATGCTGAATTGTTAATATTTCGTATAAATACCGATTTAGATATAAGAGGTGGTAACAATGAAAGCAACCGGTATAGTTAGAAGGATGGACGATCTGGGCCGTGTCGTAATCCCCAAAGAGATTCGCAGAGCCGCGCGGATCCGTGAAGGTGACTCGATAGAAATATATATTAACAAAAAAGGAGATATAATCCTCAAGAAATACTCGCCGCTCAAAGAATTGGGTATCTCAGCCGCACAATACGCAGATGTTCTCTACAAGGCCAGTAGGTACCCAGTAGTAGTCTGTGACCGCGACCACGTGATTGCAGTAGCAGGGATACCCAAAAAAGAATTACTGGGGCGCCGTATATCCGCCGCGCTGGATGACAGCATGGGACAGTGTATGGCATTTAACGTTGGGATGGGCAATAATAAAATCCGGCCTTTCGAAGGCGATGCTCGCTATATGCTGGCAGGCGCTTTGATCATCGCAGATAACGATGTCTGCGGTTCAATAATGCTTGTAGGTGACAATGCCAGTGTCATAGTGGGAGAGGCGGAGGTAAAATTATTAGAAACGGCAGCTGCGTTTTTAGGCAAACAAATGGAAGAATAGCCGACACCCTTGACCGCATCCGAGCATATTATGTAGTAAACCTATTTCGGATGACGGGATGTGCTGACGTGGAAACAAAAACCATATGGTATATGATTCAAGGCGGATTTGCCTCTTTCGGCGGTTGGGCGGGCTGGTTGTTGGGCGGTTCTGATGGATTTTTGTATGCATTGATCGTTTTTATGGTTATCGACTATGTTACAGGGGTAATGCGCGCTGTTGTTGACAAAAAACTTTCCAGTTTAATAGGGTTCCGCGGTATTTTTAAGAAGGTGCTGATTTTGATATTGGTTGGTATTGGCGCTCTTCTTGACAGGACAGTTGTCGGTTCCGGCGATACAATCCGAGCTATTGTAATTTTCTTCTACATTAGCAACGAAGGAATCTCTATTTTGGAGAACGCATCTCGGATTGGGCTTCCTATTCCGGAAAAATTAAGACAGCTACTGCAGCTAATAGACAAGGGAGATAAGAAATAATTAATTATTTCATGGGCTTAAATCCTTGAAACTTGAGAGGTAATCTCAATTCCAAAACCCCGCCGATTAGCTCGGTGGGGTTTTGTTTTAGCATACATTTATCGTTTGCTTACTCTAATATATTTAATTTGATTGCTATCCGAATCGCTTCGGGTAAGCTTCTAACAGATAATTTATTATAGATACGGTCTATAATTAACTTTACTGTATTAATTGAGATGCCCTGACTAACCGCTATCTCAGCACGTGACATTCCTATAGAAAGTTCTTGAAACACTTCGGTTTCCCGCTTCGTTAGTGTAATCTCGGATTCGATATTATTTGCCGCTTTGTAGCGATAAATCATATTATTTTGCCGTTTAGCATACGAAGAAGCTTTGCGGCTTATTTCTTCCAGCCATTGTTGCGGTACTGTGTGTATGTCATACCTAAGCGCAGCAGTTGCAAGAGTACGCATATCTTTGCCATAACGGATAAAAGGGAGATAAAATTCATTAGCTCTAGCAAGATTAAAGGCATCTGATAATGATACAAAAGCTTTACTCCATTGCTTATTATGGTAATGGAGAAGCGACTCAAGCACTTTTAATTCGATTTTATTAAATAATATTGTAGGACGGTTGATTACACTCTCAACAAATATGCTCAGTGGTTTATAATTTTTTTTATTATAATGATAACATATCTTTACTTGGTTTGCATAATTATCTATATGAGACGGTAGAGCATATTTTGTGAAATCTTCTTTAAGCCACTCAGCAATATTATCTAATTGTAAAAGTGCCAAATTATATAGCGCGTTAGCGATATCATAAACATCGCTATGAACCGTACACTTAATAATATCACAAAACATCCTCAGTTCATGAAGCTTTTCGCTTGCAGACTTAAAATCCCCACGCAATAAGTCAATCTGCATTAAATAAATCAATGCACGTTTCTTAGCATCATAACTTTTGTGGATACTTGCCTTATTTATCGAACGGTAAAAACATAATTCAGCGGAATCCGGATTGTTCCGGTAGTAGTTAATTTCCCCTTCTATAAGGTCATCGAAACCTGCAAACCCACCGTTTAATACATGGGAAATATATGGAGTTGAACGGGTTATCGCCTCAACATATTCACCCGGCGCATCGGCGCGGCTTGTTCCAACAAACGAAACCCATGCTCTTAGCGATAATGAATCGAAATCACCGATTATTGTAAATGGAGAGTCATTAAAATGTTTATCCATATTTTGGAAATGCTTGTCAAAATTATAAATATCAGTGTATGTGCACTCATGTAACTGTAAGAACCCCCAATTAGCATAAATTAAAGTAAGAGCATGATTGCGCTCCGGGGTTCCCGGCTGTTCTTCATACATCTGCACATAAGCTTTTGCTATAGATTCTGCTTCCTTAAATTCTCCCAGATTTACTTTTAACCTGATATGCATTCCCGGAAAAACAGGATATTTTAATGGTATATCGCTCGGCGCGCGATCAAAAATTTCAAGAGCATAGTTAGCGATGTCTTGCGGAATTTGTACATTGAGCGAAGCAATAATCCGCGTAATCGCTTCATAATCCTCCGCTTTCTCAAAATAGGAAAGCGCATCTAATATATAACCGCCTTTTTCGCACCATTGACCGGCTATTTTATAAGTTGAAATTATTTCTTCTTTTGTTAATATATGATGGTTTTGCTGAAGATAACTTAAAAAGAATTTGTGAATGATATATATCCCCGAATGAGGGTCGCGTCGTATATATGAATTGATCAGATGTATTTGTGAAATAAGTGCTTTATCGTCTGCCATTGACTCAACAAGGTCAATTGCAAAATGAGTTAGCAGAGATACACATAAAAGAAAACGCCAAAAAGGTGTGTCGAAACAAGGGGAACAATCAGTTTCAATGAATGTAAAGATATTTGCTTTTATCGTATCCAAAATATGGCGCTCATATCTCATATTCTTGTCAAACGAGCGTACAATCAAGTTCACAGCAAATGCCCAACCCTGTGTATCTTCATATATATCACGGATACCTTGTCTAGTGATAGGTAACTCAATTTGTTTAAAATAACTACTAATCTCATCCGAAGAAAAACACAGGTCATCTTCATTGATAGTAATTACTCGTTCTCTCAAAATTAGGCCGGTTAGATTTATATCCGGTGTAGTACGTGTTAATATTATAATATTAGCATTATTCGGAAGGCTGTACGCCGCCCATTCAATAAAGCGTAATATAATAGGGTTGTTTATCACATGAAAATCATCATATATTAGAAAATACCACTGTGAGGGTAATAATGTTTCTCCGCGTATCGCTGCATATTTCATAAACATTTCTTCTGTGTCCGGGAAACCATGCTTTGCAAGACGCTTCCCTATCTCAGGCCAGTTAATTGATATCACGCTAACATAATGTTTCCAAAAAAATGCAGTTGTATTATCCTTTTCTGTAAGCTGGATCCATGCAACATTCTCACTATATTGTTGCAAGAAGTCGAATAATGCGCGCGTCTTACCATATCCCATGCCCGCGCAAACCGATATAAGCGGATATTTAGTAGCGTCTTTCAACAGTGCATTTATCCGCGGCCGCTCTATATATGCATTATTCTGTTGTGGACTTCCTGTATTACTATAATACATCTCCTTGTCTGACATGGTTTGACCCTATTATCACTATATTAACAAGTCATGCGAGGAAATAATTTGTTCCCACCGCCAAATGCCCTGTCCCCGCCGCCACCCGCTGTCCCCAAATAGCCGGAAACTGTGTCCGCGAATAGCACGCCTTAACACGAAAGTGTATAATGATACACGGGGTACGAAACGATATGGTCATGTTGGCTAATTACCGCCTTGTGGAGCAAGGCGGTTTGTTTTTCATAAGAACAAAAAGTAGAAAGTTACTGCCCAATATGTTCGACAACATTTTTGGTACGGGGTCTGCGATTGCGTGCGGGGATCGATGATACCGGAGCTAAGAACCTGTATTCACAGGTGTGTGCTATACTGTTTAAATGAAAGAATACAAAAAGCGTGAAGGGCGTGTTGACTAATTGAGTTTTCGCGACGAAGTTATGCGGGTTTGAAGGTTGTTTTTGGTCCGTTTTGACCTATTATTCAACACATCCGTGAATAGTCGTACCGTACCCGAGCGATCTAACAGATGCGCAATGGGAAGAAATAAAGCCGCTATTTTCGGGAACACGGGAATACACATGGCTCAAACGAGAGTTGTTAGATGCGGTTTTGTACTTTGTTAAGACGGGATTCCGGTGGCATCATTTGCCGCATGATTTTCATCCGTATTCAACAGTGCATAGCTTCTATCGGAGAAAAGGAGGGAATTTCGGGCGGCAATCTGCCGCCCCTGCCCTAAATCCTGCGTTCGTCTATCAGCTGTAATTCCCGCGCACTTTATAGCTCGTGTGCAAAACCTCATGCGCTTTATGGCTGCCTGGGCTGCCGAAAAATTCGCTGTACAGCATTTTGATGATGGGGTTGTCGTGGGCTTTGCGCAGCTTGTTTGAGCTGTCCTGGCTGTACAGGACCTTTGCGCGCAGGCTTTTGAGGTCGGTGAAATTGCGCACATGGGCGGACTGCACGGGCTGGCCGCCGCCGTTTATGCAGCCGCCGGGACACGCCATAATCTCGATGAAATGATACTGCTTTTCGCCGCTCTTTACGCGCTCCAGCAGTGCCTTCGCGTTGGCAAGGCCGGAAGCCACCGCTACATTTACAACCATGCCCGCAATGTTGTAGGACGCCTCTTTTACGCCGTCAAAACCGCGCACATCCGTGAAATCAACACTGCCGACCGGTTTGCCCTCGAGCGTTTCCGCCGCTGTACGCAGTGCGGCTTCCATAACGCCGCCGCTTGTGCCGAAAATCTGCCCCGCGCCTGTCGCTACGCCCAGTGGGTCGTCGAAACCCTCATCGGCGAGGTTTTCAAATTCAATACCGGCGCGCTTTATCATGCGGGAAATTTCGCGGGTGGTCAGCGCAACATCGCAATCGGGGACACCGGCGGCGTTTTCGTCTTCGCGGTTTACTTCAAACTTTTTGGCGGTGCAGGGCATTACGCCCACCACGAAGATATTTTTCGGGTCTATGCCGTGTTTTTGCGCGTACCAGGTTTTATACACCGCGCCGAACATCTGCTGCGGCGATTTGCACGACGATAAATTCGGGACAAATTCCGGGAAGAAATGCTCGCAGTATTTTACCC
>Ga0099364_10009687_pt1 | contig 13348 bp, 17 predicted proteins | sample TergutTh196P3_FD_73070 | JGI IMG/M metagenome (GOLD analysis project Ga0099364, IMG submission 73070) | Microcerotermes parvus P3 segment gut microbial communities from Pointe-Noire, Republic of the Congo - Th196 P3 | ecosystem: Host-associated > Arthropoda: Insects > Digestive system > Gut ...
CTTACAGGCTCGCAATCGACCATGAAACAGCTTCACCACCATGCATGAAAATGAATGTTGCAATGTTGTATCATGATGTATATGAAGTAGATAGCAGACCATTTTGTCCATTCATTTTCGTATTATGACGGGTTGTGCTATTGAACACGATAACTCGTTCCATCAAATGCATTCCCAACCGAACTCGGAACGAATAAATGCGTTCCCTACAGGATTTGGTGGCGTTCCATACAGAATATGGTGGCGTTCCATACAGCCCATCAAAGGTTCAAATCTTCACCAGTTCAATTTTTTCGTAAGCATTCTCATTTGCACATGCGATTATGTAGTCTTGATAGTTCATCCAATCTAGAAACCAGACTCTATTGTGGATAATATGTGGATCAGAGTTCATAGGCAAAACAGAAAATGAATTTGGTATCATAGAGATGCCTAGTCCAACTGCCTTCATAATAGCTTCTTTTGCAGTCCACATTCTATAAAACAAATCATTTTGATTAATTTTTTTTAGATGTTGATATTCATCGGCTGTGAAATATCTTTCTGCCACTTTCTCATTATAATTTTCAATCTTTTCAATATCCACTCCACATTCGTTACTTGAAATTGCAAGAACAACATATTCTCCTGAATGTGAAATATTAAAAAAGACATTATTATATACTAAATAAGGTTTATTCTTTTCACCATAAATAAGTTGCGCATCATCATTAATACCCAACACGTTTTTAAGCAATAAACCTGTGACCATACATCTGGCTTTATCTTCATATTTAGCAAAATTATTTATTTTTGCTATTCTATTTGGTGTTAATAGATTGATCTGGTTCAAATCTAAATCTTTATTTATAGTACTTATAAAAACTTTCATAACTTAGACAATTTCTCTTTTCCAGTAGAAATAAGTACCAATTGAGAAAAACAGACTAGCAAAAAGCAATCTAACCAGCATCATAAAGCTAAAAATATCATTCCAAGCCTCTAAGATTGCTATTTCAACAGATAAAGAGTACCAGTAAGAATCGGCGTCTAAGTAAACCATTCTTGGGAAAATCAAAGAACCTAAAAAGTTTCTTAAATTTGCGAACATAATACCTTTCCCGAAATAATTAGAAACAATAGAGACAGATATCCAAAAAACAGCAATAGTTATGATAGTTTTTACAACAGTTTTTTCTTGGTAAATGGCAGAAAACATCCAAGCTAATGAAATGATCAAGGTAGCAGGGATAAACAACAGCATCATGCCTTGTAGAAACGCAAGCGAGGTGTAAGAAAATAGTTGAACAATGTTAAAACTATTTTGAAACATTAAGAATAACGGCAGGAAAAGAATTGCATTAATGATTGCAATTGTCAAACTTACGAAGAATAAAGCAGACAAAGCAAAAACCAGTTTAACCCCTATTTTCATAATCATGGATACAGGGTAACTATTGTGAAAAATCACACATTTATGCTTTATGTCGTCATTTAGCAATCCACGAACTAAGCTACAATACAACAAAACAGAAACAGCTATGCTTAGTAAAATGTTGAAGAAGCTTATTGACAGCACATCAAAGGCAGAATCAAGACTCAGATTAATGATTGGAAAATCATTAAAAGAAATATCGTTAGAGAGCAATGTGCCCATAACTGTCAGTAGAATAATTACATAAAACCCTGCAATTAGCATAGCAGGCATTAATACACTTTTCCTATGTGTTCTATATTCTTTTATAAACAATGTTTTAAACTGTTTAAATTTATCAATATTTTTCATTGCAACCTCCTGTAGCACCAAGAAACAGTTCTACTATTGTTGGTCTTAAATAACTTGCGCCATCAATAGTAATATCTGATTTTAACAAACCAGAAACCAGACCTAATGACGATTTTTTGTAAATAGGGTTATGTGGCTCTAACTCGCTACTACGCTCAATAGGCAGTGTGACCATGTTATATTTAGATTTCAAAATATCAACATCGTCATGCAAAAGAAGCCTGCCCTCATGAATAAAAATTATTTCTTGAATCAAATTTTCAATCTCTTCAATTTGATGTGTAGAAATAATAATGAGTTTGTTTGAATCAAAAAATTCACTTAGAATTATGTCGTAAAATTCTTTTTTAAAAACAATATCAAGCCCAATTGTTGGTTCATCTAGCAATAAAATATCAACATCAAGCGATAAAGTAATTAACAAGTATAATTTAGTTCGCATTCCTTTAGAAAGTTTTTTTACTTTCTTTTTCAATGGCAGGTCACTAATGGATATTAGTTTATCCGCCATTCCTTGATTCCATTTTGGATGAATACCACTTATGTATTCAATGGTTTCAGAAACGGTCAGCCTTTCATCAAGTTCATTAACATCAGGTATAAAACCTATGTTGTTAAAGATGTTAAAGTCTGCATGGCTTAGTAGTTCGTCTTGAATAAATATGTCGCCGTTATATCTTAGAAAACCGAGAATGCATCTCATTAGAGTGGATTTTCCAGCACCATTCCTTCCTAATAAACCAACAATTCTTCCGCGTTTTAAACTTAAAGAAATGTCGTTAAGAGCCATGAACTTTTTATAGAACTTTGTAAGAGAAACGATTTTAATAAGTTCATGAGACTTTTGTAGTTCTCTGGGCTGTTCATTTTTTGTATAAATCATTTTTTACCTCCATAAACATTGTTGACAATGTTTTCAACTTCCTGAAGTACCATACCGAGCGATTTTGCTTTTAGTAAGGTAGCAATCAGTTCTGAATTTTTAAAATTTTCTAATTGTTGCTCTTTAATTCGCATTTTAGCGTTAGAGCTAACAAAAGTACCAATACCTCTGCGTGTAAACAAAATGCCGTCAACAACAAGTGCATCTATCGCAGCTGTCACAGTCAACGGGTTAATTTGATAATCCTTTGCCAGAATGCGTATAGAAGGAACAGCTTCTTCTGGCTTCAACAAATCATTCAAAATGGAAAGTTCGATAACTTCCTTTAGTTGCATATACAAAGGCTTATTGTTATTAAATACATGCATTTACCCTCCTTTCAAATCCCCAAGACAATGCCTGAGAAGTGACAATGTTGGTGTATTGGACAACTAATACTGTAATGCGGTTTTTTGTCAAGAAGTTTTTTAGAAAAATAAAAATAAATTTTCTTGACAAAAAATCGTGATATAATGAATGTGGGTAACGCAACAAATTCTGTAGGGAACGCATTTATTCGTTCCGAGTTCTATTGGGATCCCAATCGGAACTTGGAACGAATAAATGCGTTCCCTACAGATGCCGTAGGTATGTGAGGCTCTGTAGAAACGGATACACCCACACAAACCGCATCCCATAGGGATGCAACGAAATACGTAGATTGTTGGTTGCATCCCTACGGGATGCAGGTTTGTGGTGTGGCATACATTTCTACATAGCTTCACATACCTTCGGCATGTGTAAGGTATGATTTAATATATACCAAATTCTGTAGGGAACGCATTTATTCGTTCCTGCTTCCGTATGGAACACAACCGAACAAGGAACGAATAAATGCGTTCCCTACAGAATTTGGTGGCATCCACACAACATAGGAGAAAAAGAAAATGAGAAAAAAAACATTCACTGTGTTAATGATAATAGGCATACTATTATCATTTTTTGGTTGTTCAGAAGATAATGTAATACAACCAAAATTAGAAGTAGATACACCGAATTTCTCTCAATTTGAGTACATGTTTGAAATTTGGTATAATGACTGGGACGCAACATGGGTAGGTCATCTTCGTCATCGTTCCCATGATAGCTCTTTACCGCGAGCATATCTAATGGTAAATGGAGCTCAGATTGCTGTCTCATTTCGTCGTGATGGAGTTGAGTATAAAGCAGATTTAAGCTTACACTTCATAGAAATGAATCCGGGTGATTTAGTAGATATTCATCTTGTTGTACCAGAGAAAAAAGAATACAAAACACAATTGAAATTACCGCATATACCAACCATAACGAACACCAATTTGGATATTGATCCTGATCATGATTTTATGGTAACATGGGATGTATTAGGAGACTCAAATTTACAGATATTAGCTCTTAGTGTTTGGGATGCTCATAACACCAGACATCGTTATGAACGCAATTTGGTTGGTAATGTACGTGGGTATTTATTTCCAGCGAAGGATTTCCCACATTACATACAATCAGCTTCAATTTATTTGCAAAATATTGGATATAAAATAGAAGATAGTTTTAATGTGGTAGCATATATTGATGCTAGGTTTTAGATGTGGGGAACGCACCCAAATTCTGTAGGGAACGCATTTATTCGTTCCTAATTCTGTTGTATTCAATACGGAAGAGGAACGAATAAATGCGTTCCCTACAGATGCCGTAGGCATGTGTAAGGTATGATTTTATATAATTTACTCCCCCCTGCCCCCCTCAGAGAGGGGGGATTAGGAACGCATAAATGCATCCCCTACTGAACATGTTTTCTATATTCTTCAGGTGTTAACAGGTCGTCAATTTCGGTCGGGTTTGAGAATCTAATTTTGACCAACCACCCATCTTCATACGGAGATTTATTGATAATTTCCGGATTATCAAACAGGTCGTTATTAATTTTTTCAATTTCACCAGAAATTGGTGAATAAATATCTTCAACAGTTTTAACGGCTTCAAGTGATCCTAGAGGGTCACCAGCGTTGATAAAAACTCCTACATCAGGCAGTTCAACGTGTACAATTTCGCCCAGTTCTTTTTGTGCGATAAAAGTGATGCCAATATAAGCCACATCACCTTCAAGTTTAATCCATTCGTGATTTTCAGTGTATCGGTAGTTATCTAAAACTTCCATATTTCCTCCATTATTTGTATTAGTTATCAATTAAAATTCTTTGTCTAAGCATAAAAATTTCTTGTTCAAGTCTTTCTATATCAGATTCGATTTCCGATTTAGGTTTTTCTAAAATTCTGTTAATCATTTCTCTAGAATAACTATATAGTTCACTATTCACAACATCAGGACCTAAAATAACAACTTCATTTTTATTAAAATTTTCATTTAAACTGTTACTAAGGTCAATTAATTTAGTTAATCTTTGACTGTTTCTCCAAATATAAAAACTCATAGGTTGGTTTTGCAGCCCAATATTCATAGCTTCAGTTAAAGTTTCAATACTGTAAGTAGGCAAAGCATTAATAGATATAATAATGTCTCCAGCCTCTAAGTCTTGTAAAGAAGCGATAGAATTATCTCTAACATTCAAAATAACCATTCCAGTTTCTAGGTTTAGCAGAGTAGCCAGTTGAGCCGAAATCTGTTCAACATCAATACCGATAAACAGCCATGGATTTTGAACATAATTATAGATGTATAGTTCTTTATATAGTTCTTCACGAATTCTAAGCTGAATCTGCATAGTAAGATGTTCTTTATTTCTCACCACTTTAACTTTAATAATCTCATCTGGTGAAACATGAGTCATGAACCTATGCAAATCAGCTTCGTTTCTAATTTGAATATCATTTATATTGTAAATAATGTCTTTTTCTTTTAATCCATACACATCAGCAGGTGACCCCGGCATAACAGAATCAACTTCAATGCCGTAGTTGATATCCGCTTTTTTAAAGTCATCACTTGTAGGATCATTAACATAAATACCCAGATATGCTTGTAAAGCATAAATTGCTGTACAGCAAATCAAAGTAAAGAAAGTAAAAATGTATTTCATTTTCTTAACATCACTACAAATTAGTATAAGATTTTTTGCCTATGCAAACTTTTAAGTTCGCTAACATATATAACCGTTTTGTTTTCGTGGTCTCTAATTTTGTGAAGAAGATATGATTTGTCATCTTCAAGGAAAGGCAAAGCAGAATTAACTTCAGCTGATACATTGCGAAGTGTGCTAGATAGTGTAGCAAAGTCAATATCTCTTTCAGCTAGTAATAATTTATCAAGTGTACTATCTTTTCCTCCGAAGACAAAATTGTTAATATTACTTGCAGTATGTGGTTTTACAACCAAAATCAAGCAAACAATTAACAGAGAAAAGATGGCAGAAGAATACACCAGATGAAAATATTTACCAAGTTTTCTATCGAAGAAAATTTGTTTAAGCTCGTATTTTAACCTTACATTAAAAGGTCCTGGGTGAAAATTTGGTAGGTCTACATTATAAAGAAATTTGTCTATAGGCATAGTTCAGTACCTCCTCTGGCATAAGTGATTCAAGTTTTTTCAGAGCTCTATGTAAATTCACCCTTAAGGTTGATTCGTTTTTTGAAGTAATTTGAGAAATTTCTGAGAAAGATTTTTTTTCAAAAAACCTCAACATAATAATGTTTTGGTCTTTAATTGGCAGTTTGGCAATGTAATCGTGAACAAATTTGAAAGATTTTTCACTTCCATAATTATTAACATCATAAGCAGGCCTAGTGTCATCATTAAGAATATTCTGCCTAATTTTTTCTTGTTTTTTTTCTTTTTTAGCATGATTACAAATTTCGTTAAATGCAATTCTGTACAACCATGCAGAAAACGGAATTTTTCTCCATTTAAAAAGATGCAGATTTTTCATTGCTTTGTAGAATACAGTTGAAACAATATCTTCAGCTACTTCTCTGTTATAAACTCTATACATGACATATTGAAAGATTTGTGGCATGTATTTTTCGTAGATATAATCAAAGGCTTGGTAATCTTTTTTAGCTTTAGCTATTATTTCATTTTCGTCGATGTCTTCGGGATATCTCATGATCTTGCCTCCGTAGTTTATATGTAATAACTACTAAGAGAAATGTTGTTACATTTTTTTTTAATCTTTCTTATACTTCCATTATTTCCTTTTCTTTATTTTTTGTAGCTTCGTCAATCTTTTCTATCCATCTATCAGTAGATTTTTGAATATCATCTAATATTTTCTTTTCCTGATCTTCAGTAATTTCACTGTTTTTTTTCATTTTTTTCGCTAACTCATTTTGGTCACGTCTTATGCTACGAATGGCTACTTTAGTGTCTTCTGCAATTTTTTTTACTTGCTTAACGATGTCTTTTCTTTTTTCTTCTGTTAATGCCGGAAATGGTAAACGAATAATATTACCATCATTTTCTGGTGTAATTCCTAAGTTTGCCGCCAGTATTGCTTTCTCAATATTAGATAAAGTTGTTTTATCAAATGGTTGTATAGTAATCAATCTCGGTTCTGGAATATTTACGTTTGATAGTTGTTTAATAGGCGTTTGCGCCCCCCAATAATCAATCTTTATGTCATCTAATACAGCTGCTGTTGCACGTCCTGTTCTAGTTCTTGAAAAGTTTGCTATCATTGAATCAAAAGATTTGCTCATTTTTTCTTCTGATGTTGTTATAATTTCAGTCATTTGTACTCCTTATTTTTTAATAAACAATAGTTCCTATATCTGTTAAAATCGCATTAACTATATTTCCTTTTACAGATATATTAAAAACTTTAATTTTTAGATTATAATCTCTGGCAAGAGAAAAAGCTGTCATATCCATAATATTTAACTGTTTTTGAAGTACCTCAGAGTAAGTTATTTCAGGTATGAAATCAGCAGTTTCATTTTTTTTGGGGTCAGATGTGTAAATACCGTCTACCTTTGTTCCTTTAAACACAAAGTCACAGTTTAACTCTATTGCGCGTAACACTGCTGCTGTGTCTGTTGTGAAAAAGGGATTACCTGTGCCTGCAGAGAAGAAACAGATTTTATTATTATTAAGTGCTTTATCAGCATCGGAATAAGTAAAATAATTAGCAATTTTATCTATCGGAAAAGCGGAGTAAATTTTGGTTTGCTGTCCCTTTTTATTTAAGATTTCGGAAACAACTATGGCATTCTGTATAGTAGCTAACATGCCTATATTATCTGCTGCGGCACGGTCTATCTCTTTTAATTCTGAACCTCTAAAGAAATTTCCTCCGCCTAGAACTATTCCTATCTGGTAACCTAAATTGCTGGCATCAATAATATCATCAGTAAGTTGGTCTATGGTTGATAAATCAAACCCGAAACCTTTAGTACCAGATAAGTACTCTCCGCTAAGTTTTAAAATTATTCTTTTTATTTTCATGTTTACACCAGATTCTGTAGGGAAGGTATTTATTTGTTCCTTTTCCGCATTGTTCCCCATTTATGCCTGTACGGAACGCATTTATTCGTTCCTAATTCGGTTGGGAACAATGCGGAACAGGAACGAATAAATGCGTTCCGTACAGGATATAGAACCCAACCGAACAGGAACGAATAAATGCGTTCCGTACAGGCAAAATGGGGAACCCAACCGAACAGGGACGCATAAATGCGTCCCCCACATATTTACTCCCCAAGAAAATATCTAGTAAACCTAGCTATCTGTATATTTTCACCAATAGTAGCAATAGCAGACGCAATAACATCTTGTACTGTTTTATTTGGGTCTTTAACGAATTCTTGTTGAAGTAAACAGTTGTCTTTGTATAGTTTTTGCACTTGTCCTTCAACTATTTTATCAACAACTTGTTCTGGTTTTCCGTCGTTAATTGCTTTATTTCTATAAACTTCACGTTCATTTTCAATAAGTTTAGGGTCTAGATCTTCTGGTCTTATAGCCAGTGGTGCAGTTGCAGCAATGTGCATAGCAATGTCTTTACACAAACTCTCAAAATTTTCAGTTCTTGCAACAAAATCTGTTTCGCAATTAATTTCAACAAGCACACCAATTTTGTTATTTGTGTGAATATATGAATAGATTCTACCTTCTTTTGTATCTCTATCAGATTTTGAAACAGCCTTTGCGATTCCTTTCTCGCGAAGCCAATTAGTAGCTTTTTCTATATCTCCATTGGTTTCTGTTAAGGCTTTTTTGCAGTCCATCATGCCTGCACCTGTTCTATCTCTAAGTTCTTTAACTTGTTTTGCATTTATTTCCATTTTTTCTCCCAAATTAATCTTTTGATTCAAAATTTATATCTTTCATTAGACTTTCAATGTCTATTTCTTCTTCTATTTGATACGAATCGCCAATTGAGAAATCGGCTATCGGAACTGAACGTTCTGTGTAGTCATAGGCACCTTCCATCATGGTTTGTCTTCCATCAAGAACTGCTTGCGCTAAAATACCTATAATTAAATCTATAGCTCTAATTGCATCGTCATTTGATGGGATTACAAAATCAGCAAAATCGGGGTTACAGTTTGTATCTACAAGACCAATAATAGGTATCCCAAGAATCCTTGCTTCATGAATCGCAATTTGTTCATAGTTTGTGTCAACAACAATCATGATGCCGGGTAATGTATCCATTTTTCTTATCCCACCTAAACTTCTCTCCATTTTAACGTATTCTCTTTTCATTTTGATTTGTTCAAGTTTGGTGTAAGAATTTATAGTTCCATCATCTACGATTTGCTCGTAATATGTCATTTTTTCGACGGTTTTTCTTATAGTTGCCATATTTGTAAGCATACCACCATACCATCTAAAATTTACATAGTTTGTATTTGATTTTAATGCAGCTTCTTTAACTGCTTCTTGTGCTTGTTTTTTAGTTCCAACAAACAGAATTTGTTCACCACGACTAGCAACGTTTTTGATTTGAGTGTACGCTGTATTAATCGCATCTACTGTTTGTTTTAGGTCTAATATGTGTATACCGTTACGTTTGATAAAGATATACTTTTTCATTTTGGGGTTCCATTTGTGAGTTTGATGACCGAAATGGACTCCTGCCTCAAGTAATTGTTTCATTGTAACAACTGACATTTAAACTCCTTAAATACGGTTTTTTTGACAATATCGATATAAGCAATATAGTTTTCAAAAGAATAGAAAACACCGTCTTGCAACTCGTATATTGTATAGATTTTCTTTTGGGAAAAAGACTAACGTTTTGAGAATTGGAATCTTTTTCTAGCTTTTGGTCTTCCCGGTTTTTTTCTTTCAACCATTCTTGGATCTCTTGTAAGTAGCCCTTTAGCTTTTAAAGGTGGTTTAAGTTTCTCATCAAATTTAACAAGAGCTCTACTAATACCGTGTCTAATTGCGCCAGCTTGGCTTGACAATCCGCCACCATAAACGTTTACTCTAATGTCAAATTTATCACCAAGTTGAACAATCTCGAAAGGTTGCTCCACTACCATTTCTAAAATTTCTCTTGCAAGATATTTTTTCATAGGTAATTGGTTAATGACGCGCTTTCCTGTACCAGGTGTAATTATAACCCTTGCTACTGATGTTTTTCTTCTTCCTACTGCATCATAAAATTGCATTAAGTATCCTCCTAAACTGTTAACACTACGGGCTTTTGTGCCTCGTGTGGATGCACATTCTGTACATAAATTTTAAGTTTTTTGATCATTTGTCTACCTAATGAGTTTTTAGGTAACATTCCCTTTACTGCCTTAAATATAATGTCTTCAGGTTTTTCTGCCAACATTCTTTTATAAGGTATTCTTTTAAGTCCGCCTTGATAGCCACTGTATCTTTGATATTCTTTTTGAAGCTCTTTGCTACCTGTAAGAACAACTTTATCTGCATTAACTATTATGACAAAATCGCCACAATCTAAGTTAGGTACAAAAAATGTCTTGTTCTTACCGCGTAACAGATGAGCTACCTGTGTAGACAACCTACCTAAGGTTTGTTGTTCTGCATCAATAAGATACCAATTTCTTGTAATTTCACAAGGCTTGGGTGTAAGAGTTTTCATCCTCTTCTCCTTTCTGAAAATTAGTGTGTTGGACATAGTTTTTAAAAACTGAAAATTTGTCAAGATTTTTTTTATTTTTTTTTTAAAATTATACTTGACATATTTTCTTATATTTATTTAATTGACATAAAAAAAAATGTAAGGAACGCTTTCATTCGTTCCTAATTCTCAATTGGAGGTAAAAAATGAGAAAATTTTACATTATGTTTTCATTCGTCATGTGTGCTGTTGCAATTCTTTCAGCACAAAATTTCTACTTTGAAGTGGGTGCAGGAATAGGCACGGCTTCAACTGAATACGGAATTGGCTACAAGGATAGCAGTCTTAACACGAATTGGGACGGAGAAACCTGGTCTGAATTCGAATCAATGCACGGAATCCCATTAACTAAATCAGGACAAGGACTTGACCTTGGTGCCAAAATAGGTTATGGCGAGCTGTTTGGGCTACCACTTTATCTGGTTGGAGACTTGTCTTGGACACGAGGTAACACATGGACAATAAGCCAAGAGAGCGGATATAGTGACGACAGTTATTCTGAACTATTAAGAACTAACGCTGAAACCAAAATAAACCATCTGTTTTTTGGTCCGGGGCTTGTGTTTTACCCTACAAACAATTTTCAGGTTGCAGCATCAGTGGGAATGGTAAATACTACTGTTGCTTTGAAACTTTCACTCGAAGAAAGGTTTCATGAAGTAGGATATGCACCTGAAAGATATAGATTTTCTTTTTCTTATAAAGACAGCGGAGTTGGACTTGGCTTTAACCTTTCTGCTGCTGTTGATATTGGAGATTCTTCTGGATTTTTACTTGGAGGTAAATATTCTTATTACAACAATGATGTAGAACTAAATATTGAAGGGCTTAAAACTAATTTTGATGTTTCTGCATCATATGTGGGACTCTTCTTAAATTACAGATTTAGAGGCTAACTGTTTAATTGGTGGTAAAATGAAAACAAAAACTATTGAAGAATATATGGAGTCCGTATGGGCTACGCTAGACAAAATAGCTGAACAAATAAAAGAATCAGCTGCTGAAACTGCAAAAAGACAAAAATCTCTTGAAATAGAGCTTAAAAAACAACAGAAAGCTGCAAAAAAACGACAAGACAAACTTGAAGCTGATAGTAAAAAACGACAAGACGAACTTGAAGCTGATATGAAAATACGGCAGGAAGAAGCTGATAAACGAAAAGCAGATTTTGAAGCTGAAAGTAAAAAACGACAAGACAAACTTGAAGCTGAAAGTAAAAAACGAAAAGACGATCTTGAAGCTGAAAGTAAAAAACGAAAAGACGATCTTGAAGCTGAAAGTAAAAAACGACAAGAAGATTTTGAAGCTGATATGAAAAGATGGCGGGAAGAAGCTGATAAACGAAAAGCAGATTTTGAAGCTGAAAGTAAAAAACGACAAGAAGATCTTGAAGCTGAGTTTAAAAGACGTCAAGAAGAGGCTGATAAACACAAAGCTGAATTTCAAGCTGAACTAAAACAAAGAAGAATAGAGTTTGACACTAAAATCACCAAAATCAACGAATCCATGGGACATTACTCAAACAACATCGGCTACATTGCTGAAGAATATTTTTTCAACTCTTTCAAAGCTGGAAAAGCTAATTTTTTTGGTGAAGATTTTGACAGAATAGAAAAGAACGTTAAAGGTATTAAGATTAATTTCAAAGATGAATATGACATATTGCTTATTAACGGGCACACAATTGGTATAGTTGAAGTTAAATCAAAGGCACACACAAATGATGTTTCAAAAGTGTTAAAGAAAGCGGAAACTTTTAGAATCAATTTTCCTGATTATCAAAACCATAAAGTATACCTAGGTTTAGCATCAATGGCATTTTACGATGAACTGGAAACAATGTGCAAATTAAACGGAATTGCTATAATTAAACAAGTTGGTGAAACATTAATTATTTATGATGATAATATAAAGTCATATTGAAATATGTACAGAACGCCACCCAATCCTGTAGGGAACGCACCCAAATCCTGTAGGGAACGCATTTATTCGTTCCTAGTTCGGTTGGGTTCCATATCGAATTAGGAACGAATAAATGCGTTCCCTACAGAATTTGGGTGCATTCTGTGCAGCAATCCACAACTGTTTAATTGGAGGTAAAATGAAAACAAAAACTATTGAAGAATATATGGAGTCCGTATGGGCTACGCTAGACAGAATGGCTGAAAGAATAGAAGAATCAGCTGCTGAAACTGCAAAAAGACAAAAATCTCTTGAAATAGAGCTTAAAAAACAACAGAAAGCTGCAAAAAAACGACAAGATAATCTTGAAATCGAACTCAAACTACGAAAAAATGAATTTGACACTAAAATCACCAAAATGAACGAATCCATGGGACATTACTCAAACAACATCGGCTACATTGCAGAAGAATATTTTTTCAATTCTTTCAAAGCTGGAAAAGCTAATTTTTTTGGTGAAGATTTTGACAGAATAGAAAAGAACGTTAAAGGTATTAAGACTAATTTCAATGATGAATATGATATATTACTAATTAACGGGCACACAATTGGTATAGTTGAAGTTAAATCAAAAGCACACACAAATGATATTTCAAAAGTGTTAAAGAAAGCGGAAACTTTTAGAATCAATTTTCCTGATTATCAAAACCATAAAGTATACCT
>Ga0099364_10009688_pt1 | contig 13347 bp, 11 predicted proteins | sample TergutTh196P3_FD_73070 | JGI IMG/M metagenome (GOLD analysis project Ga0099364, IMG submission 73070) | Microcerotermes parvus P3 segment gut microbial communities from Pointe-Noire, Republic of the Congo - Th196 P3 | ecosystem: Host-associated > Arthropoda: Insects > Digestive system > Gut ...
ATCCGCAGCGAGATGGCGCTTGATCGCAAGCGGCTTGAAGAAATTGACGAGCGCATTGCCGATGCCCATGCGGAAATTGCCGAGATTGAACAGAAAGGAAAAAGCCTTACCACAGAGCTGGAAAAACTGGAAAAAGATATTAAAAAGCGATCCGGTGATGTTTCCGGTAAACGTGAAGTTATTAAAAAACGTACAGCGGAACTGGGCAGGGTACAGGAAGCCCTGGATAAAATCCATCTGGAGCTGGTACAGTCCGAAACCGAAATTAAAAACATCCAGGACAATTTCCGAGAATCTCATTCCCGCGACCTGATGGAATTTGAGGAACGCATTTTTACCATTACCGCCCAGCCCGCTGTTTTACGGGAAAAGCTTGCCGCTGCCCGCTCCCAAAGAAGCGAGCTTGGATCGGTTAACCTCATGGCTCCGGAGGAATTTACCGAGACAAAAGAGCGCTATGAATTCCTTACGAGCCAAATGGCCGACCTTGTCAAAGCACGAAAAGACTTTGAAGACCTGGCAGCCGAGATACGCGCCGAATCTTCGGAGCTTTTTATGAAAACGTATAATCTTATTAAAAAGAATTTTCACAATATGTTCCGCCGTCTTTTTGGCGGCGGCAGGGCGGAACTGCAGCTTTCCGACAACGAGCATGTGCTTGAATCGGGCATAGAAATTTTTGCCCAGCCGCCCGGAAAAAAACTTGAGCATATTTCCCTGCTTTCCGGCGGCGAGCGTTCCATGACAGCTGTAGCCCTGCTCTTTGCCACCTACCGGGTCAAACCCAGCCCCTTTTGTCTGCTGGACGAAATTGATGCCGCCCTGGATGAGGCAAATGTCGGCCGCTTTATTCATCTTTTACGTGAGTTCAGCGGAACCAGCCAGTTCATCATTGTCACCCATAAAAAAAGGACTGTCGCCAGCGCAGATACACTCATCGGTATCACCATGGAAGAATCCGGTGTTTCCAAAATACTGTCCGTGCGGCTTGAACGTGAGGAAATCGCCCTTGCCGATGCCTCAAAGGATCAGCAAACCCTCTGGGAAGACGACACTGGTTTTGAAGAAGAAGAAGTGGAACCCGAAGAAGGCGCAGTGCTGCAACGCCCCATAAGAAACCGAAGTTGACAAGCGCTTTGTTGAATGATAATGTGTATTTGTCGGACGTTTAACTCAGCGGGAGAGTGCTACCTTCACACGGTAGAAGTCACTGGTTCAAATCCAGTAACGTCCAAAAACTCTACAAAGGGCTGTCGTACACACGGTGGAAGTCACTGGTTCAAATCCAGTATCGTCCAGAAATATGCAATGGGCGGCAGTGACACACGGTAGAAGTCACGGGTTCAAATCCAGTATCGTCCATTAATTGGTTTAATTAGCTAATAAAAGTTTGTTTTTCGGCTTCTTTTTTGTAGCCTTGGGAGAAGCGTTCAAGCAGGGTGTCGAGTTGCTTTTTGCCGGAGATGCCATAGTTGGCCAGGGGGCCTGGTTCAAACTGGTCAAAGTCGGCGTTTCCCAATTCGTATTCACAAAACATATTGGCAAGGTAGGTACAGTCAACTAAATCCTGATGTTCCACAGGGGCTTTTTGGGGATCATGGTGATAGCGGATGGCAGCGACGAGGTTGTCCGGGAAAAACCACTTCTCGGCAATAAGCGCGCCTATTTCTGCGTGGTTCATTCCGGCGGAAAGATCTTCAAAAGTAGAATCGGGAATGTTTTTTGCTGTGCAGAAACGTTTGATTTTTTCCAGCAGATCAGGGTGGGCGTTGGAAAAAATAATTTTTCCCATGTCATGCAGAATACCGCTGACATACACATCATCAAGAAGATGATCATCCCGTTTAAAATTGATAACAAGATTGTATGCGTAAAATGCGGTTTTATATGAATGGCTCCATAACTGCTTCTTTTCTTTGGATTCGGCGCCCAATACCTGCTGGGTTCCGTAAGAAAGCAGCAGGCTGTTTATACCCCGGATACCAACCATTTTTGCCGCTTCAAATATATTGTCTACCCGCTTTGCCTGCATAAATTGTGCTGAATTGACTACTCTTAGCAGATCCGCGGTAAGCGCAGGATCCATGGATAAGTGCCGGGCAATTTCTCCCATCTCTGCATCTTCCTTGGCAATCAACCGTTGTACTGCCAGGATATTTTCGGGGAACTGGGGAAGCGATTTAACGCTGTTGGCAATGGCAGCAGAAAGAGCGGAAACATTTTCTACATGCACCTCATTCAGGGGAATTTTTATCTGTGCAATCGTTTCATCAGCGCCGCTGCGGATTTCAAAACAATCTTCACTGAGCCCCATTTTATTCAGCATCAATACAAGAATAACCAGCCCGAGCCCTGCGCCCTCAGAGTCGTCAAGGACCTGGGATAGCGCTTCTTCAAGGTTATTGTACTGCCGGGATCGGGCCAGGCGGTCATGGATTCGAAGCAGCTCGGAACGGGTAATGGCGACATTATTTCGAATCTCAATATTGATGATGCTCTCTCGTATTTGCAGTATCAGCTTGATGTACAGTCCCATTTCCTGCTGCTTCATTAAATAGTGATTGATGTTGCTCAGCGTATCTTCCTTGAACTGTTTCATGCCTTGCTGATAATCATCGGGCTTGGAGAGGTCAAGACCATTTTCGATAAAATATACCCGTTTGGTATTTGCTTTTTTGGCGTTTCCGGCAAGCTCTTTGACACAATAGACAATATAATCCCTCAGAGACTCCTGCCCGGCGTGCTTCAGAAAAACGGCAATGACCGATTCAATATAGGCTTCCATTTCCCGGGGCAGGGTAAACGTGGTAATAGTGAGGGGCAGCCCCGATAGAATAGCTTTTTTTATTTTTGATTCATCTACCACCATTGTTCTACTATACTCTCTATTCATGCTTTAATCAATTGCATATAGTGATTTATGATGATAAGGGAAATTTGGGTAGTGCAAGCGGTGATTATTTTCTTTCTCGCTGTGCCGTTTTTCAGTTCGTTTACCAGACGCAGTTACCGACGGGGAAGGCGCGCCCAGGAAGGGCTGGCCTGGCTGCCCCTTCTTGCGCTTGGTATTACTATAGGCATTTACCCCGCTTATGGCTTTCGCCCTGAATGCCTTCCCATCATGCTCTTTGTTTTGACTGTTAATGTGATCAATCTTTTTTCCATGCACTCAGGAAATATATTTTATGACTACAAACCCCTTGCCTTGTTTGGGCTTGTTTTCCTTACCGCAGCTGCCCTGCCTATGTTTATCTTTTCTCCCCGGAGTTATCCCCGGGACATTACAGCCTCAGTCTCTGTGCACAGAGTCGAGCTTTTTAACAGGGAGTACTTTATACGGGTATATGAACCAGCCGAAAACGGCAATCCCGATCTTCCGGTGATTGTTCTTGTCCCGCCCGAAATCGGATCCGCTGTATCGGCAGATATAGTGTGTACAGAGCTGAGCGGACAAGGCTATACAGTTGTTACCTACTTTCGTACCGGCTTTGATACCCCGTTGATAGATGAAAATGGCCGGAAGCGTCTTGTTTCTCCGGTTAAACTGCTGCAGTATTGGCGTATTTTTAACATGGCAGCAAGCCGTTCTTCTTTGAATGAAATGGGAAAATCCCTCGAAGCCGAGCGGCGTATTGATATTGTTTTTCTGCTGTATCATCTTACCGATGTGCTGGGTAAAGACAGGCAGTTCCTGCTTGCCGGCTATGGAGCCGGAGGATCTGCGCTTGCTTATTTAGCCGGGGATCAAATTTTTGTGTCCCTGTATGAAAATGTTTTAGGAGTAATTGCCATCGAAAGCCGCCTGTGGTCCGCATTTCAGGATGAACCACGCCATGAGTCACAGCGTCCTGTTGAAGGATGGAGTCGCAGCATTACCATGAGGATCGGCAATTGGTTCCGGGATAGCTGGTCTGTCTTTACCGCTCACCTGCTTAACCTTGGGCCCCGGAAGGTTGTACGCACAGGACCTTTACCTGCCGAAAATTTTGACAACGGGCTGCCCGTCCTCTACCTTGTTTCCGGCAGAGCGCTGGAAAACAATCAATCATACCAGGCTGTATTTGATGCACTGCGCGCTGTTTCTGCTTCAACTGCTCTTGCCGCCATTGAAAGCGCCGGCCCGCTGGATTATCAGGATTTTCCGTTTACCCATCCGATAATTTCCTTTGTGCTGCCAGGCATGAAAAACTCAAGAAAAAGCACAAACCCAGTCAATGATACCGCCGCCATTATCAGCAACTTTGCATCTTACCTGATTGGCTCATCGTCCCGCCAGGACATTAACGGCAGAGTGTATGTCGAAAGCAGGGGATTGCCGGGATTCAGGCTGTAGTGGAATGATACCTGCGTCGTTCTTTTTAACTAACACGCGGCCCCTTGCAACTTTCACAAAATTTTAGAAATGATATGAAATTTAGACCAAGTCTAAAATATTCTTAGAAACAGCTTGCGCATGTATTGTTTTTGGATTACAATTTTAAATGAGGTGATTACATGATTAATCGTCCGGAATATCTTGATGCGTTGAAACGGCACAAAGACAAATCAGATTTGATGAAGGTTATCACAGGGGTACGCCGTTGCGGGAAATCCACCATATTGATATTGTTTCAGGATTATTTATTGAAAACAGGCATATCCGGCGACCAGATAATTTCGATAAATTTAGAATCGAAAGAGTATGCCGATTTTCGAAACGGTGATGTTTTATATAAATATGTCAAAGAACAAACTAAGTCCAACAAGCAATATTATGTATTTCTTGATGAATTACAATTAGTAAGTGATTATGAAGACATTGCAAACAGTCTGCGTTTAAGAAAAAATATAGATTTATACTTAACCGGCTCGACCTCGTATATATTGACCGGCAAATCAAAAAAAAATGATGCACAGGGAACCGCTACTCGTTGGGGCGGAAGGTATGTGGAAATAAAAATGTTTCCTTTGTCGTTCAAAGAATTTTCAACATCCTTTACCGGCAGTAACATACACAAGGACGAGTTGTATAGGTTTTATGTGGAACAAAGCAGCTTTCCGCAAGTTTTGGATTATTATGAAAAAAATACGGGCTCCAGGTATGACAAGCAGGCGATACAAGATTACCTTGCCGCTCTTTATAATACCATACTGGTGGATGATATAATGACGCAAGAAGGTGTAAAGGATGTTAATTTATTGAAACGGGTTATCAACTTTTTATTTGCGAATATAGGCAGTCCTTCATCAGTTAATAGGATAGTCGGAACAATAAACAACGATCTTAAACTCTTGAAAAGCGAAAGCAAGGTTTATGCCGCTTTGATAGAAAACTATCTGTCTGCGCTGCAAAAATCGTTTTTGTTTTATAGTGCAACCGGATACAGCGCGAAAGGCAGGGAATATCTAACATCAAATGCAAAATACTATGCGGTTGATGTCGGGCTTCGTTATCATCTATTGGGCGGGGACGCCTCTGTTGATGCAGGCCACATACTTGAAAATGTGGTGTATCTGGAACTGCTGCGCCGCGGCTATCAGGTAAAAATAGGCAGCAGCGACAATAAAGAAGTTGATTTTGAAGCCACAAAACCAGGCGGTATAAAAGAGTACTATCAGGTATCCCAAAGTGTGATGGATGAAAATACAGCCCGGCGGGAATTTTCCGCATTACAAGACATCAAAGACAACCATCCAAAATTTGTCCTTACTCGTGATTATGGAAATACAAATCAAGAAGGAATATGGCATAAAAACGTATTGGAATGGCTATTAGGATAGCAACGAACCGTTCCAATTTCATTTAAAACCATATTAAATTTCACTTGACAGCAAGAATATAAGCGGATAAAATGCCATAAAAAAAGAGGTAAAAACCATGAAAATTGATGATTCCATGCTCACAACAGATGAAACCCCTGATGGCCTGCTATTTACCATAAAAGGCCGGATTGATTCCGTGTATGCTTTGCCTATCCAGGAAAAACTGGAAGAAGCCGTAAAAAATGGAGTGACAAGTATAATTCTCAATATGAGCCAGGTTGAATACCTGTCTTCCGCCGGGATTAGGGTGATCCTCAAAGCGCATAGAGATCTGAAAAAAGCAGGCGGTACTTTTGGTATTGAAAAACCTTCCAGTAACGTCAAAAATGTTATAGGCATGGCTGCTCTGAATGAGCTGCTGGTGTAAATGTACTCGATTAAATTCAAGCTCCTGACCATAACGCTGATTTTATTAACCTGTTTCGGTGTAGCCTTTGCTTTGTATTCATCAGTAATCACTTCGACTTACCAGCGCCAGCGCCTGGAAGGCATCAGAAAATTAATAGAATTAAAATCAGAACGGACAAACAAAGTGTTAGCCGAAATAGAGCGTGACGCCATACATCTTGCCACGAGCGGGCTGTTATTCTATACCTCGCAGTCGCTTGATATTGGCGAACTGTCGGCGCTTGATGCCATTCGCAGTTTCCCAACCGCCTTAGGGGGCGGTTTCTGGTTTGAACCCTACGCCTTTAATGAACATACGCTCCGTATGGGCATTCATGCGTTTTTTGATAAAGAGGAAGGAGAGGTTCGCCTTGATTTCATCGAAGATGATTACGATTATCACAGCCTTGGCTGGTATAATGAGATTTTGAAAAAAGTTGAGGAGCCTTACCGGGTTGTATGGATAGAGCCCTACATTGATGATACTACCAACAGCTTTGTAACAACCGCAGGATCGGGAATATTCAATGCAAACGGCGATTTACTCGGCATTTCCATTATAGACTGGGATATGGATGGGGTGTTACATGCAATAACTGAAATAAAACCTACGGAAAACAGTATTGTTGTTTTGTACGACATTGAGCATGACTATATCATTGCCAACACAATACCAAACGCTGGTTTCTTTTCGCGTGTTACAATTGAAGATAGTTCCATGACGCAGCTCTCCCGAATAATCGATTCAATGAGCAGTATCTGGCAGAGCGCCTACGATATAAACGTATCATGGGTAATGATTGACAATGCAGAATATCTGTCTTTAAACCAGATTATGGATAACGGCTGGCATCTTTTGGTGTATGCTCCCACAGACGAGATATTCATGGAGACCGATCGGCTCAACAGGCGGTTTATCCTGTCACTTTTGCTGACAACGGTTGCTATAATGTGCCTTGCGCATTTTATTGCAATAAAAATAATATATGTGCCCATTAAAAAACTGACATCCGGCGTTACCCAAATAACACTGGACAATCTTAACATACAGGTTGATGATGTTTCCAATGACGAACTGGGAATGCTTGCACGGGCATTTAACAAAATGACTGTCGAATTGCGGAAATCTATTGAGGCCTATGCCCAGGCGCATGCTGAAAAAGAGCGGATAAAAGCAGAGCTGAATATAGCCGCAGAGATACAGTCAAGTTTACTTCCCTGCATTTTTCCGCCTTTCCCTGACAGGCATGAATTTGAGTTAAGCGCTGTCATGTACCCGGCAAAAGAGGTCGGCGGGGATTTTTTTGATTTCTTTTTGGTTGATAAAAATAATCTTGCCGTTGTCATAGCGGATGTTTCAGGCAAAGGCGTGCCTGCTGCCCTGTTTATGGTTATTGCGAAAACGCTAATTGCAAATAAAGTGTATGCATGTGAAGATCCGGCTGAGGTTTTTGATGCAGTAAACAAAACACTCTGTGAAAACAACGAAGCGATGATGTTTGTCACTGCGTTCATGGGTTACTACAACATACCAAGCGGAAGATTTGTCTTCGTCAACGCGGGGCACAATCCGCCACTGGTAAAAAAAAGCGGCAATGATTATGTGTTTTTAACCACAAAACCCTGCCCCATTCTGGGATGGAAGGAAAATGCCGTATACCGGGAAGAGGAAATAATCCTGGAACCCGGTGATATCCTGTATATGTATACCGACGGCGTTACCGAAGCCATGAATGCCGGCGGGGATTTTTTTACCGAACAGCGGCTGCTTGATGTATTGAACAAAACCGACAGAACCGCGTCAAAGGAGCTGCTTTCTGCGGTTAAAATGGAAATTGACCATTTCTCAGAAAAAACAGAGCAGGCGGATGACATTACCATGCTCGTACTGGAAATAAAACAATACGGCGCCGCAATGACGACCATTAAAAAACTGATCCTCGATGCGCACATTGACAACCTGTACAAAGCACTAGATTTTGTAAACGAGGAACTCAAGCAGCATCATTGTTCTAGGGCAGTGCAAAACGATATTGATATGGCGATAGAGGAAATTTTTATGAATATTGTCCATTATGCCTATGCTCCGGAAAGCGGCACTGTTGCTCTATATGTGTTTGTTGAGGATAATGAGGCGGTCATCAGGTTTGAAGATACCGGCAGGCCCTACAATCCGCTTGACCAGGCAGACCCGGATTTAGATATTGCCGTAGTAAACCGGGAAATTGGCGGTCTTGGGATTTACTTTGTTCAAAAATTAATGGACAAAGTCAGATATGTACGGCTGGATAATAAAAATATTCTTACTATGAGAAAAAAAATCAAGGACTAATGAGCATATACGCGGATTCTCAGCAAAATCAAAGAAAAGGAGAATAAACATGGAATTTAACCCGTTAAGTAAACTCGAAGAAAAACTAACCCCGGAGATTATAGCCAAAGCCCGGAAACTCTATGAACAGGAAAGTCTTAATATGAAACTAAAAAATTTACGTGAAAAATATGGCGTAAAGCAAAACGAGGTTGCTTCTTTTACTCAAACCTCCGTATCAAAGCTGGAACGTCGAAAAGATATAAAAATCTCTACTCTCATAGATTATCTTGAAAGCCTTGGAATGGGGCTTGAAATCACCGCTCTACCCAAAGAAAAAAAATCAAAAAAAGAAGTCCTTTTAAGGGTCGTATAAATAGCATATGTTGATAATATGGGCAATGCTGATCGCATTTGTTCCCTTAAGCGGAATCATACTGTACGGCTGGTGGCATAACCGCCAAGTAGACAAAAGCTCCTCAAGTGTCACTAGTTAACGCATGCGTATCTTTGGTAAAAGACCAGCAAAAATAACGTACCCCGTCGTTGAACTAAAGGGTTGCAAGGGGCGAAGAAGGCGAACGTTTGAGATAGTTCCGGTTTAATATGCTGAATACTTTCTCCTTGCTTTTTCAGGTATTATTAGGTAATATTAGGTATAATCAGGTAAATACATGGTAGATATACAATCCATCATTATTACGCCGCAAATGCTGACCCAGATAGCGGAAATAGACGAGTTCAAGGGTACTTGGGCTCATTATGCCCGTCTTCGCCAAGAACAACTGAAAGCCCTAAAAAAAGTATCGACTATCGAATCTATTGGTTCCAGTAACCGTATCGAAGGAAACAAGCTGACCGATGCCGAAATCGAAAAACTATTGTCTCATATCGATATAACTTCCTTTAATTCCAGAGATGAAGAAGAAGTAGCGGGATATGCCGAGCTTATGAATACTGTTTTTGATAACTATTCTGTGATTCCCCTGACAGAAAATTATATTAAACAACTACATAAAATATTGCTGCAATTTGTTTCCAAGGACGAACGCCATCGAGGTGAATATAAGAAACATCCAAATTCTGTCGTAGCATTTGATCCGAATGGGCAAGAGATTGGCACCGTGTTCGATACCGCTACGCCCTTTGACACTCCGCGTTTTATGGAAGAACTGATTGAATGGACACGTAAAAATCTTGACGAAAATTTTTTACACCCTTTGATTGTGATAGGAGTGTTCGTTGTGCATTTTCTTGCAATCCACCCATTCCAGGACGGGAACGGCAGATTGTCTCGTGCTCTGACCGCTATGCTGCTGTTGAAAAGAGGGTATGCCTACATACCGTATAGTTCTATTGAGGCAATAATTGAGTCAAGCAAAGAAAGTTATTATCGGGCGCTTCGCCGGACACAAAAGAATATCTGGACGCAACCTCTAGGTGGCAGGCCTGTTGATTACGAACCCTGGTTATCGTTCTTTTTAACTACCTTGCAAAAGCAAAAAAGAATCCTGGAAGCCAAGATTCAAATGATGTCTGCCGATGAAACCAGGCTTAGTAAAAATGCCCGTACTATTTTAAACTTGTTTGATACCAAAGCCGAATGGACATCACAGGAAATATCTGCTGAACTGGGTTTGAATATTGAGACCACAAAAAAGAACCTAAAATCTCTGGCAGACAGAGGCTACCTTACCAAAATGGGCACAACAAAAGGCGCATGGTATAAAATAATAGTGAAAAGGTAATAGATAAAACCATGTTACTATTGTCAGAAAAAAGTTAATGATGCGCAAAATCATGGTATGCTGGAGAAGGCCGTGGCAAACGATCTATGGTGACTGGCACCGTATGCTACCTATCGCTGTGATAAATCAATTTGACAAAAACAGATATCCATGATACTTTTTCTATAGTCTTATGGATAAAACTATTAAACTAGTTCGAAAAACCGATCCCGATAATTCCTCTTATGTATCCGGTACCAAGGAAGAGCGAATTTCCCTGGTTTGGCCCTTAACCTGCGAAGCAGTTTCTTTGGGGAAAAAGTACGATGCTGAACAACGATTACAAAGACATATTGTTACTATTGTCAGAAAAAAAAGTTAATTTTCTCCTTGTCGGGGCTTACGCCATGGCCGCACACGGATACCCTCGTTCTACCATGGATATTGACTTATGGATAATGCCCAATCCGGAAAATGCAATATTAACGCTTCATGCGCTTAAAGATTTTGGGGCGCCAATAGGTGATTTAACAGTGGAAGACCTGCAAAAAGAGGATATTATTTTTCAAATCGGAGTTGCTCCCCGGCGGATAGATATTCTTACATCTATTGATGGATTGCAGTTTTATGAAGCTTTTGCTCGTTCAGAAATTATAAATATCGATGGAATTCTCATACATGTTCTGTCTGTTCCTGATTTGATCATCAACAAAAGGGCAACAGGGAGAACGAAAGATTTAGCAGACGCAGAAGCCCTTGAAGAAAAATTCAAATAATGATACTAGGGAACCGCTGATTAATTAGCAGCTAATGGCTTTTTTATTTGCGCTGTTAGGCTGTTTGCATTATAATATTTGTGAGGGGTAATCCAGCAATGAATATGACAGAAACCGAACGCGATCAGAACCTCATGATTGTTTACGCTGTTGAAGGGTATGCGCAAAATCATGGTATGCCGGAGAAGGACGTTTTTCTCCTTTTCCAGAAGCGGGGGATAAACGACCTGATCAGGAAAAATTATAAGGCTCTCCATACACAGGGTTTTGAAGAAGGTATATCTTTTGCCGAGGATGTTTTGTCAAGGTGAACGACCAAGTATCGATTCATACTGTAAAGGCGCTATCCTGTATAAAACTGGTAAGGAAGTATCAGTATGAAAGGTAAGTATTTTTCAACGGCGATGATATTACATTAGATATTCTGTTTAAAATTGAGCATATTGTAAACACCATAGCGGAAAAGGAAAAGATATCTTTTGATGATGCCTATGCAGCATTTCTTAACTCCAATACTTACGCCATTTTAAAACGAACCTATAACCTCTATTGGGCAGAAAGCGCTGAATTTCTTGTTGACGAGTACTACAGAGATGCCGCAATTCCTAAATAAAATCGGTGACATCGTTGCGTGTACTTCGTGCCTACGTTTTTTGTAGGAAAAGACCTCTCACGGAGGCATGGGGGACACGGAGGAACACAGAGAAGAAAAAGAGCAATACAACCAATTAGCGGTTTCCTAGCGTTCCTTGGCTGCGGTTTTTACCTTTTTCCCTCCGTGCCGCTGTGTGAGCCTATTTCTACAAAATTGTTTCACGTGAAACAAAAGATACTTCTTCCCTCCGTGCCTCTGTGTCCGCCGTGAGAGGTCTTTTTATATAAACCCCAAAGAAAAGCGCGGTACTTTCCAAAATTCGCCCTAACCTTCGCGTCTTCGAAATTTGTAGGAAAAGGTCTCTCACAGAGATCACAAAGGACACGGAGTGAAGAAAAAAAGAGAAATAAGGTTGAGGATAAGGAACAGCAAGCTATTAATATTAAAAATCCCCTAAATCCCTGTGCCCTTCGTGCCGCTGTGTGAGCCTATTTCTACAAAATTGTTTCACGTGAAACAATTGATATTTCTTCTCTCCGTGCGCTCTGTGAGAGGTCTTTTGTTTCTTTGTGAGAAGTCTTTTCTTGTAAACTCTTAGAGTCTGCAGGGCGTATTTCTCTATTTTAGCTCTGATTTCCTCTGAGCTTTCAGCCAATGCATTAAACTGCTGGGAAGCCTGGTCAAAATTAGCCTTGATTTTTAAACTCAAATCAGCCATTGCCAGCCCCTCCTGGATAAAGTAGAATATAGAATATGCTTGATATTATAAAAGTGATTTTTATGGCAATAGCTTTTTTGATGCCGTATATTTTTGGCTTTGGGGTTATTTTCAGCATTATATTAATATTTTCTACTAAAGTAGCCATAATTTTCGCGATAGTCTGTATCGTAATTCCCGCTATTATTGCTGTATGGGACGCGCTCAGATAATTTTCCAAACAATAACCCACCTTACCCCCAAGCCTCTCGCTCATTATGCACCCGTACTAGGTCAACAGTGCTGTCAAAGTGACTGATAAGCCGGGGAATCCACCTTCTTCCTTCGTGCCGCTGTGTGAGCCTATTTCTACAAAATTGTTTCACGTGAAACAATTAATACTTCTTCTCTCCGTGCCTCTGTGTCCGCCGTGAGAGGTCTTTTCAACGCGATAAAGCTAAAATATAAATTCAAACTTTCACCGTACCTGGTCAATAACACTGGCAAAGTGGGTGATAAGCAGGGAAACCACCTTCTTCCTTTGTGCCCTTTGTGAACTTCGTGCCTCTGTGAGAAATAATTATAAAAAGGTTTTCCCACAGCTTGTTAATTGTTTCACGTGAAACAATTTTAGAGCCCCCTACTCCCTAAACAGGCCGAGTGTACCGGTTTTCCACTCTTCTCTGGCTTCCATAACCAGACGCTCTACCTCAAACCAGTCATCGGCTCGGGGGCCGGGCAGGCTGAGGTTGGTTGAATTGCTGAAAACAATAGTATTACAGCCCTGGTTGCGCAGGCTGATGACATTTGCCGGAGCATCATCAATATAGACATGGGCTCCCACGGCGCCCTTGTCTTTCATAAAACAGATATCCCAGTAGGGAATGTCGTAGTTGTCAAGCCAGTCGACGGTCTGGGTGATGGTGGTGCGATGAGAAAATTTTAAGAATAACCGGTGGGTAATGATACGGATTCTGATGCCCATATTGGCAAGTTTTCGCAGAATGGCTGGGGGGCTCTCTATCGGGTCCATGTCGCGGAACAGATCGCGC
>Ga0099364_10009689_pt1 | contig 13344 bp, 9 predicted proteins | sample TergutTh196P3_FD_73070 | JGI IMG/M metagenome (GOLD analysis project Ga0099364, IMG submission 73070) | Microcerotermes parvus P3 segment gut microbial communities from Pointe-Noire, Republic of the Congo - Th196 P3 | ecosystem: Host-associated > Arthropoda: Insects > Digestive system > Gut ...
TCGTCGGTAAGGTCGGTCGAGTAGGCTTTTCGAGTCCTTTCAGTCATAACTCTGCTCCTGAATGAAATACTGCGGAAGTATAACATATAAAAGCACTTGAGACAATTCCAATTTTCAAACAGCCTCTCAATCGGGGTAAGAGTCCTTCGCGGGTTTGTGCCGACGCGGCAGCGGCGGTTGCCAGTACAGCGGCACCAGCGGTGCCGACGGTGAGAAAATCACGACGTTTCATAGAGGGGAAACTCCTTTGTTGTGAGAGGAAAATGTTTTAATGGTTTGCATTATACCCGAAAAAGAATCGGCTTGTAAGTCCCGCTTCTGTGCTTTGCGACCTTTGCGGTTAAATTCTTTTTTACCGCTAAGAACGCAAAGAAGCGCAGAGGGCGCAACACGTAATTTCATAATTTCATACATTTACACCTGAACGGATTGCAACGTGCCCATAAACCCGGTACAATGGCGGTGTTAATAGAATCAATCATCCTAACCCATCGTTCTAACGAGGAGACCAAAACATGGCAAGTCCAGAGAAAAAGTACAACGTCGCAATGATCGGACTCGGTTTCGGAGCGGAATTCATTCCGATTTACCAGAACCATCCCCTGGGAAACATCTACGCCATTTGCCAACGCAATGAGGCAAACCTGAAAAAAATCGGGGATACCTTCGGTATCCAAACACGCTACACGAATTACGAAGATGTCCTGAAAGACCCCAATATCGATTTCGTCCACATCAACACGCCGATTCCTGACCACGCCTGGATGTCGATGGCGGCACTCCGGGCAGGAAAGCACGTTATGTGTACCGTTCCAATGGCAACAACCATCGACGAATGCCGCCAGATCGTCGAACTGGTCAAGGAAACCGGCTTGAAATACATGATGGCGGAAACGGTTGTCTATTCCCGCGAGTTTCTGTACATTAAGGAACTCTACCAAAAGGGGGAACTGGGGGACATCCAATATATGCAGGCATCACATCCGCAAGATATGGACGGGTGGCCCGAATACTGGGAGCGGATGATTCCGATGCACTATGCGACTCACGTCGTCAGTCCGGTATTGGGTATTCTCGATGGTCGGGCAGAGTATGTTTCCTGCTTCGGCTCCGGTAGAGTGCGGGACGACATTGCCCAAAAGTCCGGCAACCGATTTGCGGTGGAAGCGTGCCATATCAAAATCAAGAACTCCGATGTAGCGGCGCACATCTGGCGTTTTCTGTACGATACCGCCCGGCAGTACCGCGAGAGTTTCGATGTCTATGCCACGAAGAAAAGTTTCGAGTGGACACTGGTAGAAAACGAGGAACACATTCTCCACACGGCAAAGAAACCGGAACATGAGATACCCTCACGTGTTACCGTCCCGGATTATGCTCATCTCTTACCGGAGCCGATTCAGCGTTTTACACAATCGATTCACGATGCAGATCACCTTTCCTTCATTCAAGGAGGGGGACATGGCGGTTCTCATCCGCACATGGTCAACGAGTTTTTGAATGCGTTGCATGAAAACCGTGATCCGTGGCCCAATGCGGTTCAGTCGGCAAACTGGACGTGTGTGGGCATTTGCGCTCATGAGTCCGCCCTTGCCGGCGGCGAACGAGTGATGCTTCCGCCGTGGAGTTTGGAGTAAGGGAGTTTAGAGTAAGGCTTCCGCCAGAAAGTCATCTATCTTCATTTTGCTGCGCTCCATTCCGGCTGTTGTTAACAAAAGCCGGAATGAAACAAAGTGGAATGACGGAAAAGGGCACATTATTTTCTGGCAACAGCCTGAAAGGGCACGTCTATGCCGAAAACGGAGAGAGATTAGATATTTTCCTTCCCGTCCCTTGCGGTAAAAAAAGAATATTTAACCGCAAGGGACGCAAGGGACAATTTCAAGCCGTTTACGGCAGCGCGTAAATAACATTCGTCAGATAGAGTCCCTGCGGCGGTGCTGTCGGTCCCGCCGATGTACGGGCACGTGATTCAATAATTGCCTTCATCTGTTCCGGCTGCAAACGGTCGGCACCGACCCAGACCAATGTACCGGCAATCGCCCGCATCATGTTATACAGAAAACCATCCGCTTCAACTTCGATTTGAATCAGCGGCGGCAACAACGGCGAAGCGGGAACCCGCTGTACCGAAACATCCGTAATGGTACGCACTGTCGTTTCTCTGGGGGAACCTTGCGATTGAAAACACGCAAAGTCCTGCTTCCCCCGTAGGTATTCCGCCGCTGCTTGCATCGTCGGCACGTCGAGCGGCTTGCGGTAAATCCAGCAATAATTCCGGGTTATCGGACAGAAGGGACGCTGATCGTCAATCAAGTACCGATACCGTTTGGAAACCGCATCGCGGATCGGATGAAAGGAGAACGGGACCTCTTCGGCACATAAAATCCGAATATCGCCGGGCAGATGACCATTAAGGGCGAGGTAAAAAACTGCCGGTGTGAGTGGACTCTCCGTCGAAAAGGCGGCTACCTGTTTGAGAGCGTGAACTCCTGCGTCAGTACGCCCGCTGCCGGTAATGGCAATGGTTTCACCGGTAATTTTCAAAAGAGTTTTTTCGAGCGTTCCCTGAATACTCGGAACATCAACCTGCCGCTGCCAGCCGCTGTAGCGAGTGCCGTCGTAGGCTATTTCAAGTTTGATACGGCGCATTTTCGGGATGGTCGGGAGCAGAATACAGGAGATGAGAGTTGGGAATGATATACCATAAACGGGAAGGAATTGGGCATTTTCCTTTGCGTCTCTTGCGGTTAAATCCTCTTTTTTTAACCGCAAAGACGCAAAGTGTCCTGTTCATACCGCCTATCCCACGAAAAACTTCATGGCAGCAAGCCCGATGATGACGGCAATGGTGAACAGTATCGTCAGCAAATTAAAGTACCGGTCGATCCATATTTTTGCGACAGGACCCAGGAAGTACATCACAGCAGCAACAGCATAAAACCGTGCTCCCCGCCCCACAATAGAGGCAACGATGAGTGTTACCAACGAAATGTGCCAAAAACCAGCGGCAATCGTGCAAACCTTGTAGGGGATCGGAGTGAACGCCGCCGTGAAAACCACCAGGAAAGCATTCTCGTCATAAAGTTCTCCCACTCTCTTGAATATCTCTTCGGAAAAAACATAAGTAAAAAAGAAGTCCTGCACACCCGGTATCTGTTCCCAAAAAACATACCCGATGAGGTAGCCGAACAGTGCTCCCAGTACGGAACCCACCAAACTGACGGTTGCGTACCAGAATGACCGGAGCGGTTTGCCTGCGGACAGAGCGATTTGCAGCACATCTGGCGGGACAGGAAAAAAGGAACTTTCGCAAAAGGACAGCGTACCAAGTGCGGGCGTGCCGTATCGGGTCTCAGCCCAGGAGAGTGTCCAATCGTAAAGACGGCGGACGATATTCTTTTTCGGCGGGATTGATTCCGGGATTTCAGGGGACTCTTTCATAAGAAGCCGTATTATACCACAAACGACACGAAATTGTACCTTGCGCCCCTTGCGGAAACTTTGCGACTTTGCGGTTAAAAAAAGAAGATTTAACCGCAAGGGACGCAAAGGACAATTTCATGCCGCTCCAAACCTCTGCACACAAAAAAACGGTCACCGGTGCCGAACCGATGACCGCATCTAGGAACGGGAACCTACGTTATCCTGTTATCGCCGTCGAAAGGTCAAACAAGTACAGGGTCCTCCACTTCCAGGAGATAAACGCCTTGTTTTTGCTTTTGTGCGACTACGCCGCGCACAAACTCTCTGAAAATGCCGATGTCCAGTGCCGTCGCCGACGGACTTTCCGGGTGGAACTGCGTGCCGACGGCAAACCAGTCATCATCCAGCGACTCAATCACCTCAATCACTCCATCCGGGCAGCGTCCCGTTGCCAGGAAGCCGGGTGCCACATCATCCACCGCCATGTGGTGCATGCTGTTGACACGGATGTCGTTGTCTCCATAGACCCGTTCCACAAGCGAATCCCTCTCAATCAGCAAGCCGTGCCGATGGTTGGGATCCATTGCATCCCGGTGCGGAAGAGCCTTGGGCAGGTCTTCCGGGATATGCAAGTACAACGTTCCGCCCTGGGAAACATTCAGCAACTGCATGCCCGTTCCGATACCCAGAACAGGAAGCCGGTGCTCAGAAACCTTTTCAATCAGGAACCGATCAAAGGTTTCACGTCTGTCGTCCAGTAGTTTGACCGACGAATGGAGCATAAATCCATCGCGTCTGGGGTCGAGGTCTCCGCCTCCGACCATCACGATGCCGTCAAGCATGGAGACAATTTGCTCCAAATGGACATCGAGGTTTTTGTCGTCAGGATAAGGGGGGATTACCACAGGTAACGCTCCCGCCTGAAGAAGGGAATCATAATAGCCTGCAAAAACGACACTCAGGGCGGACACGCCCTTCTGAGCGGCACGATAATCTGTGTTGATTCCGATCAACGGCTTCCTTCGCATTCTCAATCCTCCGTGTTGGTAGGCTTATTCCGCCGGAAAACCGCTTCTGCCTCCAAACGGCGATCATCGAGGGGCTGAATGCTTCCCAAACGACTTCCAAATACAGGGCTTCTCCCGCAAAACAAGGCGGCTTCGCCTATTGCGGCGGTCTCAATCTGACCACTCCCCAACGTGTTGGACTATCTCTCGGAAGGAATCAGCGGCTCTTACGAACGCAAATTCTTGAAGTACAAAATGCTGCGGTTGTTCCCTTGTGTCTCCAAAGCCATGGATCACTCCGTTTGTGGCTCGACCCGTTTATGGCTCGGCTGTACAGTCTTTGTTGTCTTGACCGTGCAGTCTTGGAGGCTGCGAAACATCCTAAAATGGAAATAAATCGGCTCGTCACTGCCGAACTTGGAATGCAAGTGCGTGTAAGTTTAACCTTATATAAAAATCTTGCAACCCTTTCGCTTATTTTGGGGGTGTCTGCCCAAAACACCACTAGATATAGTCCTCGTCGGGACAAAAACGGAAAATCGGCAAAAACGGCACTGCGTTTTTGTTATTCTAAACTCTTTATCACAAAAGGATTGAGTCCGGTATTCGATTCGAAACGGCGGATTTTTTGCTCTAACGTGTTATGAAAGGTGCGTTTGTGGAATAACCCTCAAAACCGGTATGGGGACATATCCCTGCCCTACCGGTCTATTTCTCTGCGCTGCGGGAAAATTACCCTCTTTTGGAGGTGTGGGAACCTTGTAATTCCGGTGTCTGAGTGAGAAATTACGGCATTGCCCTTTCCTCCTCTCCGCCCTTTGCGCTTCTTTGCATCCCTTGTGGTTAATCCGACCATGTTAACTGCAAGGGACGCAAAGATTGTGCAAGGGCGCAAAGAAAAATCGGTCATTTATCCTTGCTTTACGGTTTACTCCCCACCGTAATCGCCAGCACCGCCGTCTGACCGCGCGGCTCCGCGCCGCGAACAATATCAATCGCCGTGATCGTCTTCTCCGGGTGAGGATTGTTCCACTGCTTGACATACGCTACCGTGCTGTCGCCGCTTTGCTCTTCACGCCGTACCCAGCCGAGCATCGCACCGGGGATTGCCGTTACTTCACTCTGACGGAAATGTTCAATGTCCTGCTCCGCATAAATCGGAATCTCTACCGCTTCGCCATCCTCGTAACGCACCACATATTTGAGCGTTTCAAACAGTTTACCATCACGAATTTCATTCCGGTTACGCCGTGCATCCAAACGCATCGTGTGCAGGAAAAAGAGGGCATCCCCCTTTTGATTGACCGCAATCCCTTCGACATTCTCCCCCCGGATAATCACGCAGTCCGGTACCGGCGATGTCGGAAACGCATAAACGTCAAACGTCACACCGGCAAACTTTTGCAAACCGCTCGGCATCGCTTCAAACGTAAAATTGTTATCCAGCCAGCCTCGTGCGCTGCGGAAACCATTGCACTTCTCCGCCATATTGACCGGCGTGTAAACAAGCAGCGTACCGGCAGCGATGCTCTCCGACTCGACAAACTCCGCATCGAGATTCCGTAAAATTGTTGCCAAGATATTCCGCTTCTTCACCGCATTGAGCGGCACCGACTCGGTCTCAAGAAACTTCAAATTGCAAAGCACAATGCCGGATAAGTCATTCGGCGCACCATCTTGCTTCGGATAATGCACCATCGCCCCGATGTTGAGCAACGGCTTGACCCTTTGATCAAAGTCGTCAGGACGCTTTTGCTTCAGTTCGATGTTGTCCAAGCCGGACAGTTGTCCTTTGTCGGGCACCACCTGCCAGTCGGCTAACCGCAATGTCAGATTGTCTCCCACGAGCGGCGGATCAAGAGCAAACGTATGCGGTTCGGTGTTCGGGGCGACATCGAAAAGTTGCATATCCTGCGATTTCCCATCGAAGAACCAGCCGATTTTCGTCGTCGGATAATAGAACGTATTTCCCCACCACGTCACTTCGGTCAATTCAACCGTCTTCGGCATTCTGATCGCAAAATCAAACGGCGGCTGATCCGGCACAGCAAGATTGACGATGTAAGGCCATCCATCTGCCGAGAGCATCCCGTTGCTCATCATCTGCTCAAAATCATTCCGGTACGTTGCAAACGGAGCAATGTCATAAAGGTCCACCACGTAACTGTATGTGTCCGAAGCAACGTACTCATCGCTTGCCCAGCCGAAGAGCCGCTGCCCGCTGCTCATCGCCACATCGCTCAACGTAAGCCCTTGCGTAAGGGGACTGCGGCGTAGCGGCAGGGCAACGCGTTCCCGGCGGAACTCACGAATCAAATGATCGACACCGACGAGTTGATTGAACTCCGCTAAACCTTCGGGAGTTAAGCCGTGAAGGAGAATCGTACCGTCTGCGCCATAATGTTTAAACACCATTCCTTTCTCTGTTAGCAAATACTTGAGGTTTTCCGGCGTTGCTGCAAGAATCACAACAGTTTTGCAAAGATCAAAGTCGCTCCAAATATTTCCCTGTTTGTCGTGTCCGTCAACTAATTGTCTGATTGACCAAACGGCATTGGGTGATTGGACAGACTTATACTTCAACTGCATCGCGTCCAGCTCTTTCAAGAAATTCGCGTCAAGCCCATCGGTGCAGACGATGACCGGCGTGTATTGCAACTGATAATCCGCTGCGTATTGGATCATGTTGCCGAGCAGTTGTTTGGCGACGACGCTCTTTTCGAGTTTTTCGCTGACGAGCAGTTGCGAGAGGATCATCACGCCCTGTCCGACAGGCACCTCAACAACGGCAGAGTTTTCGAGTCGCCGGTCGCATTGCAACAGCGACTTCGCTCCCCTCGCCGGCTTTTTGTACGCATCGCGGTACAAGATGTGTCCGTCCGTCCAAGTGAAAAAGTCCTTCTGCCGTAAATGGGCAAAGACGGGATGCGACTCGTTTTCCATAAAGCCGATGCGTCCTTCGTTGCTTGCCGGTTCCATCTCGCAAGGGAGTGCCGAGTAACGCAAGGGATGTTTCTGTTCCAAAACAATCACGCGATTTCCTTGTGCGGCAAAGGTTTGCAACACGGTTGAGTCGCAGTTCTCCGGCGTGACGGCATTCGTGCCGATGAGGAGAATTGTATTTTCTTTGTGTTTCTTTGTGTCCCCTGTGGTTGATTCTACCGCGAAGAACAGGGGGGAATACAAGGGACTCACAAAGGAAGAACCGCCCCAACGGGGCAAAAAGGTATGTCGAGTCAGAAAGGTTGGTTGAGGTAAGAAGGTAGGTTGCTGACCGCCGGGCGGCAACGTGCGGTACTCCGCACTTAGAAGGGCGGACACGCTATGCGCTACGTTTCCCGCCGCTCTGTCGGCTATCGCCGACGCACCCGCCACGGCGGTCGGGTGCCTACCTTGGGAAAACTTGACAGCAAACTGCCATGTATCCGCTAAATCGTCGAGTGAGTCGATTGCTTGATAACGTATCTCTTGCTTGTCCAACCAACCCGTTACGCTGTCATTCGGATCATAGACGAGCAGAGAACGCTCCCCGGAAATTGCCGGTGCATTACGCAACACGGAAGCATCTTTACGATCTTCAAAGACTATTCGCCCTGTTCGGTCTTGTTCCTCAACCGACAATCGCAACGTCCAAGACGACTCCCCACGCTTGTCGTCGGCATGCGACTCCTGAAACACAGGCACTTGAAGCGTTTCGGTGAATTCCACACTTCTACCGGCTGGCACCACAACCCGCCTCCCGTAAGCGAACCGGGGCGTTTTGCAATCTAAATTTCCTGCCTCGCCGCACCCGCACTGCACATCGAAGAATATCGTTTCCTCTTTCTGCGTATCATTGAAAATCTTGAACGTCCGTTCGACTTGACTGCCCGCCTCGAATGTCCAATCATACTCCTTGCAGAACACCGCAATCGGCGCGTTCGATTTATACTGATCGACGGCACGATGCTGGTCTGTCCAAAAGTGCCAGCCGCCGTATTCATTCCAGCGGTAGCCTTCGGTCATCATGCGTAAAAGGATTCCGACCGCCTCTCGTGCCTGCGTGCGTCCGCCGAATGCCGACTCGCCGCCGATTGCCGCAAAGTCCGCCGGAAGATAACCATTGACGTAAAACTCTTCGCCGATGAATCGCGGGCGGTTCTGATCCCAAATCCAACGCCCCCGCCCGCCGCCTTCGGGATGAGGTTCGTAAGCAAGATCAGGATATTTTGTAAAATCGCCGACGACGTAATGGTCGCCGTGAACTTCGAGACCATCCTGTTGCCGCCCGGCGGTCGGCAAACTACCTTCTTCGGCAAGCTTGCCTTCACCCGGATTGCCCCGCTTTGTCGCACCGCCGCCGTCCACCATGCTCGACCGCGTCGGATCAACCTCCTTGACCATTCGGGCACCTTTGATGATTTCGTCTTCAAAAGCGTCCATCAATCCGCCGTAAAGGTTGATGCAGTTAATATACAAAATCTCATTTTCCAGCGACCAGAGCATAATGGAAGGATGATTGCGTTCCCCTTTGACTTGGGCGACCATCTGATCCCGCCAGTTGCGGAACAAGTCCATTTTGATCTCTTCCTTCGCCGGGTCTTCTGCTTTGTTCAAAGCCCGAAGGGCGGGATCATTCTCGATGGCGTTGTATCCGATTGCCTGTCCGTCGAAGATTCCGCTGCGGCGGACGACGACACCATTTTCGTCGAAGAATTTCAACGCTTCTTCCGGCGGCATGCCCTGCCATGTGGTTCCCCAGAAGCGCATCGCCGTCTGGTTCGAGTCGCGGTAGAATTGTAGCCATTGCTCTTTGGTCGGCTGCGTGAAACAATCCGCCCACGCACGGTAAGGCACGCCATTGAGCAGAAAATGCTTGCCGTCGATAGACCACTCGCGGAAACCGAATTGTACAAAAGTAGTATCGTCAATAGCACCGGTAGGGTTCAGTTGGTTATTCACGATCGGGTCGACTGTTTTTTCTCTATCAAACAACGCCACATGGAGCCTATACAGATGCGGATTACCCGGTGTCCACAAAACCGGATTTTCCCAAGGATGAGAAATAGAGAAAACCTTTTTTTCAAACGGTTCAAGCGACACGTTCAAGAGCCGACTAAAAAGTTCCCTAATCGTCCCCCCTCTTACATTCTCATCGTCTGCATAAAATATGGCGAGTCTTTCAACTTTTTTATCGGTTGTGTTTTTAACCGTAACTTCAACTTCCACCGCTTTTTTCTCAACCGAAGTTTTAACGAACACATCGCTGACATAAACCGAACCTGCTTTGATGAGTTTCGGTGTTACGAGGATACCCGACTGCGGGTGATTCCAAATCGGATAGACTAAATCCTGAAAACCATTGCCGAAATAACTTTTCGGAATGTTGAAGGTACGCCGTAACTTCATCGGATCGTCTGCTTTTTCCGTTCGGGCATACCAAGCATCGCGAATACCGACGTAAATTTCGTTGACTCCCGGCTTCATCGCATGGGAAATATCAATCTGAAACTTGGCGAAGGGATTCTTGTTAAATCCGCAAAGTTGTCCATTGACGTAAACGGTCGTGTTGAGGTTGTTTTTCGGGAACTCGATGAAAAAGCCTTGCTCACTGTACTCTTCGGGGATGTACACTCTCGTTCGATACCAAATCCGATGGGCGAATTGCAAATCGGGACGCAACGTGTTTTTATCCCCCGGCACTTCGATTGCCGACCAACGGGTCGTGTGGGGTAACTGCGAAATCGGTTGGGCTACCGGTTCCGGCAGGTACTCATCATCGCGGCAAATTTCCCAAGTACCGTTGAGCGGTATTTCGTTGCGGTAGAACATTCCAGAGCGAATTTCCCTATCCGTCGGTTCGAGTTTGAAAATGTGTTCCGCCGCTTTGATGTCTTTTTCCGTGAGATGGTCTTCATTCGGTTTGTACTTCGAGTAGGGCTGAAACTGACCGGGATAGAGGCAGAGACAATCGGAGGCATAGATGATTCGGTCGGGACTGCCGTCCGGCTTGGTGCGTTTGGCGATACGGATTTCCAGCGAGTGTTTGCCGGCGGTGAGTTCTACGTCACCGAGTTTGAGCCAGGCGATTTCGCACCAGAATCCGATTTCCATGAGGTCCATCGTGAGGTCGTCCGGCTTTGCGGTCTTCCATTCCCCGTCGTCAATTCGCCAATCGAAGGGGGAGCGGATGTACTCCAATCCGATGCGGTTCCAGAGTTCAAACGTGCCTGCGGGGGACTCGAAGTCGTACTGCAAGAGGATTGCGTCGCCGTCGATAGTGTCCAGTTTATCGGCATCGACGGAAATGTGCAGCCAATGCCCGGAGAGGTATTCGTGTCCCCATGTATTGAGTTCGGTAATTCCTTTATGTGCGTTAGGCGTTTCCGCTTCGATCCAAACGAAGTTGTCCTGTGCCTTTGCGAAGGCAGTGAGAAAGAGGACGGTACAAACGAGGGCTGACAATTTTCGCATAACAAGAGACCTTTTCGAGGGGTTGAATTTCGATGACCGCACAGAGAATTGTACCATAAACAGGCAAAGGCGGCGACTGAAATGCGGGATTTTAACACTTTTTCGGAAAACACATGCTATACTGTAAACGGGGAGAAATTGGACGTTTTCTTTGCATTCTTTGCGCATTCCCTTGCGAACTTTGCGGTTAAAAAAAAAGAGAATTTAACCGCAAAGACGCAGAGAAGTGCAAGGTTTGCAAAGTCCCGTTAATCAGCACACTTTCATACCGTTGCTGCCTACCCGGACCGGCTCTGTAACGAATCTTCCAAGTGCTTCATCCCTTCTGCCATAGAAATCGCCGGAACATAGCCGAAGTCCCGCCGGGCTTTCGCAATACTCAAATAATGCGTTACCGCAAGTTGCGCCGCCAAAAAGCGGGTCATCACCGGCTCCCCTGCCAATCGGCAACACTTGTAGATGCCCTCCAATGTCCAGCCGAGAGTCCACGCCGCCGAAAAGGAGATCGACCGCTTTACTGTTGGTAAGCCTTTCATCGCTAAAACTTCATTGATCCACTCCCAGCAGTTAACCGGCTCTCCTTGTGAAAGAAAATAAGCGTTGCCATTGACCGGACTCTCTTTGCTCATAAGTGCCTCTGCTGCCTGAATGTGTCCCAGGGCAGCGTTTTCGATAAAAATAATATCGATCAGATTGGTTCCGTCGCCGACCCGGAAAAGCCGACCCGCTTTCGCTCTTGCCAAAAGGCGGGGAATCAGATGCCGATCCCGCTTGCCGATGATGAGATGTGGTCGCAGTGAACACGTCAGCAGTTCTGACGACTCTCCGCTGCTGTCGGCTCCGGCAGCATTCAACACCATTTTTTCGGCAATCGCCTTACTGTGCGGATAATGAGCATACCACCGGTCGGGATAGGGAGCGGTTTCGTCCGCACCATGCTGCGGCTTGCAATCGAAGGACACACTGGCACTACTCGTGTAAATCAATTTGCGCACTCCGGCAGCCTTACAAGCATTGAGAACGTTCTGAGCACCCCGGACGTTGGTTTCATAAAAGGGTTTCCAATGCAGCGAAATACTCGGAATTGAGGCGGTATGATAGACCGTTTCGATCCCCTGACAGGCTGTTTGCAACGATGCCGGATCGGTAATGTCGCCGAGAAAGACTTCTGCTCCTTTCGGTATCTCTTCGTTCCGGCGGCAAAGAGTCCGCACTTTCTGCCTCCGCTCCAACAGTTGCCCAATGATTTCCCTACCGAGAAAACCAGTGCCGCCGATTACAAGATTCATAAGGTCGTCCCCTCTCCGCCGGAAGAGGTAAAATAACATCCCCTCACGGAGAGAGGCACACAAACGTCACCGCCTCCTCCGGGAGAAGGTCAGGAATTAAGGGTGACCGACGGGACTTGAACCCGCAACACCAGGAACCACAATCCTGTGCTCTACCGATTGAACTACGGTCACCACGAGTATCGGAATTGTAGCGTTAACGGGCAAAAAGTCAAGGGAGAATGGTAGTAGTACCAGTCCGTTAGAGGGCGGATCGCAATTTAGGCAATCTGGGCAGTTTTTTTGACAAGATGAGCGAGTTTTGCTTCGTTCCTTGCGCAAATCCAAGGCTCCTTGACTTGCGGAGACTCCGTCAAACGACGAGATAAATAAAAAATCGACCCCAACAAAATGTTCGCCTCGCCCGTCCTTGCATCCGTATTGTAATCCTTGCTCAGTGCACGAAAATTATTCATCCAACCTATCGTCCGCTCCACTATTGCCGCCTTTCTCTGTGCGTCCACGGTTTCAAAGGGTTCACTTCAAAATGTTGTTTGACTTTTCCTGAGCCACAGCAGACGTGGCACTCTACCTTAGTGGTGAATACGCTGGTAGTAACATCATTATATTGTCGTTCTGTTGCGCGGGTTGTTATTAGTCCGGTGCCGTCACATCGACCACACTCTATAAATTTTGGCAAGGGAGTGCGTATCCAACTAATGCTGTAACACAGGGCATAGGCTCCTCCGAGAAGTGCTCCGCCTCCAGCCATTAGAGCAGGCAAAAATAACATAATAACCTCAAAAGTTGTGACGATGTGATAGTTTGTTCAACTGAATAATTTTGCGATTAGGCTCACAATGAAGAGAACAATACAGCCAAAAAGTATAAAGCAATATATTGCACCCAAAGTTTCAGCACCCATAATTATTACAGTTCCTACGACCAACAAACCTAAAACTCCCCACCAGTGTTCAAATATACTCATTGGATTTATTGTGTAACAAAATCAGTAGTTCGTAGAAACGTTCCTTTTTGAGAAATTGATATTGACGAGCCCAAGTCTTTTTTGGTAAAAGAGTTGTATCTTCACACCAACCCTTTTTTCAGGAGGAAAAACAATGGGCTCATCTAGCACCCATCCTCTCTTAAAATTGTAGATATTGCTCTTGACTGTCCTTGGCGGAATT
>Ga0099364_10009690_pt1 | contig 13344 bp, 10 predicted proteins | sample TergutTh196P3_FD_73070 | JGI IMG/M metagenome (GOLD analysis project Ga0099364, IMG submission 73070) | Microcerotermes parvus P3 segment gut microbial communities from Pointe-Noire, Republic of the Congo - Th196 P3 | ecosystem: Host-associated > Arthropoda: Insects > Digestive system > Gut ...
GACATCGTTTTTGCCGACCCGCCATACGAAATGCCCGATATAGAAAGAATACCTACTATGGTTTTCGAGCGTGAAATTTTGAAAAAAAACGGCATTTTGATAGTTGAACACTCTAAATGGAACGATTTTTCAGCTTACGAAAACTTTTTTGAAAACAGGCGCTACGGCAACGTATTTTTCAGTTTTTTTAGATATTCAAAAAATGAAGAGAACTAGAACAGTAGGTATTGCGCAGGTAATAAACGAGGCGTTGGGCGGCTACAAAATAAGCGGCAAACTAAAAGAAGCCCGCGTAATTGCAGCCTGGCGCGAAGTTTTAGGACCATTAGCAAGTAGCGACGATAAGCTATACATTAGGAATAAGGTATTATTCGCAACGCTTTCGTCGTCAGTAGTGCGCAACGAATTATACATGATGCGCACTACGCTTTTGCAGCGACTGAACGAAGAAGCGGGAGAAGAAGTGATTACGGAGATAGTTTTTCGGTAGAAAAATTAACTGTCTTGTGCATCATGACACCACTCCCAAACATTACCACTCATATCGTAAATACCTAATTCATTTGGCGCTTTTGTACCCACAGGATGAGTTCTTCTGTCGCTGTTATCACGGTACCACGCAACATCATTTATGTTATTGCTTCCGCTGTACTCATACCCACGACTACTGTCGCCGCCACGCGCGGCATATTCCCATTCTGCCTCTGTAGGCAGACGATAGTTTCTACCGGTTAATGCGTTCAATTTGCGGATAAATTCCTGTACATCATTCCAACTTACCATTTCTACCGGCAAATTGTCGCCCTTGAAATTAGAAGGATTATTTCCCATTACCGCTTGCCATTGTGCTTGCGTAACTTCATATTTGCCTATATTAAAACTTCTTATGGAGTTTCTTATGGACTTGTTGCCCTGTACAAACACCATTTCAATGTTTGGTACTTGGGTAGGCGGCGCTTGTTGGCTTTGTTGTTCGGCGCGTTCCCGTTCTCTTTCTGCGTTTTCTCTTGCTATGCGTTCTCTTTCAAGTTGCGCTTCCAATTCTCTTATCCTTACCTGTGCTGCGTCGTCTTTAGGATTAATCGTGAATATTTGAGCCTGACTTGCAATTATATCCTCTACTGTAAAATCAATCCCTACAAAATCAGAATGCGTAAATGTAAGTCTGTAGCGTCCATCGGTTGGTCGCACACACAATACATACTCATTTCTTTGCCTGTCATGGCTGACTCTGATTAGTGCGCTTGGCGGCGACATTTCGATATTCAGATTTATTATACTTGTTCTGAACACCAACACTCCGTGCGAAGGCGAGCTACATGATGCTAAATAAACACTTGGCGCAGCGTCATGTTGTTGATATATATCAAGTTCCCTTATCGTTTGCGCCTCAACATTGCAAAGAAAGACTAAAACTGCTAATATTGTTAAAATTATCTGTCTCATTGATAGTTATCAATTCATCAATCTTTATTTCCAGCCGCAAAATTACACCTTTTTTTTAATATTTGCAAATTTTTTGTTCAAACGACCACCGACTATTTCACCTTAACTTTTTTCCGATTTCTAAATTTGTCCATATTTGAAATAATCACGCGTTCGCCTGCTGTCAAGCCTTCTAATGCTTCAACATATTCGAAATTGCTATCGCCAAGTCGCAGGTTTCTTTGTGTCGCTTCTCCGCCGCTGACTACCCACATCTCATACTCGCCCCTTCCGGAATAGTAGCCGCCATTGGCGATGCGCAGTGCGTTCTCTTTGAACGATGATATTACCTGCACGTCAGTCCGCAATCCGGCGCGCAGTCTGGGATGATTGCTTTCTGCGAGTTCGATTGTGAACGCTATCGTTCCGTTTCTTACCGACGGGCGTATGTTAGTCACCGTGCCGTCCAATCTCAACGTACCTATCCTCACTATCGCTTCGCTCCCTGCACGCAAGCGGTCTGCATAAACGTCAGCCATCTCGCCTTCTATTTTGAAGCGCGTGAGGTCGGCAAGTCGCACTAACTCTGTTCCTTCGCCAACTCTACTGCCTATCTCGTCCTTCACCCATGTAACTATCGCATCCGCCGGCGAGCGTATTTCCGATGCTTCCAACCTGTTAGCCATTTCGGTAAGCGCCCGCAAATGAATGGCGTATTCTATTTCCAGCACGTTGAGGTCAGCCTGCGATGTGGCTTCGAAGTTGCGCGCCTGCTGTTCCAAGCGCCTAAATTCCAATTGCGCCGTTTCGTTTTGCAGACGCACGTTCCTCACCTGTTCTTTACTGGTAGCGCCTATACTGTCCATAAACAGTTCGTGGCGCAGGTCGGAAGCCAATTTTTGCAGCCTGATTGCTTCTATTTGCAGCTGCAACTTTCTGTCTTCCAACTGTGTCGAAATTGTTACTCGCGACTGCTCCAACTTGCTTCTCCTGATTTGTTGCTCGTCAAGCAATCGTTGATATTCGTTGCGAACGCTTGCCAAATCAAGTCGCAGTATAACATCGCCTTCGCGCACCGAATCGCCCGGAAAACGTATTATTTCCATCACCTGCGAATTTATAGGCGAAGGTATAATGCGCTCAAAATAAGGAGTAACCCTGCCCGTCGCCGAAATTGAAATTTCTATTGAGCCCGAACTGACGTCAGATAGCGTTATTTCTGATAATGATACCGATGTTTTCAACATGCCGGTTATTATCCACAGCCCTGCGGCGAACGCTGCTGTGATGGCTATTACCTTCAATATGGTAAGGTTACGAAGCCTTATGATTTCTTCTTTTGGAATTACTTTGTCCATTTTTTATACTTTTTTTTATGATTATATTTTTAAAAAAGTAAACGACAATAAGCGTGCCAAACTTTTTAAAGTGTTGAATATGTGATGTATGAGTTAAAAAAGGCATAAAAAAACTGTCCATTTTTGGACAGTAGTGTTCAAAAATGGACAGTTTGGGGATGATAAAATCAAATAATTTCTTCAGCCCACAGTCTTTCCAAAAACACTTTCCATGGCAATATCAGTATATTTTCGACTAATCGCGGCATGGGGTCGTTACTAATCAAAATCAGTTTTTTGACCTGATATTCTTCGGCAAATGCTTTCAATCCTTTCAAATGCCGATGGTTAGCCTGTTCTGTTGCTTTTACTTCTATTGCCACTTCGTGTTCGCCAAGCACGAAGTCAATTTCCAACTGCGAGGTAGTGCGCCAGTAATAAATTGGATACTCCTTTGCGCTATAGCGGCTGTGTGCATATATTTCCTGATAAATAAAATGTTCAAACGCTTTGCCGAACAGTTCCGAGCCAGGTTTTATTTTTCCTCTGTGCAACAGATAATTAGCAATGCCCACATCGAAAAGATAAAATTTTGGCGCCATGATAACGCGTCGTTTCGGATTTTTCTGAAACGATGGTAAAAATCTGCCGAGCAAAGTGTCTTCCAAAATTTGAAAATAATCTCTTACCGTTGTTGCGCTCACTCCACAATCTGCCGCGATATTTGTATAATTCACTATTTCGCCGTTTGTAATTGCTGCTACTTCGAGGAAACGGGCAAATATTCCGGCGTTTCGGATACGCGCTTCAGCAACAATTTCGTCGCGCAAATAACTGCCGATGTATGCCGAAATCAACTTTCCGGGGTTTGCGGCATTGTAGTGTCGCGGCAACAGTCCGTTGTTTAACGCCCGAAGTAAATCGAAATCAGGAATTTCGACGATTATGAGTGGATACAGTTCGTAACGCAATGCTCGTCCGCCAAGCAGATTGGCTTCTGCGCGAAGAATTTTTCGCGGACTTGAACCGCTCAAAATAAAGCGTACGCCGCGATTGCTTATCAACCAGTGAACCTCGTTGAGCAACGTTGGTATTCGCTGTATTTCATCGATGATTACCGGCGAAACGTTCAGACTTGCCAAAACTGTTTCACGAAGTATATCAGGCGTTTGGCTCAACCGTTTGTATTCGCTTGAAATCAACAAATCAAACCATAACGCTTTAGGGAAAAGCGTTTGCAGCAACGTGCTTTTTCCAGTCTGGCGAGCACCCCAGAAAAAAATACTTTCCCCTCCGGATTCTAAAAACAATTGTTTTCGATTATACATCTTTTTTACTACAATTATTAATTTACATGATATATAAAACATCAACTTTGAATATACATGATAATCCAAGGTAGAGATTTTGAATTACATGATAATTCAAAGTAGAAATTTTTCGCAAAGATACAGAAAAAAATAACATCCAAATGTTTTTTGAAAAAAAATCAAATTACATGATAATCCAATGTATAATTATTAAATAACATGATATTCCAAAGTATAACATTGATATTACATGATAATCCAAAGTATAAAGTTGCATAAAAGTGTGATAATGATGCACATATATACATATTGCATAATATATTTTGAGTTAGTAGATTTATCGCTTCGCTCGAAATGACAGCGATGCAAAAGGAAAAGAAAAAGGCGTTTTGCAGCGGCTTTGCCGCCGCAAAACGCCCACGTCTCTCACGAGCGCAGCTATCGTCATTTCGAACGCAGTGAGGAATCTAACGAAACAATTACAAGTTAGTGATTTTTCATGCCTAAAAACATATATTTTCATTTATTTTTGTTTTTATCATCTTTTTTTTGTACTTTTGCGCTGAAATAATATATATGCAGATGATTGTAATTGCCGACGACGACCCCGCTATCCGCACCTCCTTATGTTTGTTGCTGAAGCGGGAAGGATACAAGACGGTTGATTTTGCTCAACCTGATGAGTTGATGAATTTCGTGCGCCACACTGCTCCTGATGTGATAGTGTTGGACATGAACTTTACGCGCGAAACTTCGGGCGACGAGGGCTTGAAACTTTTGCGCCAGATACGCCTGTTTCAGCCCGCTGTTCCGGTTATTTTGATTACCGGATGGGCTTCCATTGATTTGGCAGTTGCCGGAATGAAAACGGGCGCGTTCGATTTCGTAGCCAAGCCGTGGAACAATCAGGCGTTGCTCAACACTGTCAACAACGCGCTTGTGCTCTCTAAAAGCGCCAACATAGCCGACAACGATAACGTGACCCGCGCACAATTGGACAAAAACTATAATCTGTCGAACATCATCGGCAAGTCGCCCGCGTTGATGGACGTGCTTAAAACAGTGGTACGAATAAGTCCGACCAACGCTCCAGCGCTGATTACGGGCGAAAGTGGAACCGGCAAGGAACTCGTTGCCGAAGCCATTCACAACAACAGTCCGCGCAGCAAGGGCGCCTTCGTGAAGGTTAATCTTGGCGGTATTTCGCAAACGCTGTTCGAAAGCGAAATGTTTGGACACAAAAAAGGCGCCTTCACCGATGCGCATACCGAGCGTAAGGGGCGTTTTGCATTAGCCGACGGCGGAACAATCTTTTTAGACGAAATAGGCGACCTCGACCTCGCCTCGCAGGTGAAACTTCTGCGCGTGTTGCAGGAGCAAACATTTGAGATGCTTGGCGACAGCCGTACGCAAAAAATCGATGTTCGCGTAGTGTGCGCCACCAATCGCCACCTGCCCGAAATGATTGAACAGGGGCTTTTTCGCGAAGACCTCTTTTATCGTATAAATCTGATACAGATAGCATTGCCGGCGCTTCGCGAACGTGGCAACGACATTATATTATTAGCGCAAAATTTTGCAAATCGCTTGACAGTAACAAACAATCTTCCGGCAGTAAAATTTTCCGATGCAGCCGTTCAGTTTTTCAAATCGTATCTTTTTCCGGGCAACATCCGCGAGTTGAAAAATATGGTGGAACGCGCTATTCTGATGTCGGGCAAGGAGGAAATTTGCGTAGACGATTTAAACGTTTCTGCGCCGCCAAAAAAAGCGTCGGGACAGTTGCTGCAACTCGGAACGTTGGACGACATAGAGCGACACAGCATCCTCGAAGCGATGGCGACCTATCGTGGCAACCTGTCGAAAGTGGCGCAGGCGCTGGGTGTGAGCCGGGGCGCGCTTTATCGCAGATTAGACAAATTTGGAATAGAGTATGAACGTTAGAAACATATTATTACTCTGGGTTGTCATCATCCATTTATTGCTGTCAGCCCTTTGCGGGTTTGCTTTTCGCGAAAATATTATATGGCTTTTGAGCGCATTGTTTTGCGTGATGCTGTCGGCAGTAATTTCCGCGTGGATATGGCGCAGGATAGCAAAATCAGACAAGATTTCGGAATTGTGTACCGACATGATTAACGAGCAGGATTTTTCTTCGTTTCTGCGTCGTGTGGGCTATCCCGAAGCCGACCGCATGATTGACGTTTACAATCGTATGATTACCGAACTTCGTAAACAGCGGCTGCAGGTGCGCGACAAGAACGCGTTCCTTGACCTGCTGATTGAAGCCGAAGCGATGGGCATTATTATTTTAGGCCACGATATGTCTGTAGCGCTTGCGAACAGTGCAGCCGCGCATTTTTTACAGCTTCCCGTAGCCCAAATTATCGGTCGTCGGCTTGAGGAGTTTGACAGCGTGATGGTGCGAACACTGTCCACACTCACCGAAAACGAGCCGCAAATACTTGAATTTGACGGCGTTAATCGCTACCGGTGCATCCTTCAGTCGTTTATCGACAGTGGGCATCGTCGTAATTTCATCACCATCGAAGAATTGACGCAAGAGTTGATAGCCGCTGAAAAACGCGCTTCCGAAAAGGTAATACGAACTATGTCGCACGAGGTGAACAACACGTTAAGTTCCATCAATTCAAACATTTCGCTGTTGTTGGGCTTTGCCGACTTTTTCCCCGAACACCTGCGCGACGACATCGTCCGCGCCCTGCAAATATCCATCGAACGCAGCGAAAACCTGTGTCGGTTGATTTCTGATTTTGCAAACATCGTGAAACTGCCTCCGCCGCAATTAGCCCCCGTTTCGCTGAACGCAACAGTGCAAAACACCGTCAGCCTGATGCACGGTAAATTTGCCGACGCCGGTATAAACTGCACGATGCAATTATGTCCTGTTTCACCCGTTATAAGCGTTGATACAGTTCAAATGGAGCAGGCTCTTATCAATATTTTGAAAAACGCCATCGAAGCGAGCCTCGAAACTCGCGGCGACGTAACAGTGATAACCGACTACAGTCCAGCCGCATTAACTGTCAGAGACAGCGGTTGCGGCATCCCCGAAAAAATCCGCAACGAACTCTTCAAACCATTTTTTACAACCAAACCCGGAGGACAAGGCATAGGACTGATGCTTGTGTGCGAAATACTTCTTAACCATAGATTTACATTCGACCTGAAAACGAAAGACGGATATACGGAGTTTAGGATTATGTTTTGAAAATGGCTGACAAATTCATTACACACGGTTGCGATTATTTACCCACACGCATTAAATAGCTATATTACAGGACATTCGCCCAAATTTTGCATAATTGAAAACTCGTCCCAAATTTTGCATACTACTATAATTCAGACTATTATAAGCTAAAAAAATATTTGCGAGATAAAACTGGAACTAATACCCTGATTATAAGGCAATAATATTTTTACGCAAAAAAAAATTACAAAAAATATCATTTTTTTTGCAAAAAATTTTTTTTGTTCGGAAAAAAGTTTATATCTTTGCCGAAATTTTTTTAAAACATAAATTAATAAATAGTAGTAAAATGAAAAAGTATTTGAAATTTTCGATTGCCGCGGTTTTTTTTGTCGCACTGTTCTTAAACGTATCAATTAGCGCTAATAAAAAGGCAAGGGGTACAAACTTAACCATGTTCACAATTGAAGCAATTGCAGGTTGTGAATCCAACGACTCAAGTCCTTGGATGAATTGGGGAAGATGTTCAGCTGCTGGAAATCATTGTTTTCACTCAGCAAGTGAAAAAAACTGTGATCCATCGATGAGTTATTAAAAAAACTTATCAGCAAATAGAAAAGGGCCGTTTATAAGTTGTTCCATTTTAAGCGGCCTTTTAAAAAGTTAATTGAAACCAAAATGTTAAAAAAATTGTTTTATTCAATTTCGTTCTGTTTGCCATTTTCATGCACCAATACTGTAAGTATAGAAAATGAAAACAGGTTAAGTTTGATCGCTACCTATCAGTTAGTTGTCAGCGATGAAAAGAAAATTTTGTTAGATAACGAGACCGCTCCTAAGCCTCCTTATATGCAAATTTTAACCGGAAAATCGGGCGAACAGATGTTGACCTTCTTTAATCCTTACAAAAGAGCCATATATTTTTACGATTATGAAAACGCATTTTTTATTGGAAAGTCGAATGAGTTCGAAAGACAAGGTCCAAATGCTATCCCTGGTTTTGCTGGTTATTTTATAAAAAACATGGATTCAATCTATGTATATTGCAGATCGTTGGAATTAGTTTTGACCGATAGCACAGCTCAGGTAAAACAACGTATTTCACTACGAGGCGGAAGAACCGACAGAAATTGGGTATTCTATTTTCCTCAGTATCTTTTTAGCACATTAAATTCTATAATTGAAAATCGCGGAAAATTGATTTTTACAGGAATGTCGCCATTTTCAATTGCCGATTCGTTGATTAATAAATTTAAATTAACTTCGCTTATTGATTTGGAAACCAGTAGTTTGAAGTTTGTTCACACTTATCCTAAAGAATTATATGGCTCTAATGCTAATTGGCAAGAACCCATGTTTATGCAGCCTTATACTGAATTAACGCCTGAGGGTAAGATGATATACAGTTTTCCGGTATCGCACAATTTGTATATAGCCGCTTTGGATGCTGAAGAATACAAGATAGTATACGGTGGTAGTAAAGTAGCGGGTACTATCCACTCAATTGCCGATGGCAGAGAAAGAACACCCAATGAACTTATTTTATCACATTTATTGCAGCAAGATTTGTATTCTGGCATTATACATGACCCATATCGCAATGTTTATTACCGCTTTATGCATCAAGGAATACCAGATGCTAACTTTAGCGTTCCTATAGGAAAAAAAAATGTAATCGTTATAATAATGGACGAACAGTTCAATTATTTAGGCGAAACAGCAATTGGAGCTGGAGAAGAATGGAATTGGCAAAACTCATTTGTTACCACCGAAGGATTAGTTATTGAGCACATTGACATTTCTGTTGATTCAGGCGAAGAATTTTTAATTTTAAAAACATTTTCCATCAAAGAATTATAAATGAACAAAAAGATAAGATTAATTTTCATAGTAGTATTTTTTTTGGTTTCTTGCCATCAAAATACGAAAAAAATAGAAAAAAAACATTTTTCCAAAGCTATTGAACAGATAAGCGTAGATACTCAGTATAAATGGATAGTGGTTTTACCGGGTATGGGATGCAATGGCTGTATTCTTGAAGCAGAGTTTTTTATGAAAAACCATATTGAAGACAGACGTATTTTGTTTGTATTAACCCGCCTCTCGTCATTAAAAATATTCCAACAAAAAACAGGAATCAGTATTGACGAGCATCCCAATATTTTTGTCGACAGAAATAACTTGTTTAGTATTCCTACCAATAATAGTTTTTATCCATGCGTAATTTTATTAAACAATGGAAAGCATTCTAGTCATTCATTTCAAGACCCTTCTAATGCAGCCTTTCGTAATTTGGAGGAAAATCTGTAGCATTTTCTTTTTGTCGATACTATTTCTACCGGTATTATCGCAAAACCTTGTTGTTGAAACAATTATAGAGAGATATGAACGTTTGTCTGCCAGAAATAAGTCTGAGAAGGTTTACCTGCAGACAAGCAAAGGTATCTATGAAACAGGCGAGGATTTATGGTTTAAGGCTTATCTGTTTGATACTCAAACTTTACTGTTGTCGGGTAGAAGCCAAACACTTTACCTGCAGATGATTGGCGAACATGATGACAATGTGGTTTGGCAGGAAATGTATCCGGTTGAAAATGGTATTGCGCACGGACATGTGTTTATTCCGCATAATCTGACAGAGGGTGACTACTTTTTGGAGGCTTATACAAATTCTTCATTTTATGCCGACAGCTCAGATATGTTCGACATGCGCAAAGTAAGAATTGTAGACAACATCAGTCGCATTAGCGCTACAAACAGCGCATCGACAACGCCAAACTGTTTTCGGTTTTCGGTTTTTCCCGAAGGCGGCAACCTGATATCGGGCGTTCCGGCACGATTAGCATTTAAAGCCACCAACGGGCTGGGGTATCCCGAATATGTTTCTGGCGCGCTTTATGAAAACGATTCGTTGCTTTTGCGGTTTGAGAGCATACATGCCGGAATGGGTGCGTTCATTTTTACTCCGCAACAAAAAAGTCGTTACCACATTAAACTGTTCAATGACAGTATTTATTGTTTGCCTGAAATACATTCACACGGCATCGCCATGCAAGTGACCGGACGCAATGAAGAGTATTTGGAGTTTTCGTTGTTTCAGAGTGATGAATTGCCTTCGCAGGTCGTATATTTAGTGGGAAAAATGCGGGGACTTGTATATTGCGCGGCAATCGGACGGTTAGATAAAAATCTGATAATAAAAATGCCTATTTCTGAATTTCCCATTCAGGGCATAGCATCCTTTACAGTTTATGACCATGATTTGCTTCCCGTTGCCGAAAGATTAGTATATGTCCATAATAAAAAGAAACTGTACATCACAGCCGAATTTGACAGGCAAAATTATCAGACGCGTGAAAAAGCTACTGTAAATATCAAAGTTGCCGACGAAAACGGATTACCGGTAGCCGCACATTTAGGGATTAGCGTATTCGACAAAATTTACGGAAATCCTTCCGACCCATTAAACATACTGACTTATTGCCATTTAACTACTCAAATCAGGGGGAAAATACATAATCCCGGTTATTATTTTGACAATGAGCCGGCTATGGATTTTTTGCTTCTTACTCAGGGCTGGCGGCGTTATGTTTGGGATGTTGCAAGCCTGCAAAAGCACGGTGAGGAAGTAGTAGCTGACGAAATAATGGGAATACAAATCATCAGAGACAGGAACCTTGCTAATACAGAACAAGTGATACGTATTTCAAATGCCGATGGCAATGGAGACCTTATTTTTACCGATTCAGACGGCAATTTCGCTGTTGACGTCGGCTTAATGAAAGCGCTTAGAGGCGGGTATTTATACCTCAAGCCAATGTTGTCTATACCCAATCGTGAGCCTGAGCTCAAATTAGTCGAGCCGTTCAAGTCTGTTTCTGAAGTTCGCTCTATGAAACAAAGATTTTATCCTTTTGATAGTATAGACGCGATAGACGAGCAATTACAGAGTGAGATACAAAGCAGGTTAGACAGTGTTATATTGTTTAGTGAGCTATTGATTTCTGCAAAAGCAAGCAGGCCTGTTCGCGATAAATTTATGGGAAGCTTGGACAGTATGGCACAAAAATACCTGGGACCCTGGGTATGCGAACTTCATCCAAATTACTTGAACGATTATAAAGTAGGTTATACAATACATCCCGAATTTTGTCCTCGTTGCACGGGAAAAAGAGAAATGCCCGTTGTAGGAAAAACGTACAGATTAATTAAATATGAACCGATTAATCGTCTCGGAGCATGCGGCTTAGTTGTCGATCAATCTGTTGTAACCTATTATGCCCCATATTACAGTGATGAAGAATTATTAAGGATGAATAATATCTGGCGTGCCAAGGGATATTACGGCTATCGTGAATTTTATCAGCCTGACGAAATTGATATGAGTTTATCAATACCTGATTTTCGTAATACTTTGCTGTGGGCGCCAGCAGTAGTTACCGATGCCAATGGCGAAGCTACTGTAAGTTTTTACTGCTCAGATATAAATACCGGATTCATCATGTATATCGAAGGCGTAGGAGAAGTAGGAGAAGACAGTTTAGTAGGAAACTCAAAAATTGACTTTAGAGTGATAAAATAATGACACACAGAATTAAAAAATGTATCATAAAAATAAATTGTTTGCCACCAAGTAAATGTGCGCTACTTATTGTGCTTGTAAGTGTTTTATGCACAGTTTTTGTCACTAATAGCTCATTTCCCCAATCTGCTGTCACCGCCAAACATTTCTGGTTTGCAGCTGCTGTGTGCTTTGCATCGCTATTTATCCCTTTCTCTATTTCAAAAAGCAACAAAACTCACCTTACAGATGTTTTGTTTTGTGTATTAGCATTATACGTCTGCTGCAACTACTTTTTTCTGAACGGCAACCCCGATATGAAGTGGTGGCTTACGTTGCTGATGTTTCCGTTGTATTTTGCGATACGCCTGATTTCCGGAGATGATAACCTGCGACGATGGCTTTTGGCTGTCATTTTAGTCGTTGTTTTGGCTCAGGCGGTATGGGGTTTGCTTCAGTTGTATGGTTTTGTCCGTTCTTACCACAATTTGTACAAAATCACCGGCACGTTCTTTAATCCGGGTCCTTATTCGGGTTTTGTGGCAGTTGGCGTTCCATTGGCGTTGTGTTATTCTTTTGATAAAACGCTGTCCCGTTGGGAGCGATGCTTAGGTATAGCTACCTTGGTTTCGGCTTTATTGGTTTTGCCTGCCGCTATGAGCCGTGCTGCGTGGATTGCTGCGGCTATTGGCTGTGTGCCTGTTTTATTTAAATATTTTGGTTTTTCATTTTATAATTTGCGGCATAAACTACCTTTTGTAATTGCCGGCAGCCTTGTAATAGTCGCTATGCTAGCGGGAACATACCTTTTAAAAAAAGATTCAGCCGATGGACGTTGGGTAATCTGGAGCGCGAGCATGGAGTCGGTCAAAGAAAATCCGTTTTTTGGCTCCGGCTACGGTCGTTTTGCCGCAGTGTATGGCGACGCCCAGTCAGCATATTTCCAAAAAAAAGAGCGGACAGCCGCGCAAATAATGGTAGCCGACAGCCCCGAATACGCATTCAACGAGTATGTACAAATAGCAGTAGAATTGGGGATTGTAGGATTAGCGCTATTTCTCTTAACAGCAGGCTCGTCTCTAAATTCTTCATTCTTAACTTTTCACTCTTCATTCTTAACTCTCCACTCTTCATTCTTAACTTTTCTCGTATTTGCCGCCTTTTCCTATCCTTTTTCAGTTTTGCCGTTAGGCATAATGTTTGTTTTTTTGTTAGCATTGTCGGCGCCGTCGTCAAAAAAACTTTCTTTTTCGCTGCCGGTATTTTTGCAGATTGTAGGCGTGGCGGTCTGTTTGTGTATAACGGCTTATGGCGCTTTTCAAATTTTTCCCAAACGCGCGGCTTACAGGGAGTGGGCTTCTATTCAAACACTCTACCGCTCTACCGCTCATCACCACGTCATAAATGAATATACTTCGCTTTATTCCCGCTTGTATTTCGAAAAAAACTTTCTGTTCGAATACGGGCAGTGTCTTTCTAAAACAGGTCAACAAGACGAAA
>Ga0099364_10009691_pt1 | contig 13344 bp, 17 predicted proteins | sample TergutTh196P3_FD_73070 | JGI IMG/M metagenome (GOLD analysis project Ga0099364, IMG submission 73070) | Microcerotermes parvus P3 segment gut microbial communities from Pointe-Noire, Republic of the Congo - Th196 P3 | ecosystem: Host-associated > Arthropoda: Insects > Digestive system > Gut ...
GGGGGCCTCCTTGGGGGCCAAATACAAGCGGCCGCCCCGCCGCGCCCCGCTCTCGCCGTACGAACTCAAGGCCGGGTCCATAATCAGCGGAGTGATGGTGGGGGGCATCAACAGCGACCTGCCGGGCACTATACTTGGGCAGGTGACGGAGAACGTCTATGACACCGCGACGGGGAGACACCTTCTTATCCCCCAAGGCTCAAGGATGGTGGGGACATACGATTCCCACGTCGTGTACGGGCAAAACCGGCTGCTCGTGGTCTGGAACCGCATAATTTTCCCCGACGGCACATCCCTCAACCTGGAGGGCATGACGGGCAGCGACACGCGGGGTTATGCCGGGTTCAAACAAAGAATTGACCGGCACTACAGCAGGATGATAGGCGCGGCGATCTTCGCGTCGGTGTTTGTGGCGGCGGCCAAAGAGGCCACGAAAGACGAACGCGGCAGCAGCGGCGGCATGTACGGCAGGGACGAGCGCAGCACCGAGGCGGTGTTTGCCGATACTCTCATGCAAAACGTAACCGACGTCGCGACGCGACTGATAGAACGAAACATGAACGTAGCGCCGACGCTGAGGATACTGCCCGGCTACCGGTTCATCATAATAACCACCAAGGACGTAAACTTTGCGGAGCCTTACGTTGTCGCGGACAACAGGAGAGGACGCAGATGATTCGCGTACGCTCCGCGTTCCTTGTGATTCTGATCGCCATACTCATGGCGTTCGGCGTCGGCGTGCAGGCCGGGTATTTTGCCGCGCGAAGCGCCACCCTGGTCGAAGGTATGGAACAATGGCTCGAGGGGGTCAAAACGACCGTCGAGGAGGTCAGGTCGACTGTCTCGACATCCTCCGGCCGCTGACGCGCGGGAATGAAATTCGACCCTCGGGCGGCGCGGAACGTTGCGCTCCTGCTCTTTGTGCCGGGGTCTGTCTTTGCGCTGTTCTTCGCGTTGAACCTCAGGATAAACCTGAGCGCGTCGCACGTCGGCGTGGGAATATGGAGGGCTTTTCCCGCCGCGTCCATTGACGTGGGCGACGTGGTGGCTTACGACAAGGACGAGTTTTACGCCGCGTACCCGCATGTGCGCGAAGACAGGATGAAATTACCGTCTCCCGTCCTGATTAAACGCGTGGCGGCAATGCCTGGGGCGCTAATTGAGCTTTCCGGCGACTTTGTTATAATAAATGGCGCTTATTGGGCGGAGGCGCGTATTTTGGACGACTCGTGGCGTAAAGTCGAGTATCCGCTGATGGTGCCCGAGGGAACGGTATGGCTGATGGCGGATGTCAGAGGCGCTTACGATTCCAGATATCACGGGCCGGTGCCGCTGCGCCTGACGCGTAAGAAATTGAAACCGATTTTAGTTTTTTGAAGGAGGTAGAGTTTAACTTGGACATTGACGTAACCCAAGAGGACAACTGCTATACAATAAAGCTCGGCGGTTTCTTCGACACCGATTCGTCTCCCGCGCTTCAGCAGAAGGTCGAGGACATTATGTCCGAAACATATGAAAAAAAGGATGAATTCAGCGTCGTGTTCGACCTGAACGCCGTTGAGTTTGTGAGCAGCGCGGGGCTGCGCGTTCTGCTCATGGCAAAAAAAATGACGGACAGGCAAAAAGGCAAAATGTCTGTTGTGACCGACCGGCAGCCCATCCGCGAGGTATTCAACATGACCGGTTTTTCAAAAATACTTAACCTGCAGTGAGCAGAGCGGAGTGGATGTCCTGAAACCGGATGGCATGGCTTCGCAGAAAATCATTGCGGGAGGCGCGGCTGTTTTAGCCGTGCTTTTGTTATATGCCGCCTCGCCTATGGGACTTGAGAGGCTTGAGTTTATGTTTTACGACAGGATGATTGCCCGGCAGACCGCCTGGCAAGCATCGAGTACTCCGGTGATAGTGGCCATAGACGATTATTCGCTCAGGGCCGTGGGGCAATGGCCCTGGCCCCGTTATCTTTGGGCGGACATTATAAACGAGCTGAGACGGGGAGGAGCGGCCGTTATTGTTTTAGACACGCTGATCTCCGAGCGCGACAGTTCATCTCCGCGGCTTATAACCAACTACATGAAGCTGCACAAGGACATTGACGTGAAATTTGAGGGGCTTCCAAGAGAGCTGTGGGATTACGACGCGCTGCTTGCCGCCGCTGTCAGGGACGCGCCGGTGGTTCTCGCGGCCTTCGCGGATAACGAGTCGGACGCCTACGTTCCCGAATCGGCGAAGGTGAGGGTGGCCGAGCGCGTGTCCAGTGACCCTCATTTCGCCAGAAAACTTTACAACACGGAAAGCGCGGTGTTTCCGCTCCCTATGCTGCGCATAACCGCTCCCCTGGGAGTGATGAATGTGGAACGCGACATGGACGGTATATTGAGAAAAATCCCGCTCGTAACCGCGGTGAGCGGAAAAATTTATCCCACGCTTTCCCTGCGCGCGCTGATGTCCATGCTGGGCACGGAAGAGCTGACGCTGGGCGTGGGGCCTCGCGGACTCGAATACGTGCAGGTGAAGTCTTACACCATACCGACAGAGCCCGACGGCATGATGCGCATTCCCTTCATAGGCCCGAAACGGACTTACGAATACGTCAGCGCCGTGAACGTGCTGCGGGGAAATGTCCCGTCGGGTTTTCTGACGGGACGCGTCGTTTTCATAGGCTCATCGGCGCCCGCCCTCTTAAATCTTCATTCCACTCCTCTGGATACCGACTATCCCGCTATAGAAGCGCACGCCACCGCTTTCGACGCTATGCTGAGGGGAAACTCCATCACCAGACCCGTCAACGCCTCGCTCATACAGGCCGCGGCGATCATTGCAATCGGCGTAATCTCCACGTTAATGTTCGGCTTCGTCCGTCCTGTTGTTTACCTGCCCGCGGGCGTGGCTCTCATAGCGGCGGCCATAATCGCGTCCCGCGCGCTTTTCGCGACGGGTACGTATATCTCGCCGGTTTACATGGTCACTGCCGTGATCGTGCTGGCTATAGTTATCCTGCTTGTGCGTTCCAAAGAGGAGGAAGCGCAGATATTGCGCATGACGGTCAGCCTTGCTGAAGAAAAGGCGAGGCAGGCGAAAGAGCAGGCCGAACTCGATACCGCGCGCCGGATACAGGAAAATTCGCTGCCCCACAACTTCCCTCCGTTTGAAAATTTCAGCAGCATAGAGGCATACGCGAGCATGACGCCGGCGATGAACGTTGGAGGTGATTTTTACGACTGCTTCCCCGTCGGTCCGGGGCGTCTTGCGGTAGTTATGGGGGACGTGTCGGGCAAGGGAATCCCGGCGGCGATGTTTATGATGGCGGCAAAGACGGTGATAAAAAATCAGGCCCTCCTGGGCGGCTCCCCGCACGGTATACTGACAGCGGCAAACGAGCTGCTCTGCCAGGATAACGACGCGGGTATGTTCGTAACGGCTTTTATCGGCATATATGACAGCGGTAAGAAGGTTCTGGAGTACGCCAACGCCGGGCATAACCCGCCGCTGTTGATGAGGGACGGCGTTTTTTTGCCCGTCAAAGAAAGTATCGCGCTTGGCGCGGTTGAAGACATAGAGTACGAGACCGAAACCATCCCCCTGGGGGAAGGGGACACGGTGGTTTTCTACACCGACGGGGTGACCGAGATGATGAACAAGCGGCGCGAACTTTTCGGAGAGGGCAGGCTTGTAAAACTGCTCCGTGAAATTTCGGAAAGAGTTGAAAGCGGTGGGGTAGGGGCGCGCAGCGTGGTCGAGGAGATATCCAAAGAGGTCCTGATATTTGCCGGCGACGCGGCCCCGTCCGACGACGTGACGATACTGGCGCTGCGGCGGCTGCGGTGACAACAATAAATGGGCGGATTGCAATCCGCCCCTACGACCTTAAAAGAATTTTTCCAGCCAGTTTTTGGAGTCCCGTTCGTCTCCCGCCACGGAGATGAGCGGCATGATGACCGGATAGGAGGCGTTGCGGCGGCGCACTACCTCGCCGACGCGGATTTTTACGGCTCTGCCCAGAGCCTCCGCGTCAAGTTTGCCGGTTTTGTGTTTTTTCGTGAACTCGTTCAGCGCTTTCTCCGAAGCCGCGCGTATTTCGTCCAGAACGTCGTGTCTCTCGTCCTGCGCGAAAAATCCCCGGCTGCCGACGGACGCGGGAGCCAAAAGCGCCCCGTCGCGGGTTATGGCCAGAGAGACCACGATGATTCCGTCATCCGCGAGATCCCGCCGCTCTTTCATGACGCGGCTTTTGAGTTCCCCCACGGCGTTTCCGTCAATGACAACGGCCCCCGAGTGAACGCGGTCTCTGGTGTGCGGGCGTCCCGCTTTCTGGAAAGTCAGAACCTCCCCGTTGGTCATGATGAAAATGTTCTTGCCCGGTATGCCGACGTCCTGCGCCAGCCGGGAGTGGTGCGCCAGGTGGCGGTACTCTCCGTGCACCGGCGCGAAATACTGCGGGCGCGTCAGGTTCAGCATAATTTTGAGTTCTTCCGACGAGGCGTGCCCCGACACGTGCGTCAGCTTGTCGGACTCGTACACCACCTCGCAGCCCACGGAAAACAGGCGGTTTATGGTTTTGTAAACCAGCTTCTCGTTGCCGGGGATGGCGGTGGCCAGAAGAAAGACCGCGTCCCTTTCCCCCAGCGTGATTTGCTTGTGCTCGCTGCGGCTCATCATCACAAGGCCGGAAAACGGCTCTCCCTGGCTGCCCGTGGTCATAACGACCAGTTGATTTTCGGGATATTTTCCGATGTTCTCCACCGGTACGGTCATCTTTTCATCCAGCCTCAGATATCCCAGGCTTTTGGCCAGCTCCACGTTGCGGATCATGCTTCGCCCGAGGAATGCTATTTTCCTGTTGAAACGCGCCGCCCCGTCTATGACCTGCTGTATGCGGTGAACGTTGCTGGCGAAGGAGGATATTATCAGCCGCTTGTTTCTGTAGTTCCTGTAGAGGTAGTCCAGCGTGCCGCCTATCAGGCGTTCGGACGGGGTGAAGCCCTTGCGTTCCGCGTTGGTCGAGTCCGACAGCAGCAGCAGCACGCCTTTGTCCCCTTCTTCGGCGAAAGCCCCGTAGTCGGTGACTCTCCCGTCAATTGGCGTGGAGTCCAGCTTGAAGTCCCCCGTGTGCACGACCCGGCCAAGCGGCGTCTCAATGGATAGCGCGACGCCGTCCGGTATGGAGTGGCTGACCGCTATGAAACGGATTTTGAAGGGGCCTATCTCGATTACGTCTCCGGCCTTGACCTCGTTCATGCGCGGGTGCAGTTGGGGCATTTCCTCCAGTTTGTTCCCCACAAGCCCCAGTGTCAGGCGCGTACCGTAAATCGGAACGTCGAGGCGCTGCAGCACAAAAGGAAGCCCGCCGGTGTGGTCTTCGTGTCCGTGGGTCAGGACGATCCCCAGCACCTTCTCCCTGTTTGCCTCCAGATAGGAGATATCCGGGACGATGAAGTCGATACCCGGCAGCTCCTGATCCGGGAACATCAGCCCGCTGTCTATTACAATAATGTCGCCGCCGTATTCGAGGACGTACATATTCTTTCCGATTTCCCCGACTCCTCCCAGGGGAATGAATTTCAATTGTAAGTTCCGGGGTTTCTTTTCAGCGGGGGCGCTCCGTTTCCGGCGCGATTTGTTATTCATATGCCAATCATTCCTCCAAGCCTGATGTATATCCAATTATACGCGATACGGCAAGGGGCCTTCATGCCGCCGCTTCGTTAGTGGCGCGGACAAAAGATTCCAGCTTATTCATGGCCTTGCCGCTGTCGATCAGTTCCTGCGCCAGCCGTACGCATTCGCGCATTGTAATGTCGTTTTTCCCCATGTAAAGGCAGCAGGCCGAATTGAGAACCACAATATCCCGCATGGGGCCTTTTTCACCCGAAAGGATACGCCGCGCGATTTCAGCGTTTTCTTTCGGCCCGCCGCCTATAAGGTCCGCTATTTTGCAGCGGGGTAACCCGAACTGCTCGGGGGTGACAAAATAGCTGTTAAGCCTGCCGTCCGCCACTTCACAGATGGTGGATGTGCCCGTCAGCGTGATTTCATCAAGCCCGTCATGGCCGTGCACCACCATCGCGCGTTTTACGCCGAGGTTGCGGAGGACGTTGGCAAGCGGTTCGACAAGGTTTTCATCATAAACGCCGAGAAGCTGCATAGTAGCCCCCGCCGGATTTGCCAGCGGCCCAAGGATGTTAAATATCGTGCGCACTCCCAGCTCGCGCCGGACAGGCGCCACATGCTTCATAGCCGAGTGGTAAAGCTGCGCCATCATAAAGCACATGCCCGTTTCGGCCAAGACCCGCTCGCTCTGTTCCGCTGTCAGCAGGAAATTCGCCCCCAGCGCCTCCAGCACGTCGGCGCTTCCGCATTTGCTCGACACGCTGCGGTTGCCGTGCTTGGCGACCGGTACGCCGCCTGAGGCGACCACGAGCGCGGAAACGGTGGAAATATTGAAGGTGTACAGCCCGTCGCCGCCCGTGCCCACAATGTCGAGCACGTCGGTTTTTGGACGCAGCTTTACGCATTTTTCCCGCATGACCTCGGCGCAGGCCGTAATCTCCTCAATGGTCTCGCCCTTCAGCCGCATGGCGGCAAGAAACGCGCCAATCTGCGCGCCGGTTGCGCAGCCTTCCATCATTTGAAGCATTACGTTTCTGGTCATGTCAAGGGTCAGGTCCCGCCCGGCCAATATGTCGTAAATTGCCTTCTCAATCATTTCCGGCTCCTCCAATCCGCAGGAAGTTCTCGATGATTCTTCCGCCATTCGGCGTCAGTATTGATTCCGGGTGGAATTGTAAGCCGAAAACGTCATAATCGCGGTGCTTGACGCCCATGACCTCGCCGTCGCCGGTCTCGGCTATGACCAGCAGCTCGTCAGGCAGCGTATTCCTGTCCGCGGCCAGCGAATGATACCGCCCGGCCTCCAGAAGCGGCGGCAGGCCCCGGAAAACAGGGTTGCCGTTAGCGATATGCACCATGCTTTTTTTCCCGTGCACCAAAATTTTCGCGTAACCGATCTCCGCGCCGTACGCTTCGCAGATTGCCTGGTGCCCGAGGCATATGCCCAATATGGGGATTATACCCGCGAAGCCGCGTACAACGTCCTCGCAGACACCCGCGTCCCCCGGTCTGCCGGGGCCGGGGGAAATGACGATATGGGAGGGCCGGGATGCCTCGATCTCGGCGACGCTGATCTGGTTGTTGTACGCCACTTTGATGTCGGGGTTTACCACGCCCGCTATTTGATACAGGTTATAAGTAAAGCTGTCGTAGTTGTCAATTATAAGCACCATCGCCATACCTCCCGGCTGCTTTCGCGGGCCGGCATGACCGCCCCGTCATTCATTCCCGCTTTTTTCCGCAACAAAAAATCTTTGGCAAAATATAACTTTCGCCAAAGACAAATAAAAACCCAAGACGCAGACAGCGCCTTCAATAATTCAGTTAAACGGAGTTTTTTCCTCATCTTCCGCATTATTTATCATTTTTATTCGCCCGTCCGCGAAATTATACCACTTAAACCACTTGTAAGAAATGCGAATCTGAGGGAGCTTCTGGCAATGGGTAGGAGATGCGGGAAGGTCGCCCCGCCGGGGTTCTTTGTTGTTGAATAATTTCTGCTGTATCCTCACAGACGCTCCTCAAACGTTACTGCGTGAACATTATCGCTGCCACCCGAAGATCATTGGATTCTGTAATCAGAAGTTTTATCACAATGAGTTGATTGTCATGGGGAATTGTTCCTAAAAATTCGGACGGGGGTGGACGTTCCGTCTTTGAAGACTATCTGAGCGGAAACGAAGCCGACCCTTTTTCCGCTCCGGTACAGCCTGAGTTCGGACGTGCTGAACATTATTTCCGACCGCTCGTCAAACGTCAGCCTGCCGCCCTTCACGCGTTCCGCTTCCATCTCCTTCGCCCGAAGCGCTTCTCTGTCTCGGACAATACGTTCGGAAGGGTGGTATTCTTCGTCCGGCGTTTCCGTGTCGACGCCGTAAAGAATTTTTTCTATGCCATCCCGCATAATCCATATTCCTAAATCAACCTCAACGCTGGTTCTTTCCTTGCCGTTTGAAAACTTAATCCATGACGAGCCGCTTTCCAGCGACCTTTTCACGTTCTCAATTCGTCCGTCCGAGGCGTGCGGCACAAAGGGCTCGTCCCATAAAACACGCTGTGCAGGCGCGCGGTGCATCAGGCGATTCAGCGGGCTGTCCTCGATGAACAGGGTGAGCGTCCACAGAAGGCAGGACATCACAGCGCAAGCGCCGGCGTCCGCCAACCAGGGCGTGTATCCTCTGCGCCGAAACATGGCGGCGAGCGCGGCGGCGAGTCCCGTTATCGAAACAACCGGCACGGCCATGTCAAGCCACGGCCAGCGGCGGCACATTTCCCAGAGGATGCCGAATAGCAGCAGAAAGCACGTCCCTGCCCTGACCGAAAAAACACGCCGGAGGATCATTCGCAAGCAGGAGTAGAGCGTCGGGAAAAAACAGGCGTTTTCCGCAGCCCCCGCAGACGCGGTGGACGCCTCCATATACTCTTTCACGTCCTCACTCCGGCAATTTTTCAGCCCGCGCCAGAAGGCCCGCACCGCTTCACATGCCTCGTCCGTCAGGGGCGTTCCGTGCCTGGGGCGTATAATGCGCTCCAGGTACGCGTGTTCGTAGTAATCCATAATGGCGTCGAATATTCCTTCCTCATAGAGGGCGGCGGCGTTTCGTCCCGGGTGTTCGGGCGTCACGGAAAGCGGCTTGACGCGCCCGGCAAACCCGGCGTGCCCGCGCATACGCTGAAAAACGCGCGTCACGCTTGACGGGCTGCGCCCAAGGACGATGGCTATGTCCCTCATGTCCCAGAGCGCGGTTTCGCCGCCTTCACGGAAGACGAGATGGGTAAGTTTGGGGGCGTCCACGGAGTACCGCTCTTCCAGCTCGCCGTGCCTTTGCGTCGCGCCGCGCGTCCGGTCGTACAACTGGAAGTCGAGGACGTAACTTTCCATCCTCCGGTGAATTTTTTCCCTGTCTTCCTTGAACGTGAAAAATTTATTTACGAGGCGCTCGCGCAGGTCGCGCGGCAAAGACGCAACATTGAGCGCCAAAATGTCAGGGGCGATTTTGCTTGAGTTTGGCAACGTCATATTTAACTCGCACCTGTCCGCGCTAAGTATTTTCTTAATTGACAACAAAAACAACGCTTATCGAGCTACTCATCTATTCTAATGTGAGGATATTCAAACCTACATTATTTCGAGGATCAACTCTGCCAATTTATCCGTATCTCCGTCAACGGTTCCGGCCATATAACGTTCATAAACATCCGCGTTATCCGCAGGGTTCAGATTTAATTTATAACCCTTTTCAAGCGCGAGGACACGAACAAATTCACGCTGTGCCCTACCGTTACCTTCTCTAAAAGGGTGCAGGTAATTTACGGCATCCAGTATCACAGCCAACTTTTCTGCTATTTGAGGTTTGTCAGCTTTTTTGATTGCCCAATATTCCTTAAGCAAGCTATTGATGTACGAAAAAGCCGTTTCGAAACGAACGGTTGGAAAAAATTGTTTACCGTCTTTGCCGATTTCGACAACGCGTTTCTGCCCTGCCCAAGAATACACATCTTGAAACAAATATTTATGAATAAAGAGAAGCGTTGTGGAATCTTTGATCTTAACGGGCCGATTTTTCAGTTCTTTGATACGTTTCGTTACAGCGACGCTTTCAAAAAATTCCAGAACACTCTGTTCAGTGATCCCTGCAAGATTCTTTAAAACCCCCGTGCCCGTATCGGTATAGACGTGGTCAGGATCTATATACGCATAATCATTACACATACGCTTTGTTTTTCGCCATTTGCGCCAACTCAATAGTCGTTACTTTGTCCATAACGTAGTCGCGGATTATCTCGACGCTTTTTTTTGTTGGCTCGAATCCTTCGAACATATTCGATCCGATGGCGCCGGCGGTGCTATCCAATGTTTCCAGATCGGGAAAATGCACCCCCATTATTGTGAGATTTGTCCTGTCGATTTCGATAGGTTTGTATACCATGGCAACCCCCTGATTCTAATTCACGTGTCCCTATCCTAAGCACATTCTATATGAAAACGTCGTAGAAAGCATAGGTTTTCTCAAATAGATACAAACGGGACGCAGTTTTTTTCTAACGGACATTGGACGGGAGATGTACTATGTTGATTCGTCACATATAAGACCGGCTATAAAGAATTGTCATGCTGTATATATTAGTTCTTCTTCCTCTTTCCTTTCCAAAAAGCTTATGTCATAGGCACTTTGGAAACTCAGCCACATTTCCGCCGGATAATCAAATATCATTCCTAGAGAACGCGCAAACTCAGGCGTTATCCTCGCGCCGCCTTTTATTACCGCATTGACGTATTGGGGCGTAACCCCGGCACGTTCAGCAAGCTCCTTTTGTGACATACCATACGCTTCAAGGAACTCTCCGATATGATCTCCAGGCAATACTAGATAATTTGGTACATATTCATTTGTCCTGCTAGTCATGATAATTCACCACCTCAATAATTGTAATTGAAACTACGTTTCCCTTATCAACGCCTCCGCCTTCCTTTGTTGGGGGAGGGTGTTCCGACGGCTTAAATACAAGTCGATGCGGGTGAACTAAGTCAACTGCAAATTGTCCTGCTCGGTCAGCTTTTAATTCATGGCAACGATCTGGTGGCGTAATTGGTACAAAAGCAAGATTAGGGGCGTTTCTCAACACGTTCATACGTAACTTGATCTTTTGGGAAATGCTCCCGTATGCACGCACTAATTCGTGCTCATTGTTGAATATTTTCTTCAACTTGTTTGTAGCGAACTGTATTTCCATTAACCGCTCCCACAGCAACATCGTTATTTTCGATTTTTACTATATCAAACAGCAAGATGAGAATCAAGAACCAATACGTGAAAGAGGGCGTCACGGCACAAACGCTCCCCAAAAAAATCAGATGCAATTGATTCGCGCGTCAAATCCGTTTACGATTCTTTTGAATGACAGGAATTGCCGGGGCTTGGGTTTTATGGCGGCGGCGCGGAGGTCTGGGGCTTGCCCGGCTTTTGCGTATGGGGCGATTCTTCCGGGACGACTTGACGGGGCAGCTCGCCGTATCGGTCTTCGTAACGCTGGATTTCATTTTTCAAAGCCCGAACGAGGGTGGCGTTGAACGACTCGTCATAGACAGCGGCCAGTACCTTGCCCTTGGCGTAGGTATCCTCGTCGAAGCGCGTCTGTATAGCCACGCGTCGCCGCGAGTATCCGGCTTCGGCGGTGTTCTTTTCCGTCTCCGTCATGCAACATCTCTCCTCCCTCTGTCAGAGATGTTAGTGTCAATGCTATAATAACTATAGAATCTTTGAGGTTAATAGCATCTTTAATACCCAAAGACTTGCATGAAACGATGAAAAAAACTCCCCTTGGCGACGAGGAGGCAATATGCGCTATATCGTGGGGCTGGGCCTATCGATCTGGATAGCTACGATAATATGGCCGAGCAAAAGTAAAGAATCAGCCAAACAGGCTGGCACGGAAAAGGAGAAGGGTGAATGAGATGAAAAAAATATGTTTGCTGATTGTGTGCGGTTTGCTGGCTTTGGCGTTTGCCTGGCGTGCCGAGGCGGCGGATTTTTTTGAACTTTGCGGTACGGGAACGGTAAAGGAAGTGGAAGACGCGATCAAGGCCGGCGCGGACGTCAACGCTAGATATTCGAACGGCTGGACGCCCTTGATGTCTGCGGCGCGACACAATAGCAATCCCGAAGTAATAACTACACTGATTAAAAACCGCGCGGACGTTAACGCTATAGGTCCGGATGGTTGGACGCCTTTGATGTTTGTGGCGAGGGAAAATAGTAATCCCGAAGTAATAAGCACACTGATCAAGGCTGGCGCGGACGTTAACGCTATAGGTCCGGATGGTTGGACGCCTTTGATGTTTGCGGCGATGGAAAATAGTAATCCCGAAGTAATAAGCACACTGATCAAGGCTGGCGCGGACGTTAACGCTAGAGATTCGAACGGGGGGACGCCTTTGATGTTTGCGGCGGCATACAATAGTAATCCTGAAGTGATAAGCACACTGATTAAAAACGGCGCGGACGTTAACGCTAGAGATTCGAACGGCTTAACGCCTTTGATGCTTGCAAAATCCAATCCCAATCCTGGCGTGGCAACGGTTTTACGGCAAGCCAGGGCCGACGACAACATAAGTTTCCGACTATTACTATATTTACGTATACCATACACTGGAATCGATGATTTTTTGAAAGGTTACTTGGCTATTGCGATTCTTAGCGGCCCGTTAGTTTTTGCTTTCTTGCTCCTGTTCATTCCACTTGTTATGTTCTTCCGCTTTTTTTGGGGGTTGGCCTTAAAGTATGATGCAGCTAAAAGTACGGGTGGTGGTGACATAATAATTAATACAATGTCAAGGATAATTTTTGCAATTCTCACTGTTATTGTCTTAACTACGTTACCGGCGGTCGTTATAACTTTTTTTCTCAGCTTGATGTTCGGTATCAGCGTTTTTACCGTCTACGGAGGCTTGTGTCTTTACGTCGTGTTGGTGAGGCGTATTCCCATGAAAGCACGGATGGCGCTTTCGGACACCGGTGCTGACCTTTCTGGGGAAGCAGCAACGGAAATTCAGGCTAAACGTATACTGACTCGCGATAGATATTAATCCGGTTGATAACGTAAATCGGGCAGGAGGCTGCTATATACACTGAATATAGGGTTTGCGAGGCGGTTTTACTATAAATTGGCTACATCACACTTATTAACAGGAGGCTTTACCATGCGAGACGACAGGCACATGAACCTTTTCGAGCATTACACGCAACAGGACGCTATCCCCCACGAGAACAACATATCCAGGGCGCTGGCTATGGTTGAGAACAATGTTCCGTAAGGAACCAACAAGAAGCCGGCAAAACCAATATTTTATAGGCAGAGGCAAGCGGATAGTATAAAAACCTTTGGTTTTCAATCACCCGTAATTCCCAGAAATTTTCTTACCACTCGTCATAACCGCTTACAGCATACGAATATTTCAAATTTCGTGGTAAGAATTTCCAGGATTTTTCTTACCACTTATGTCTTTGTAAATCCGTGATATATCTATATTTGTTAAAAGTGGTAAGAAAAGCGCCGGGAATTACGGTTCATCAGACCAGTTTTTGAGATTGAGTAGATTACGAGTCTTGACCTTACCGTTTTCCCAGTAAGATTCGCGTAGCCAAATCGATTCATAAGTTTTGCCGACTTTGTTGGTCCAAAGAGCCCTCGCGATATACATGCCTATTATAATGCGGTATAACATTCTGTAAC
>Ga0099364_10009692_pt1 | contig 13343 bp, 13 predicted proteins | sample TergutTh196P3_FD_73070 | JGI IMG/M metagenome (GOLD analysis project Ga0099364, IMG submission 73070) | Microcerotermes parvus P3 segment gut microbial communities from Pointe-Noire, Republic of the Congo - Th196 P3 | ecosystem: Host-associated > Arthropoda: Insects > Digestive system > Gut ...
CTCCCGGCATTTTACCTGAGAGGATTCTTATATTTTCTATAAGGACATCGTGTATATTGCCTCTTTCGCTTACCGTTGTCCAGGCGGAAGAACCTCCCATTGCGCCGCCTGTAAGGTTGGTAATATCAATAATGTAATTCCACCCGTCTGTCTGAAGACCGCCTCCGGGGCCCGACTGATAATTTTCTATGGTAATATTCCTGAAAATAATATCGTAGATATCCGCATTATCGCCATTATGAATAGAAATTGGCGCTTTATGCATGGCGTGTAATATCAGGATGTCTTCAAATAAAACATTGTAGATTTTCGGGTCAGATTTTCCGCCTTTGTTTGTCTCTACGCCAATTTCCATTGTTTGCGCAAGATCAGTCCACATTATGCTGTTTTTTACCGTGATATTATACGAATCGCGCTGCCCGTAATTTTTGATAACAACATTGTCATCCCATGTTCGTAAAAAACTGTTTTGAATTGTAATATTATTGGAACTTTGAATGGAAATCCCGTCGCTGTTGCACCGGGAACTGACAATTTTAAGGTTGTCTATCAATACATTGTCCGTATTTTGCAGTTGTATTGCCCAAGCGTTTGGGTCAAAAATCGTTATCCCTTTTATCTCAATATTGCTTCTGTTGAATGTTTCAATTGGAAGACAGACCCCGTCTATACCCCTGATATGATCCTCCAAATGACTCCCGTCTATAATGCCGCGCCCGACTATTTTGGTGTCATTCCACATTTCAACAGCTCCGCGAATGACCGCACCAGGTTTAAGGTACATGGTTTTTCCGTTTGCGACCTGGTATACCCTGCCAAAATCGTCTTCGTGAATTCCCGCATCATAAACTATGGTGTCTGGATCGCTCTCAATTGCGCTAAAGTCTTCCATTATATTGGCAAAAATCAATACAGTATTTACAGGACGGTTGGTATTGTTATATTCCACCGAGTATTGGCCGGGTCTGGTTATGGTAAAACCTATTTTATTTCCTGCCACCTGAGGGGTAATTTCATGGTGAAGGGGGCGTATTATTACATTTTCGACATTCACAGGCAGGGTTATGGCGATAAAAACCTCTCCGTCCATGTCGAACATTCCCACCGGTATTTGATCGCATTTATCCTGTATGGTTTGCGCTACGCCCGGACCAGGCGATATGTATGTATTGTTTGCCCGTACCGAGTATAAGTCTATATTGTTCCCATCTGCCGTCATGGTAATTTCTGCGTATCTATCCATGCCCTCCGGCCAAGGGTAGGTGTTTACCTTTCCAACATACTCTGGAATTACAAGATTATACGTTTCTTCCGGAGCTTCTGTTATACATGAAGCCAAAATGGCAACAAGAATACAGGCAAATAATACCTTTTTCATAAAAACTCCTTTCCTAAAAAATAGGTTTAACGTTAAACCTACCTATATATAAATATATTCGTTGAATATATATCTGTCAAGGAAAAAAGTGTAATAGAAAAATTAAAAAAGAGCGTTTTTCTTTAGATTAAGTTGGTTTGGCAGTCTTCAAGGATCTTACCGAATCCCTTTCCACAAGGCTTAATGGCAAAGTAATGGTTCGGGGTGTCTTTTCTTTTCCTTCAAGGTAGTCCGCCATGATGTCTGCGGCAACCGCCCCCTTTTCTACAATGTCCTGGCGAATAGTGGTCAAGGGCGGTGAAGTAACCTGACTGTTTAAAATATCGTCAAAACCTATTATCGAAATATCTGCGGGAATACGCCGCTTTGCCTGAGCGAGACCGGACATTATCCCTGCTGCTAAAATATCTGCTGTGGCAAATACCGCAGTAATATCATGCCGCCTGCTCAAAGTATGTCCCAGGGCAATTCCTTCATTAAAAGTGATTTCCTGCCGGTAAACGTTTTGCGGCGAAAAGGGGATACCGTTTTTTCTCAGCGCCGCCTTATATCCTTTGAGCCGTTCTTCGGTAACGCCATGCCGGTGTATGGGCGGAGAAGCAAAAACAATATTTGTATGCCCCTTGTCAATAAGATACTGGGTTGCCATAAAACCGCCATTGCGATCATCAAGACCAATGTTAAAGATACGATCATTAAAAATATAACTGTCCAACAGTACAATAGGCTTATCAGTCTCCAGAAGCCGGGCAAAAAAGTTATTGTTAAATAAGCCGGTCAAAATTAGTCCGTCAAGATTCCAGTTGTTAAGAAGAGAATAGAGTTCCCCTTCGTCGGCAACGGTACGAACCATCATATAATATTCCCGTTCCCGCAGTTTTTTTTCTATGCCCCCCAATAAAGCCCCGTGAAAAGGGTCCTGAAAAAAACTGATGGGCTGGGATTGTATAAGATGGTTTATCACCCCTATTATCCGGGAAGATCTGTTGACCAGCGCCCGGGCGGACAGGTTGGGAGTATAGTTATGCGTTTTTATGATTTTATTAATTCGATTAATCGTATCATGCGCCACACGAGAATGTCTCCCATGTATCACATTTGATACGGTAGTTACGCTGACCCCGGCTTCACGGGCAATGTCTTTTATGGTCGGCATATCAATACTCCTACCTAACCCGCAAGCTCCAAACACGCCCTGCCGCGAGGCCCCAGCGCTGGTAAACATAGTCGGAAAAAACCTGAGCCTCACGGGTAAAGGTATCGGCAAGGTACGTCCAGTAGCGGGAAGATGTATCCTGCGGGGGAAGCTGTGAACCGCGCCCGGCATTTTCAAGGCGTACCGGCAGACTCCGGCCAAAATAGTCCGGCGCCTGAGATAGGGACTGCTGTAAAAGATGGGAGTTGAATTCTTTTACGACAAGGAAGTCATCCTCTGTATCATAAGCCTGATAGTCAAAGAACGAGATTAAAAATCTTTTGCCAACAGGAGAAAATTGTTCCCACCGGCGGCGGCTGAAATCATGGAAATCCTCGTCAATAAAAAACAGGCCGTGGAAACCTTCGTGGGCCATAAACCGGTAGCGCAGATAATCCGGCGCTTCCCTTGTTATAGAAATAATCGCGCCTTCGCCCGCAGTAAAGCCGCCCTGCCCTTCACGGATTATTCCTTCGTTGAGCAAAATCCTTTCCAGTTCCCGTTCTTCGTTCAGCAGGGGGAAATTTTCCCTGCGGGCGGCGGTGAAAAAGCGGGCTAAATCCAAGGCGCGATAATCGTGGGCGTTCCAGCCGTGCAGGTTCGCTATTTCCTCATCATGAGCAAGGCGGCCCCGGAACCCGGCTTTTTCGACATAAAAGGCAAGGCGTTTTAACATTCTGTTCTGTACATTGTAATCCGCAAAATCGAAGATCAATAACGAGGGAAACCGATCCCAGCGGAAAACTTCATAACGGGGGTTTCGCCACTTTTCCCTTGGCCATACAAGGACAAGGGCGGGGTCTGCTTTTATGGGCTGGGGAAAAACCAGCGGCGCCTTTAATACGTTTAGCCTGAAAGATTCTATTTTGTCCCCGGAAAGGACTGCCTCCCCTGTTCCTGAATACAGAATGGGCGGAATGTAAAGTAATCCCGCGCCAGGTAATGTTTCAATTCTCTGTCCGGCAAATTCTATCACAGCCCTTCCGCCGGAAGAAAAAACGGCTTCAATCTCGGCAAGCTGCCCTGCCGGCCTGAAAGCGGCAGGTATATCAATCACATAACGCTCGTCCTGGGTTTTATGTACAAAGGGGGTGGTATTAAGATTCATTCCATCATGATAAAAGCCAAACCAGCGATCAACGAATTCAATGGAATGTATTTGAAAAACAGGCGCTTCATTTGTTTTTATTTCGCCAGTAGACTCCGCTGCAATACTAAAATGCCCGTCAAAGGAATCTTCGATGGGGACGGAATAAGAAACTATGCCAACATCCATCGGCAGTTCCCAGGAAACCGCGCCCATATTAAGAAACAGCGAATAGTTTTCTGTTATAACCTGAGATGATATAAAACCAAATTCAATTTTAAGGGACGAATTGGGCGGGACAACAAATGAATCACTAAACCAGTAATCCATTCTTCCTGTTTTTGAAAAATCCAGTGTTCCTTCCTGTGCCGCGCGATCTTTGGCAAAAAGAACCTCTCCGGTTCCTGTAACCGGAAACCGCGCCTGCCTGATTTCCCCGCATGAAGAAAAGGCAGTAAAACATAAAAGGAAGATAAAAAATCCAAAATTAAACAACTTAATCATCTTTATAACAGTACAATTCTTTGCGCGATAAGTTTAGCTATATGAAACCTTGAATCCAGATTGGCGCCGGTATTATTATCCAGAAAAGTTTGGAATTCAGCGACAAACGATTCCGGCAATACCGGCAGCTTGCAAACCTGCTTAAAATAAGCCCGGTGAGACGGCTCAAACCGCTGGTTAATACAAAATAATGTAAGGCATGCGGTTTTTATAAAACCTGCGGAGGCGATAAGATAGTGAAACTTGTCGCCCTGAAAACAGGCGGCGCCCAAATCGGACAAAAAATGCTCCATCTTTGACTGAACGGTGTTACGCATCTCTGTCCAGAACTTATCTCCTATTTTAGTCAATCGTTCCCTGACATTGTGTATCCAGTCTGTTCGTGAATAAATGATTTCGCAATTCGCCAGCCGGTAAAAACCATAGGTTCCCGAATCTTTAATAAACCACAGAGATTCATGATCGGCACAGGCAATGTTCACTAGTTCGTCAATTTTGGCAGTTTTTTTGTATTCCAGCCTAACCGGAATGTCCCCAATCAGAAAACGGTCTTTTTCATTCTGGCCGGAACTTTCAAAAGCCGCGACATCATCACCGTACAACTGGCATCGTTCTTCGGCATCGGGAATGGCGCCGGAACAAAATACATCCAGAATAAGCGCAAAATACGGATCCAGAATATCCTGTAGGGCAGCTTCGTTCAATGTGATACATTCCACGCCTTCCCATGAAGACAGCAAGCCCGTAAACCGGTCTACCAATAACTTGGTCTTATATTTCATGATAAATCCCTCTATGATTAGTGTATCATGGGTTTACGATTATGAAAACCAATAAAGAACATTCACATATATTCTTTGTTCTTGTGCCGCACGGCGATGTCAGGCTTGTATTGCGTAAATACAGTGATTCCCTTTTCAAAAACGGCTTTCACGGTGCGTACAGTTTTCCCTGGGCAGCCCCGCTGGCCGCTCTTTCACATCCTTTGAGCGAGGATGAGTTAAAATATTGCGCCCGGACGCTGAGGGAAGCTGTTATTAATCAAAATTTATCTGACGAAGCCGCAGAGACACAGAGAGAAGGCCGGGGGATATTTTATGCTGATGAATCCTCTTTTACCGCTTTTGGAGATGGTTTGGCGCTTTTCGGTCCCTGCCTGTCTGGTTTTCCGCCCCCGAACAGCGGCATCTATGGCGGCATTACCGGGAAAGTGACCAGTTTTTTTTCACCGCCGGTAATAGGAACCTGTCTGCTGCCCAAAGGGCTGCCCAAAGGTGACTGTCACTCTATTTCGCCGCAGATATCCTTTAGGGCTGCGGCTGTCGCGAATATGTTCTGGCGGGTAAATGATCAGGGCGGTTCTTTTTACAGTAAATGGAAAATCGGGAAACTTCATTGGCTGCCCGCCGTAAAAAAGTAAGAATAAAAAACAATCTCTAAAGTATTTCCAGCGAAGGCATATTCGGACAATCAAGATTGTTGACTTTCACATCCGGTTTTGCCCATTTCACCGCATTAACGAGGATCTTCTGGATTATCTCGTGATGATAAACCGGATAGGTCTCATGCCCTGGCTGAAAATAAAAAACTTTGCCGTATTCGCGCTGGAATGTTACGCCGCTTCGAAATACATTGCCCCCCTGAAACCAGCCGATAAAAACAGTATGCAAAGGTTCCGGGATACCAAAAGGCTCGCCGTACATTTCTTCATTCTCCAGCACAAAATGTTCTGGGATGCCCTGGGCAATCGGGTGAGACGGCGTAACTGTCCATATCCGCTCTTTCTCGCCTATCTCCCTCCAGCACAAGTACCCGCTGGTACCCATCAATCCCATAAAGGGCTTTGACTTGTGGGCTGAATGAAGAAAAATAATTCCCATGCCGCGCTGTACACGGTCTATAACCCGTTTGACAAACCTGTCCTCGACTTTATTGTGGTGTACATGACCCCACCAGATCAGAACATCGGTTTCGTCTAACACTGCTTCGGATAAGCCCTGTTCGTTATCCGCAAGAACGGCAGTCCCGGCGCTGATTTCCGTATCCTTGTTCAAAAAATCAGCGATTGTTTTGTGCATACCTTCGGGATACACATTGCTTATTGCCGGTCCCTTTTGGTCATCTCCGTATTCGTTCCAGACAGTAACTTTAATTTTGCTCATAACTACCTTCAGGATCAGTTTCCGGGAAGAAGTCATATCCCTGATCAAATTGCTCGTAGTCCTGTTCCTGTTCCTGCTCCTGTTCCAAGGCTTCTAAAGCGCGCTGCATATTGTTAACGATGGTTCTTAACCTGTCCCTGTTTGCCGCGCTGACATTCTGATTTTCCTGCAATTCCTCAACCGCTTCGATATCAGAGAAACCTTCGCTTATGGCAGTTTCCAGTTCGGTAATTCCTTCGCCGCTTTCACCATCGGCAATCAATAAAAGGCGCGCAAGCGAAAAGTGAAGCTCTGATTTTTCAAGGCCGCTGCCGGCATCAATGGTTTCAGAAAGTATCTGGCGGTATTCTTCCAGCGCTCTTGCGTACAATTCATGTTCTTCAAGCAGTTGAGCGTATTCATACCGTACCCTTGAATCCGAATTGTCATTCAGCCATCTCACATAATTGTCGATTGCTTCAACCTTGCCCTGGGCTTTCTGGCTGCGGGCATATAACAAGAGCATATCCCTGTTGTCCAGCAGGGAAAATGGATATTTTTCCAGAACTTCTTCCGCCGCATTGTACCGTTCCATGGCGTATAACACAAGGGCGTGATTATATCCGTCGTCGAAGCTTTCCGGCACAAGGGACAGCAATTTGTAGTAGTGTTTCTCGGCAATGTCTATATCGCCTGTCCTGATTCTTGTGTAGGCGGCAGCCCTTAGGGCAAGTATATTGTTGGGATCCCTTCTTAGTATATCCTCAAAATGCCTGGCCGCATCGTTAAAATTTCCTGTCTCAAACGCTATCCTTCCAAGATTGTACTGAGAGGCTGTCATTGTCCTGTCGGCCTGCCTGGCTCGGTTAAGCCATCTTTCGGCTTCATCGTATCTTCCCAGATCGTAATAGGCCATACCTATAGAAAAATATTCCTGAGCCGAAACTGCCATTCCAACGCAGGCGGCGGAAAGAAAAATTACTGGGAGTAAGCAGATTATGATATATCTACGAATTGATTTTTTTTTCATTTTTTTCCCGCCAGTACAGTTTTCTCGATTTCGCGTAACTGGGCGCGGTACAGGTTTGCCATAAAAGAGCCGTAATCAGCGAGAAGCTGAATAATATCGCGTGGATGATCTTCGTTGTCCCTGCCGTTTATCCGGTCGCCGGCGTCTCCAAGACCGGGCATGATGTAAGCGTCTTCGTTTAAAACCGGATCCATCCAAAGGGTATAAACAGTACAGTTTTCCAGCGCCCTTACAACACGTAACGCACCCTTTAATGCGCAGATTACATTAAAGAATTGAACTGAACGGGGCTTTATACCTAGGGATAAAAGGTAATTGACAACCGTTAAAAGGCTTCCGCCGGTCGCGTTCATTGGGTCGGCAAAAATCAAATCCTTGCCGTCCAGAGTTTCTGGCGAAAAGTATGACCTTTCAAGATCAAGTATATATTCCATATTATTTTCTTTTTTAATGTCATTGCGTTTAATGCAAAACAGGGCAAACGGCGTAGCGTAGTCGTTAGATGAATATTCTTCGATCTCCTTACTCATGATCATCGAGGGCAAAAGCGCTCCCCGGAGCATTACGCACATTACGGTATTTTCGATTTTTTCATCGATATTATTAATTTTGTGAATTGCGTAGTTTTGCACAGGTTTTGTTACCGGGGTTTTTACAATCAGGTAGTTTTTTTGGTAACCCTTAGTACCTCCCCAGGCAAGTTTAAAGAGCATTTCGTACGCGCGTTGGATATAATAGACAAATTCATGATTTTCGGTTTGTATATTCCTTAACTTGGCAATAACACGGGATGCTTCCGGTCGATCTTCCTTTGGAGAGATAAATGAATAAACCTTAATTCGCGGCGTTTCCCGGCATATCCGCCGCATCAGGTTTCCCATTTTGTCGTAAACCCCAATAAGTTTGTCCTGGGCTCCCTGTTTTCCCGCCTGAAACTGGGGATAAACATCAAGCGCCCTTGTGTAAAGTTTATCAAGAGTTAAAAGGTTATCCTTATCCGCAGCAGTCAAATACCCGTCCAACTCGCCTGCCTTTAAAACCATCCTGTCCATTAAAAAGAGTATATGCCGATTTTAAGAAACTAACAACACGCAGGAGAGCTTCTTTTCCCCGATTCCCGTTTCCATCATAAATTGACACAAAATCGTGAACTTATGATAGTATAAACTAATTATTATGAAAAACTTGTTCGTTATTTTAGCTCTTACGCTTGCCATTACCGGCGCTTGCGGAAATACCGAAATTAGCTCTGTAGAAAAAGAAGAGCTTTTTTCGCTGGAAATAGGTCCAATGGAAGACCAGATTGCCCTGTACCGGCTGGAGGGAGACAGGGGGATAAGGCGTATCGGATTTACAATGCGGGATGGATTTTTCTACATAGCTGACGGAAACAGCGGAAAGATAGTCCGTTATAATTCTTACGGCGATTTATTATTCATGGTTTATAACGAAGAAACCAATCCGGCGCCGTTAAGTCTAAGAACCAATATTCAGGAAAATGAGCAGGCGACACGGTGGGCTTATACCTATCCTCTTGAAGCGCCGGGCTGGATAGCGGTGGATTCCCGCAGGCATATTTTTGTAGAAGACAGGCTTCCCGCGCAGGCTCGACGTTCCGACCCTGAAACCAGGGCTGTTCTGGACGGGATTATACTTCAATTTGACCAGGACGGCCGTTTTATCAATTACCTTGGCCGTGAAGGAATAGGGGGCAGCCCTTTCCCTCGGATTATTGGGCTGACTACCTCAATAAGAGATGAGCTTGCTGTAATTTGCAGGCTTCCCGATGGCTGGAATGTCTACTGGTTCAATTCTTCGGGGATGCTTCTTTACTTGGAACGAATTTCTTCCTCCGCTATTCCGGCCCTTCCCGATTGGGCTGAGGCGCTGGCAATTGTGGACAATGTCGCGGTAGCTCCTGACGCAAGAAAAATCTTTGTCAAGGTAGATTATAGCCGCGATACATTCGATCAATCGACAAATACCCGTACCGGCTCAGAACCTATAAGTTCCGTCATCTGGACGCTGGATCTTGAAGACGGCGCGTATTCAAGTTATGTTGAGATTCCGCTTTTTGAATTATCCGAAGGCGGACGAAACACAAATATAAGGGTATTTTATTCAATGCTGGGGGTTATGCGCGGCGGCAGGGCGCTTCTTTATTTTCCGGTAGAAACGGGCTTTTCCCTGCTTTTTGCTGACACCAATTCCCATGAACAGCGCCGCGGGCTGCTCAATTTTGTCAATGATGATTTGCGGTACAATGATTTTTTTCTTTCGACAGAAGGTATCCTTTGTTCAATGCTGGCGGACAGCTTTAATGTCAGGATGGTCTGGTGGCGTACCGATAAATTTATCAGGGACACGCCATGACAGATGATGATTTACCGAAAAGACCAAACGCTAAATACAAGCTGAGCAAGCCTGACGGCGGAAACATAACCGAAGAAAGCCTTACCTTTCACTATAACCGTGAGCGCAGGCTGGCAAAAGCGCCCCAGGCTGTAAGAGACCTATATGCCGGGAACAAAAAACACAGCCGTTTTAGTCTGATTAGACCGCTGATTGCCGATAAACCAAGGGCGACTCTCTTTTTTGTGATTATAGTATTGAGCGGGATTATATTAGTTCTTTCCATTTTGGACCGTCTGGACAGCTCTCATTTGATGGACGGGAACAGGATTCAAGTTACGGGAACCAGATATGAGGGCGCTACTATTGTTGTATTAAGGAAAACACTAAAAAACAGCAATTTTCAGGCATATTCCGGAGCGGTAGATATCGCTATATCTCCGGTAATAATTGAAGACGAAGACTTCCCGGTATTTTATCACCGTATTTTTTTCAGTCTTGAGCCCGCGGAAGAATACCGTTTTGTCGTCCCCTTTGACTCGCCGGAACTCCTGATGGCGCTTCAGACTGAAAGAGGCGCGCTTCAATTCAAGTTTAATACTGAGTGAATGGGATTAGGGGCGTACGTACGTACGTATTGACTAAAATCATATTTCCTGATATTTTCTACTTATGATTCAGTTGTATTTTTTGTCCATTCTTTGTAATGGTTTAAGCGGGTATATACTGTTCTCCGGGAATGATGGTGAAACAGTTGAAAAAGGCGTGCGGTTTTCTATTAATAATCCTACATTTCACCTTGTTTTGGGTATTTTAAGCGCTGTTACCGGGATTTTAAAGCTTCTTTCTCCGACCTTGGACGGTATTCCCCTTCTGGGCGATCTGGTGCCAGCAGTTGCCGGGGTAACGGCGGGGCTTCTGCTGATCTTTGGCATTTACCGCCAGAATGTTTCTGTTGTTTCTGAATCTCAAGGGTCGCTCGACCGTCTTGGCATAAGCCTGCTGAAATTTAGAAAATCGGTAGGGTTAACCTTAATGGTTGTCGCGCTTATACATTTTCTTTTCCCCCAAGCGCTGTTTCTTTAGATTCGCAGCCTGAACAAAAAACGCGAATCCAGTACGGAAAGACCGGCTCCGGCTTCTACCGACGAAAGAAAATAATTGCCGCTGCCTCGTTTGGAATATGACAGCCCTCTGGTTCTGCCTATATGCCGATAAGCAAAATCAAGGGAAAGTTCTATGGGTTGTATTGTAAAAGACATACTAACAGAAGGTTCAAGGAAAAAACCAAATCTGGTAAAATCCAGATATGTGGTATTTGTTGTTATATGCTCATCCATGGCTGCACAATAGGTTAAGGGGCTTATCTTAAAAGATGTGTTAATGGAAAAAGGGTAAAGAATTTTTGTTCCAACAGATAAACCTGCACCGGCTACCAGCCATTTTTGCATATATGTAATGACAATATCTGAAAAATCCCAAAGAATAGGATCATCATCAATAGGAAAATATATAGATTCATTCCCTATGCTTCTTGCATATATTCCATAGCCATCCCTTCCGGTGAAAGCAAAACGCATCCATGAAACATTTAGGAAAGGTTTTAAATAAAAATAAGATTCTATCGGCAAAGATAATCCAACTGCGGCGTCAAGTATAAAAAATTCACGGGTTTTATTGGTATGTTTGGAAAAATGCGTAAGCGCGTCATTTTCGACTGACATCCAATCGCGGTTTTCTATAAATCCTGAATCCCCCAGAAAGCCGCTTTTTAAGGAGACAGAAGCGAAAACCCCCGGATCGCTCATAAGATCAATACGGCTGAATTCAATCTGAGAGCCGTAATAAAAGACAGGTTTCATGTCCCATCTAAGTTCGCTAAGGAACTCACCCATTGTGTTATCGGGATAAACAATTTCCAGAGCCTGGCCATGGACAAAGCCAAAATGATGCCCAAAAGAAAATCCATATTTTCTTTCTTTTTCCAAATCCTGACAATATGCAGTACCGGCAGGTAAAAATAAAAATGCGCTGACAATGATGACTAAAACCGCTAAAGCGGGTATATTTCTCATTAGATATGAGAATAACTGCGAAATATGCTTTTGGTCAATTACTCCTGCTGGCCGGGGTGTTGTTCCTGTGTGCCTGTATAGCGAGAAGGGAGGAAGCTCCCGTAATTCCGCCCGAAACATCTCCTCTTTCCAGAAACTACATTGGTTTTGGGGTTATTACAGAATCATTTACCCATGTTACAGCCGAGCCTTCTGCAGACAGTATCTCTCTTGGATATCTAAGACGGGGTTCCCTAGTACGAATACAAAGCCGGCAGACAATAAGAACGGGCAGCAGCTTTGCCTCCTGGGTACAGATTGAGGGGAGCCAGGGCTGGTTAAGGGAAGAAGTGATGGTTATTTATGACAGTGAAAGCCGGGCAAGAACTGCATCGGAATCCATGAGCAGGTGATGTCAATACTACTTTTTTTTATTCCGCCTATTGTCGGCGCCATTATCGGTTATAGTACAAATGTCCTTGCGATAAAAATGCTTTTCCGCCCGCTTAAAGAAATCCGTGTTTTTGGAGTCAAGCTGCCCTTTACGCCGGGTATTCTGCCCCGGCAGCGTTACAGGCTGGCTCAGAGTATCGGCTCTATGGTGGAGCGGGAACTTTTAACGCCGGAAATTTTACGGCAGCGCCTGACTCGCGATGATGTCCAGGAAAATATCAAAAACGCTCTTTCGCTTTTTACCGAAAAAATTCTGGACAAAACGCCAAACGAATTGTTTGAAGGAAGGGAAAAAATTCTGGCTGCCAGGATTTCCAATGCTGCGGAAAAGCTGTATCCATCGTTTACTTTGGCTCTTATGGATTTTCTGCGCCGTAATGAAATCCGCCGTGAGCTTGAATCCAGGGGCCGCGTTTTTTTAAGGAATATTTTTCTTCAACTTAATACCTTTCAGCGTTTATTTCTTGCTGCTGGTCAGTACGATTTGACTTTGCAGGAAAAAATGCCCGAAATTATTGATGATCTTATCACCAGCGCAGGTGATCTTTTATGGGATTCCAAAACAAAGAATATGTTAATAGAAGCTGTCAGCTCCTCGTTTGGCAGAATGATTGACGGGCAAAATAAAAAAATCGGCGAACTGCTTGATATAGGCGAAAACGACAAAAAAAAGCTGGATGATTATCTATTAAATAAGTTGATTAACGCTGCCGATGGGCAAATTGAGAATATTCTTTCTACAATCAATGTAAAAGAGCTTGTTTCGGAAAGGATCGATTCCCTGGATATGTCTCGTGTTGAAAGGATTGTTCTTGATGTAATGTCGGATCAATTTAAGTGGGTGGAAATCTTTGGCGGGATACTTGGTTTTATGATTGGGCTGTTCCAGGCGGTGTTTAGCTTGTTTCTTAGGTAAGTACGGCGCCAAAAAAATTGCGTTAAAATTATGAAATTATATGCAAAAGCCATTGACAAAAAATAACAAAATGCCTATATTTACAGCAGGTTGCAGGTAGGTACCGGCATGTAGCTCTTGTTTTCATGCCACCTTAGCTCAGTTGGTAGAGCAGCAGACTGAAAATCTGCGTGTCTGGAGTTCAATTCTCCGAGGTGGCAGTTGCTAATTCCTTATGTAGTAAGGAATTAGCT
>Ga0099364_10009693_pt1 | contig 13343 bp, 8 predicted proteins | sample TergutTh196P3_FD_73070 | JGI IMG/M metagenome (GOLD analysis project Ga0099364, IMG submission 73070) | Microcerotermes parvus P3 segment gut microbial communities from Pointe-Noire, Republic of the Congo - Th196 P3 | ecosystem: Host-associated > Arthropoda: Insects > Digestive system > Gut ...
CCGTATTATTCGTGCCACACGCGCAAATCGAGATGAATAATCCTGAAATATATTTTCAGGTAAATGCTATTGATTACGCTAACGTCAATGGAACGCCCACGCTGTATATTGGCGGCGCCACCGACGAACCCGGCTGGTTTGACCCCGAAAACTTGGGGTTTGACGAAACTGTTCCCGCATTGTTGATGGCGTTTGAGTTGGATAACGATATGAAATTCAAGAGTATGGAAAATCACAGGGTTGTTCAAACAGGCTCGTACCAAACAACTTCGGTACGCTATCATGGCGGCAAAGTTTACGCTACCGCCGGCGACAACGCCAACGGTACTCCTCCGCGTGAAACCCCCGCTATCGGCGGCGGTCTGTTCGTGTTCAACGCTAACAGCCTCGTAAGAGAATTTCATGCAACGTTCGACGACGCCCGCTCTGTGGACGTGGACAATAGCGGCGTGTACGTGATGCAGGGAAGTCAGAACACAAACACTGTGGTTTCCCGATTTAACCTTAATGGTAGCGAAAAATCGCAAGTTTTTTCAGAAACTTCAAACGACCCTTTGGACAAGTTGCAAAAAGACGCTAAATCGGATATTTTAGCGTGGAACAATTATTTGTTTTTAGCCCAAAATCAGGCAGGCATGTACATGATAACAAAATCGGGTATGCCGACTTTCAGCTTGAACGCGCCCAATAGCGGTTTCGCCGAGTGCCGTGCCTATCGCCGAGATGATTTTGATTGCTGGTTTCCCGAAGAAGACGTAACTAACAGTATGTCAATCAACAGCGACCCTAAACGGATAATTTTTACCGATGGGACTGTTGGCGCCGGAAATCACTCATCTGACTTGTTGCTGTTGGCAAACGGACGGCAGGGGCTATTCTGGTACGATATTGTTAGATCGGGCAACAGTCATGCTGTATCAACCAATAAAGCAGGCAGCATATTGTCTGGCGAGGGTGGCTACGGCTCTGTAAACCATGTGGAATCAAGGGACAATATAGTGTTTGTAGCATGTGGCGCAGATGGCGTTAGAGTATTGTTCATCAATTTCGAGGAAAACGAAAATCAGGGAATAAAACTATTGAACAGAATAGATGTTTCAGGACCAGAGATAGACGAGTATTATGAATTTAGGTATGACGAGAATAATCGTGTTGTCAGTATTAGTACTTATGAAGAATCACGATTTGTTTTTACGTACTACGGCTTCCTTTATGACGAACAAGACCGTTTATACGAAGTGCGCGTATATTATCGGGGAGGCGCCGGCGGTTCATATTGGGAACATTACAGGTATTCTTACGACGGTAACAAAATTACAGAAACTATTTCTTCAGCCCGTAATGCGTCAAATAGAATGGAAACGGCGATTATCGAACTTGACGATAAAGGCTTGGTAGTGTCGCGAAGAGCAACAAGTGAGTTCGATTTAATTGGCAGCGATATTGAAACAATTCTCAATTTTAACGTTGGCTTCACGTATGACGACAAAGGCAGGTTTATCAAAAAAGAAGAACAATTTATTGACTGGTGGGCTTCGGTACCTGAAGAAAGCCTCATACCCGTATTGGAACAAACGGTCTACGAGTATGATACCGACCGCAATAATCCCTTGCTATTTGCCGCCGACAACATATTTTTCTTTCTGCACAAAACGAAAATATCCAATTATCTGCTTCCCGCATTACCTTTAAGAGGGTTTGGCTCGCCTTTGGGCAATATAACAAAGGAAACGGTAAGAAACAGCGAAACATCGGCGGTATTAGCGGAATTTACAAGTACATACACATATTGCGAGGCGGGATTTCCGCTTACATCGGTCTGTACAGGAGTGATGGGTAACCAAACAGAAGTATTTAATTTCACATTTGAATATATAATTAAATAGATATGAATCAGAGTATTATATCAGTCAGATACGCAAAGGCATTAATGCTGGCGGGCGCAGACAATCAAAATTTGGACGCTATAAAGTCCGATATGGAATTGATAGGCTCTACTATCAAGGACAATGAGATTTTCAAGCAGGTATTGGACAATCCTGTGGTTAAGCCGCCGCAAAAACGCAAGGTAATGAGCGAGTTGCTCGAAAAACGGATAAATCCGCTGACGCTCAATTTCATCAACCTGATAATCCGCAACAGGCGCGAAAGCCTGCTGGCTGACGTGACGCGCGACTTTATTGACCTTTACGAAAAAACGAAAGGCATAAAGCGGGCGTATTTGGCTTCGGCAGCCGATATTGACAACACGGCGAAACAGCAGTTGCAGCAACAACTCAACGCACTGTTTGCTGCCGATGTACAGATGGTTGCCGAAACAAACCCCGACCTGATAGGCGGCTTCATTTTCCGCGTTGGCGACCAACAGTACGATGCAAGCCTGTCTTCGGCTCTGAAAAGAATGAAGAAAGAAATGATGATGTAGGAAGGTTTGAGTTATCTGTATGCAAAGCGTAAAAGTAAAAATGTAACGCCTCATAAAAATATGACTCTGTTTGTAAAATTTACAAATGGAGTCAAAAAGAGATATGATGTGAATACGCTTTTTAAGCAATTTCCCGATTACGAAATTTTAAAGAACAAAGGGGTCACCCGTAAAAGTTGTGGGTTAAGCATAAATTTTAGTTAATCTATACCATAAGTGTCCGAACTTTTTTTAGTAAAAATTAGCCTATTATTCACAAAAAAAAAGAAAAGCTTTGAAATAAATAACGAATCAAACTTTTCTTCTAAAAATGACCACAAAGGTAAACAAAAAATCTGACAAGCCTATCTTCAAAGAAATAATTGATATGATACCATCAGGAATCTTAAAAAAGATGACTGCTCTATTCAAGAGTGATAAGCATTGCTATGCCTACATGCTTTACGATCAATTATGCAGTATGATGTTCGGACAGTTGAATAATTGCCACAGTTTGAGGGAAATAGCCTTAGGCATAGATCAATCGCCTGAATTTTTATATGACATCGGCTTGAAACAAAGCCCAGCCAAATCCACTATGAGTGACGGTAATAGAAAGCGTAATTATCAAGTCTTTGAAGCCATCTACAAGCAATTGCTTCAACACTATTCTACCACACTTAGGCATCGTGAAGGCTATAAAGTAATTGAAGAGATAAAAGGCAAGTGTGTAAAAATAGTGGATTCTACCATAATGACTGTATCCTTAGCGCTTTTTGCGTGGGCAGAATATCGGACAGCCAAAGGCGGCATTAAGGCACATGTTTCACTTGACGAGGGTTACATGGTTCCCGACATCATAAACATAACGGAAGCGAAGTTATCCGACCGTAGAGGCGTGGACGCTTTCCGTTATCCCAAAGATACCATCATTGTTGATGATAGGGGATATTTTGATTGTAAACTGTTCAAACAGCGTGTTGATGACGAAAATTGGTTGGTTTGTCGCATCAAGGACAACACCGTTTATGAAGTCATACAGGAACGGGACTTGCCCGATGAAGACGATCAGCATGTCCTTTTGGATGAAGAAATTCGCCTTACAGGAAAACCCGCTGTAAAAACAGGTATAAACAAGGTTCGCTTGCGTCGCATAGTAGTGTACATAGAAAAGGGCAATCGTACGGTGGAACTGATAACCAATAACATGGACTGGAAGGCGTCTACCATTGCCGAACTTTACAGACGAAGATGGGAAATAGAAGTGTTCTTCAAGCTAATAAAGCAAAATCTTCAAATTAAGACGTTCATCGGAACATCTGAAAATGCCTGCAAATCGCAAATTTGGATTGCTATGATTTGTTATCTGCTGATTGAAATCATACGAAGGGTTATTTGCAAAACTAAACACAGTTATAGCCATTGTATACTGATAATAAGAGTATGTATTACCCGCTATACAACGCTCAATTATGTTATGAATCAAACACAGGTCAAAGTGCGAAAGGCGAGAAAACACATTAAAGACCCGCCTAATTTGTTCAGAAGTTGTCCAAAAAAGAAAATTTTTGAACAATTTTCAATTAATTTCAAAACGTGATTAGTTGATTTGGCGGGCATTAGAGAATTAATAAAGTGGTTTTTGGGTAAATGTTCGGACAGATGTGCCAAAATATATCTGTTTCAACCATGTTTTAAGCATCGGGTCTTGAAGTTCTATTTCATTTTTAGAAGTCATGTCAATAATCTCGCGTTCGAGCAGGCTTTTTCGCGAGCGTGGAATAACCGACGAAGCCGTAGCCCGCATGAAAAGGCGGTAGAAATTTGGAACTTCGTGCGCCGCAGAAAGTGTAGTGTATGCTGCCGCTGCGCCAAGCCGTTCTGACGTAGTGCGACGCCCGAAGACAGCAGTGCAAAATGTCTGAAAAACAGCACATTCGACTATGCGACTTTTTTTTTCATTTGGCGCATTTGGAAAAATGAAAATTTACATATAATTTTGCGATTATTTTGTAGAAAATAAATTTTGTTCTAAATAATTGACATATTGAATAATAATGGCGATATACGAAGATGATATAGATATACTTAAAGCAAATTTGATTAACGTTCCAAAATATTGGGACGGCAAATCTTGTGTCCTTGAACTAAAAGAGGCAGATTATAATTGGCGACAGATGGAATGGTGGGCTTTTTACTTTGAGTATAAGGTAAAAAATATACTTGTCGACAAGTTTACGTTTCCGGGCGACCGATATGATAACGTTACCTTTGACCTAAAAGGCTTGATAAATTGGGACTTGAAGGCAAAAGCAATAAAATCGGACGACCACAAAGTAATTCTAAACGATAAGTCGGCAATGGAGCAATCTATCGAAAAAGCTGGATATCACGGCGAAATTATAGCGCTATGCGATGTTGAGTACAACGACTTTGACCGGAAGTTTCAAAAATGGCATAACGAACTGAAAGGCGGAAAATCAAGATATGAGTTGGAAAGGGAAACAAGAACTTCTGTTTCGCGCTACCGAAAAACTAAAGCCAACCTTACTGAAATTGTGCTAATAATTTTCACGAAAGACGATTTGGATATACTATCAACCATGAAACAGGGCAGAAATTCAAATGGACAACCACGCCCGGAAAAATATATGCTCGATTTGGAAACAATAGATAGTTTTGAAAACCATATAATTAAAATGTAATGTACTACAACGAAGACTGCATAGAAGGCGCAAGAAAATATTTAAAAAGCAATTCGATAGATTTGATTGTTTCCGACCCTCCGTATGGAATTAACGGCGACAAGTTAGACAAGCATTACAATCGTGATGAAAGTACTGTTCTTAATGGTTATGTAGAAATTCCTGCTGAAGAATATCCCGAATTTTCAGAAAAATGGATAAAAGAAGCCGAACGTGTATTGCGTCCGGGCGGAAGTATTTATATTGTTTCTGGCTACTCACAGTTAAGGCATATTCTAAATGCTTTAGCCAATACAAAATTGGAAGAAAAAAATCATATTATTTGGAAATTTAATTTTGGGGTTTATACCTCAAAAAAATACATTTCTTCGCATTATCATATTCTATACTATACCAAACCGGGTGGCAAGGCGATTTTTAATACTAACGCTTTTTTTGCCGACAGCGAAAAGTGCGAAAACGGCGGAAGTCTGAATTATCAGGACAGGGAAGATGTTTGGATTATCAATAGGGAATATAAGCCCGGACAGGTCAAAAATAAAAATGAACTGCCAAAATCGCTTTTAACAAAAATGATTTTGTATTCGAGCAATCCAAATGATATGGTTTGCGATTTTTTTCTGGGCAGTTTTTCAACTGCAAAAGTGGCAATTGGATTAAATAGAAACGCCTGCGGCTTTGAAATCAATAAAAACGCCTTCGATTATCAAATAAAAGAACTTGGAAAAGTAAAATCGGGCGAATTATTTTCAGAATTACGTCAGGTACCAAAGAATAAATTGTTTAACAAAGGAAAACCTTTGTCAATAGAAGAAACTAGACAAATTATTTCTGAATTTTATTTGCTGCAACAAAAGGGGATTTCTCAAAAACATGCGTGCGATACAATTTCTGAAAAATATGGACGTGGTTATTGGTCTATTTTGAATATAGTTAGCAACAATCGTAATTGTGAGGGTTTAGACTTACAGAAGAACGGGCACAGTGAAAATGGGACATAACGCTGGTTTTGCAAAGTATGCAGGAAAAGTTTTCGATTGTCTTATCGGTATAACGCTCGCAAACTCGGCGTGAAGGAACAAATTAGCGAATTAACGTTGAACAGTTCTGGGGTTCGCGATATTGGTCGAATTTTAGGAATTAGTCCCAACACGATAGTTGCAGAGTTAAAAAAAACGCCACACGTGATCGGTTAATTGAAAATGAAGAATTTGCGTACCAAAATAAAAAATTATTGTTATCTTTGCCAAAAAATTTTTATCAAAAATCTTTGAACAATGAAACAGATTTGGATTTTTACAGTTTTGGCATGTTGTTTTGTTTTGTGCGTTTCTTTCGATACCAATCCGAATAAAACGTCCTTTGACGGACCACCTGCTGTTGACCTTACAAAAGATTATCCTGCGAAAGAGTTTTTTGCGAGCGAAGACGATGTGGAATATGTAATATTGGAAACCACCACGGAAGCATTAACGAATGATAGATTTACATTAACGTATGTATCCGACAGTCGCATTGTCGGTTATAATTCGGAAATAAGGGATATTTTTATCTTTGACGGCAACGGTAAGATGATGTCATCATTCAATCATACAATCCCCAGCGATTACGACCGCAATAACAGTACCATTTCAGTATTAGTATTCGATGAAAGCAGAAAAGAAGTATTTATTGTTGACATCGCAAATAGAGCATGCTTGGTATATTCGGAAGATGGGACAATAGCGCGTCAGTTAAAATTTCCTGACAATTATTGGAACAGTAGCAACAAACTGTACAATTTAGACGATCAGACCCTGTTAGCGTACCATGGTTATCGTCCACGTTCGGGTGTTGATGAAATATATGAAGAATATCAAATAATACCGTACCTGTTTCTTTCAAAAGAAGACGGCAGCGTTGTTTCAAATGTTGAGATTTCATTACCTGAAAGAATTCCTGAAAATATGCACTATCGCGGCGGAGGTAGCGTTAGTACCAACAATATGTTTAGATATGGGCAGGATTTTGTAATTGCCGACAGGTCGTCTGATACGGTTTATCTTTTAAGGCGCGACAAAAGATTGGATCCCCTGTTTGTTCGGACGCCTTCAGTTTTCGATTCTACTTTGATTGTATATCTATCAATCAGTTTTAAAACAGACAGGTATTTATTCTTTGGAACTTCATCGTATGATTTTACAAAAATGGAAGAACGGCTTGCCGAAGGGCAACCGTATGGTCATATTTTTACTTCGCGCAGTTTAGTATATGATTTACATACAGGTCAGATGTTTACTGTGGCTCGTTCGCCTCGTCCCAGCACTCTTGTCGAAGCGCCTGAAAATACCGGTACGCGATGGTTTTCTGCTGCCCGTGTGATAGATTGGCTCGAAGATGGAAGACTTGATGGCGAAAAGTTGAAACAAACAGCCGCACAAATAATTAGAGATGGACAAAAAGAGACCTACTCGATTGTTGAAATCACAAAATTTACTTATTAGAGTTTAGTTAATCAGAACAATGTATATTATGATTCAAGTATTTATAACAGTAACCGTATTGATAGCCCTTGCAGTTGTAGGCTTGGCTGTTGGGATCATCATTAAGGGTAAATTTCCTGAAACACACGCCGGACACAACGCCGAGATGAAAAAATTAGGAATATCCTGCGCCAAAAGAGACGGAACTTTGTGTCAAGGACGCTCAAAATCAAAAATTTAATAAAAACACAATAAAAAATGAACGCTAAAACATTATTTTCACCAAATACGTCTTCTCATGTATGGAGTTTTTCAAGGGTAGGCGGAGTAAACAGAGTCAATATAGAAACAGGAGATGATTTAATTAATTTGGAAAATCTTGACCAAAAATTGTGGACGGCTCTCAGCTGTCCGGTTTATGACCTTGAAATTGATTCTAAAACGCTGGAATTAATTGACTCCGACAATGATGGAAGGATCAGAGTTCCCGAAATTAACGCAGCCGTTAAATGGCTTGTTTCGGTTGTGAAAAATCCGGACAGCATTCTCAAGTCCGAACAATTTCTCAAACTAAACGATATAAACGACCAAAGCGAAGAAGGAAAAAATCTTCTTCTTTCGGCAAAACAGATACTCAATAACTTGGAAAAGCCTGACACTGACACAATTACTGTTGATGATACTTCTGACACGGTAAAAATATTTGCCAATACCAAATTTAACGGCGACGGCGTCATAACCGACGTATCTGCTGACGATGAGACAATTAAAAAACTTATCGCAGAAATAATATCATGTATGGGGTCTGTTACCGACAGGAATGGGCAAGAGGGTATAAATTTAGACCACATCGCCGATTTTTACAGATTATGCGGCGAATATTCCGATTGGCAGGCAGTTGCCGAATCCGACCCCGCTTCGATAACCCCTTTTGCTGATGAGACGCCTGCGGCGCTGGAAGCATATATGGCTGTAAAAGAGAAAATAAATGATTTCTTTTTGAGATGCAAACTGTTGAGCTATGATAAAAATTTTACTGAAGTTTTTAACTCTGTTAATACAAGTTACGAAGGCGTCATTACAAAAAATCTTTCCGCAAACTTGTCGGAATTAGAGACATTCCCTATAGCCATGCCTAATGCGGACAATCTGCTTTCTCTCGAACAGGGACTAAATCCAGCGTGCAAAAATTCAGTTTCCGCCTTTAATTTATTGGTTGTTCAGAAACTATTCCCCGGAAAATCGTCTCTTACGGAAGATGATATGGCTACAATCGAAACACATTTTAAAGGTTTCATAGCATGGCAGGCAGAAAAAAAGGGAACAGAAGTCGAAACTATTGGGCTTCAGCGAATTCACGAAATACTTGCAAACGTTGAAGAAAGAGAAATTTTGGAATCGCTTGTTCATCAGGACAAGGCTCTTGAGGATAACGCCAATAACATAATCCTTGTGGACAAATTAGTTCGCTATCACAGAGATCTGTTCAAACTGTTGCGAAACTATGTCACGTTTTATGATTTTTATTCACCTCACGGCGAGGCGATATTTCAGGCTGGTTATCTATATTTTGATCAGCGCCGTTGCGATTTGTGCATGAAAGTAACAGATATGACAAAACATAATCAGTTGGCTCAAACAAGCGGATTGTGTCTTATTTATTGCGATTGCGTTAGAACGCGTGGCGAGGGCAAAATGACTATTGTTGCCGCGCTTACCGATGGCGATTTTGACAATATTGATGTAGGAAGAAACGGTATTTTTTACGACAGAAGCGGAAACGACTGGGACGCGACAATAATTAAGGTTGTTGATAACCCAATCAGCATCAGGCAGGCATTTTGGTCGCCTTACAAAAAGTTGGCAAAGTTTATTAGCGCACAGGTTGAAAAACTTGCATCAGACAAAGAAAAAGAGATAGATGCAGCCGCCTCATCGGGAGTAGAACGGGCGTCGAATACAGGTGGATTAACAGATCCGACGGCAACGCCTGCGGCTATGCCACAACCATTCGACATCGGAAAATTTGTTGGTATATTTGCGGCGTTAAGTTTAGCGATGGGCGCAATAGGCTCGGCATTGGTTTCTATTTTTACCGGATTTTTATCGCTTAACTGGTGGAAAATGCCTTTGGCTGTTTTGGGAATATTGTTGCTTGTTTCGGGTCCTTCAATGATAATTGCTTGGCTTAATCTCAGAAAAAGAAATCTCGCGCCATTGCTCGATGCTAACGGCTGGGCGGTAAATGCAAAAACCTCACTAAACATAGCGTTTGGAGCAACGCTGACGCATCTTGCATTCTTGCCGCCAAATTCAAAATTGAATCTTATTGACCCGTTTTCTAAAAAGAAATCGCCATGGTGGATTGTTATAGCCGTTATTACAGCGCTATTAGCTGTCGCGGTTGCGCTCTGGTATTTTGGAGTTTTTAGCAGATAGGCAACTAAAAAACAGATTTTATCAAAAAAAATCACAAAAATTTTTGTAATAAAAAAATAAGCACTATCTTTGCGCCGCTTTTTGAAAAAAGAGCATAAAATTAAAACGGTCCGTTCATCTAAGGGTTAGGATACAAGATTTTCATTCTTGTCATAGGGGTTCGAATCCCCTACGGACTACGGAAACAAACGCTAATAGCCTGAAAATAAGAAAATTAGCGTTTTTTGATTTCTGGAATTGGCGAGTTTCTGGCGATTTATTTTGAAACAACGAAAAATGCACCCCGAAAAAAGCCCTGTTCCAAATTTTCTTCTCACATCGTAAAATATACCATAAGCCGAACTTTCGACGCGACAAATTGCCGAAAGCGAACAGACAACCCTTCCTGTCTACTTGTTATACGAAAAAAAATAAAAAAGGTTTCGTTTTTGAGCAAATTATTTTTTATTTTTTTTGAAAAAGCTTATCTTTGCGCCATTAATTTTAATTTAAAAATTATTATCATAATGAAAACAGTAACAAGTGATTTCAAGTGGATAATTATCATTGTTTTATCTGTATTTGTAATAAAAAAGGAGTGTTTTGCTCAAGATTTATCAAGGGGCTTCCTTGAAGATTTTTCATCGCCTCAACTTACAAGTTGGACTATCAGGGCAGGATCTGGCGATTTAAGACCTAATTCTACTGTGAGGCTGACGCAGGCTAATGGAACAGGTCTTTTTTGGATTGATGCAACAAATGACCGTCGTAACATTTGGTGGGCAGTGATGAATCATGAAATCACACAGCACATTGACCGTAGCTTGTTAGGTAGACCCGACAAGGCAATACGAATAGAGGCAAAATTGAGATTGCCAAAACCGCGTCGTTTCAACATGAGTCTTAATCACACAAGTACTACTGACTATCATGACGATCTTGCTGAATTTGACATCGTTGATAGCGATTGGCATGTTGTTTCGTTTACGAATTTTGATTTCGGCGCAAAACCTACTGACAGGGTTTTTGTGCAACTTGCAGTAATGGACGCCGGGCGCGAAGTTATCACTGTTGAACTCGACTATATAAAGGTAACAATAGTGGACGCAGCAACCGCTCCGCCTGATTTGGGAGAGCCTATGCCATATCGTCCAACATTGAAAATCGCCGAAGATTTTTCTCAATCGTTGATAGTTACTCAAGATGCTATTATTGATTCAGAATACCCTTGGATAAATTTCAATAGTTGGTATGATGCAAGCGCTGCCTGCCAGCCGCTTATTTCAATTTCAGGCTCGCAAACTTCAATTCTACGCTGGGATTTTTCACAATTTGCAGGAAGAAAACCGGATGGATGGGGAATTCTTGTTTTAACCACCCACAATGTACATTACGCACCATTAAGTTTGGAGGAATTTGGCTATATACGTTTAGTAGAAATCAAAGATGGCGACCCCGTCTGGACAAGAAATGAGGTAACTTTTGAAAATTTACTTCAAGGAAAAGATAAAAATGACGTTATACATCCACAAATGGTTATGGACGTACAGCCAGAATTTGAACAAGGCGCAAAAACTATTATTCCTGTTTCGCCAACTGTAATGAAAAGATTATTTTCCGGTGAAACGAAAGGGCTTGCTATTTATTCTCAAGGCGCGGTAAATGCTTCCTTTGCTTCGAGTGTTGATAATAACCCTGATAATCGTCCAACGCTATATTTTGAAATAGAATAATCATAAAAGTAACAGTAAAGACACAATATCATGAAGATTTTGTTATCATTCATTTTTGCCATAATCCTTGTATTTAGCGCTTTTGCGCAGGATTATGGCAATCATTCGCAAATTTCTCAACGCATCAGGGCGCTGCAACAAAGGCACCCCGATAAGGTTGAATATAAGAGTCTTGGGAGAACCGCAGGCGGAAATGACGTTTGGGTTATCACCATCGGAAAGGGGCAATCGCACAGATTACCGGCGATAGCCATTCTGGGAGGCGTTGACGGGCGACACCTTCTGGGAGTAGAATTGGCAATAGGATTAGCGGAACGCATTGCGGCGCAGCCAAATATTGATGCTATACTCGCTGCCAATACATATTACATATTCCCAAACGTTAACCCCGATGCTACCGAGCAGTTTTTTGCCCCGTTGCGCTACGAGCGTACCGTGAACGGCAGAGCCACCGACAATGACCGCGACGGCAGCACAGGCGAAGACCCGTTCGATGACCTCAATAACGACGGTATGATTACTCAAATAAGAGTAGAGTCGCCGATGGGAACCCATGTCCCCTCGTCTATTGATCCACGAGTGATGGTTCCTGCCGACGCATCAAAAGGCGAAACAGGAAAATATCTGTTGTTGAGCGAAGGTATTGACAACGACAAAGACGGTCTTTTCAACGAAGACGGCGATGGTGGAGTAAACTTTAACAGAAATTTTACCTTCGGGTACCGGAATTTTCAACCCGAAACTGGCGATCACGCAGTATCTGAAGTTGAATCTGTTGCCGTTGCCGATTTCCTTTACGATGCTTTTAACGTGCATACGGTTTTGAGTTTCAGTTTGAACAACAACATTTCCGAAGCCGCAAAGGTCTACATGACAACTAATTCGGGTGTTAGCAGAGATGGAGAAAATACGGGCGACAGCCGAATTTACAGTCACGTAAACAGCCTGTACAACAATTTTGTTCCCGGCATGGCAAAAGCCACAGGGCTACCTGCCGAAGGCGGCGAATTTTACACATGGGCATATCAGCATTACGGACGGTATTCTTTCGCAACACAAGGCTGGACGCCCGTTTCGGAAGATAGAGAAATAGCGGGAAACAGAGAACTCGTTTTTCTTAAATGGGCGGAAGAAAACGGCGTAGATAACGTTTTTGTGCCGTGGACGACTGTCAATAATCACCCCGATTTCCCCAACAACAGGGTAGAAGTAGGAGGAATAAAGCCCTTCGTGATGTACAATCCGCCATTTTCAATGGTATCGGGCATCGTGGACGAGCATTTCGCATTCGTGAACGCGCTGACAGAAACGGCTCCACGTTTTGAAATAGTGGACGTAAAAAAAGAAGCGTTGAGCGGAAACATTTTTCGCGTCAGTTTGACCGTTAGAAACAGCGGACTTATGCCAACCATAAACCAAATAGGCGAAAGATCGTATTTTCTGAAATTCGTGACCGTGCAACTCAATAAATCGTCGTCGCAAACATTTATACAGGGTAACGCCAAAACGATGATAAATGTGCTGAACGGCGGCGAAGCGGCAGAATTAACATGGCTGATTCACGGCGCAGGGAGGATCACAATAGAAGCGGGAACCCCCACAGCAGGATACGATACAGCTG
>Ga0099364_10009694_pt1 | contig 13341 bp, 6 predicted proteins | sample TergutTh196P3_FD_73070 | JGI IMG/M metagenome (GOLD analysis project Ga0099364, IMG submission 73070) | Microcerotermes parvus P3 segment gut microbial communities from Pointe-Noire, Republic of the Congo - Th196 P3 | ecosystem: Host-associated > Arthropoda: Insects > Digestive system > Gut ...
AAGGGGAAGGAGCCGTTGACAGCAGTGGCGGCGTGGGTGAGAGACAAGCCCAAAAAAATCCTAAAACGACTCGGATTCACAAAATAAACGAAACTTGCACGTCTACTGCTGGGGGACTGTTGTTTTTTCCGCAAAAAACGATATGGTTAACAATATCCAACAGGAGGGACAGCAATGAGCACCCATACTATTTCACCGCTCGAATCGACCGTCGAAAAACACATCGACTCGACCACACGACTCGTTCGGCAAACCGATCTTGCGCTCGCCGTACTAATCGTCAGTTCACTGATTGTCGGCGGTCTCTTCCTCGCCGTCCTCGCCGATCACTGGTTCTTCAAAGAAGGACTCTCCACCACGCTGCGTTTCGGAATCTTCGCCGCCCTCGCCGCCGCCGCCGGAGTCTATGTCTATCGGAAAATCGTGCCGATTTTTCTGTATCCGATCAATCCCGTCTATACCGCCGAATTGATCGAACGCGATACCCCCACATTCAAAAACTCCCTGATCAACTGGCTCCTGCTCCGGCAAGAAAAAGAAGAACAAAAGGGAACACCGCAAACCAGAATCAACGAACGAATGTTCGATGGTATGGTACGAACAGCAGCAGGACACGTCCAATCCGTCCCGGTAGGACACGCCATCGATTACCGAAAACTGATTTGGAGCAGCACACTCCTCGCAGTCCTGTTTCTCACATTCATTGTCTATGCCGTTTTCTCTCCCAAAAATCCTTTCCAGTCTGCCGGTCGGGTACTCTTTCCGTTTGCGGACATTGAGCGTCCGCAAGCCGCCCAATTTCGGAATGTCAGCCCCGGCGACACTACCGCATTGCAGGGAGAAACGCTCATCATTTCGGCAGAAGTAATCAGCCAAAGCGTTGAACCTGTGTATCTCGTTTTTTCGACAGACGACGGACAGGCAGCCCTTCAACGGATTCCTATGACTCGGCAGGAAGGAAAAATTGCGTTGGAAACACCGCCGTTTCCCCCCGGCAGACAAGGACTGGAACGCGGATTCAACAGCAGTGTTGACTACTGGATCACTCAGGGAGAAAGCCGAAGCAGACAATACCGCATTGACGTTCTTCCGGCGGCATCTATTGAAATTGTGTCATTGCGGTACGATTTCCCCGATTACACCGGTTTGCCGCCGGAGATCATCGAACACGGCGGCGATGTGCGGGCTCTTGAAGGAACGACGGTAACTGTTGACGTTCGGAGCACATTGCCGTTGCATGAGATTGACATTATGTTCGACAATAATCCGGCAAGCCGTGTCCGAATGACCGTGGACGATCAGAAAACCGAAGCAAAGGGAACGTTCACGTTGCGATCACCCTTTCCGTACAACACTTTTGTTTTTCAGGCGACGGACACCAACGGCAACGCTTCTCGGCGCAGCGGGATTTTTCGGATTGAAGTCGTTCCCGACCAACCGCCGAGAGTGCAGTGGGCAGATACGGCGGCAAATTTGAGAGAGGTTGCCCGCATTGACCTGCCGCTGAATGAAACATTACAACTTCCGATTCAGGCGGAAGACCCAGACTTTGCGCTGCGGTATCTCCGCTTCAAGACGGAATCGCCCGGCAAACGGATTCCCGATGTTTCACTGCTCAATTCGCCGGTAACAGGACCGACACAGCACCGAGGACAAATCAGCAGAACAGTCTCGTTTTCGCCTGCGGAAAAACGTCTGGTCGTCGGCGACACCGCCGAAATTTGGGCGGAGGCAATCGACACAAAACTTCCCGAAGCGAATGTCAGTTCGACCCGAAGGATTACGGTCAACGTGATTGCACCCGTCGAAAAAGATGAAGACCAGCAGCAGGAACAGGAGCAACAACAAGACCAGCAAAACGACGAACAGAATCAAGAGGAATCTCAAGAAGACCAAGCCGACGATTCCGACGGACAAGACCAACAGCAAGGCGAGGAACAAGAAGGAGAAAGTCAAGGCGGAGACGGAGAATCGCAACAGGACGAACAGGAACAGGAGCAAGAGGGTTCTGGGCAGTCGGAAGGAGAACAACAAGAGGAGCAATCGAACGATTCCAACCAGAATGGTTCTGAACCGAACGATCCTAATCAGGGCGGTGAGGGCAACGACTCTTCCGAAGGAGAAGAGCAGGACGGCGAGCAACAAGGTTCGCCCGAGCAAGCCGAGGGACAAGAAGGCGAAGGTGCTGAAGCGGCAAATCAACAGCAGGGAGAAGGGGAAGGACAAGAAGGAGAATCGGCAGAGCAGCAAGAGCAGCAACGGGCTGCCGAACCCAGTCCGAATCACGAAACACAGGACGGCGATGCAATGGAACGGATTCTCGAACAAATGCGTGAAGAGGGCAAGTTCGACGACAGTGCCGATGACCCGCAGGAAAATCAGGGGGAGCGAGGAAACGATGCGGCATGTCCTCATTGCGGCGCAGCGGGACAGCACGGCAACCACTGTGATGCTTGCGGCGAACCGCTCGGTTCGGGACAACGACAGCGGGAAGACACACTCGATCCGAGTTTGTCGAGCCGTAGTGACCAGGGGAGCGATGCGAGTGATCCGCAGCAATCGTCGGAACAATCGCCGGAGGGTGGAGAGCAGGATCAATCCGGCGACTCGAACGGTGAAGGTACGGAGTCGGGAGATTCCGAAGGCACAGATTCGGGAGAGCCGGGGGATCAACAGGACGGTTCTCCGCAAGAGGGGGAAGGTTCGCAAGGAGAACAGGGCAATCAAGGCGAGACGCAACAGGGAGATCAGGGGCAGGGCAACGGTACGCAGGGAGAGCAACCGCAGGGTGAGTCGAAAGAGGGACCGGAACGGGAAGGAGAAGCCGGAACTACGCCGACGGAGGGTACTGACGGCGGAGCGGGCATTGAGAGGGAGACGTTACCGGATGATCCTAACTTGGAGTACGCCGAAAAGGTAACGAATTTGGTATTGGAGTATCTCGAGGATCAGTTACGGAACACACCGAGTGATGAGTTGCTTGACAAATTGAACTGGTCGGAGGAGCAGTTACGTCAGTTTTATGAGCGTTGGAACAGAATGGCGGCGAACAGTCGTCAACCGCAGCAACAGGGTGATGGAGCGGACTTTTGGCGTGAGGCGTTACGGAGCTTGGATTTGCGTCCGAATCAGGATCGTCCTGCGTTGCAGCGGAATCAGACGACGATACAGGATGATAGGCGGACGGGTGAGGGACAGCGTTTTGATCCGCCTCCGACGCTTCGGCAACGATTCCAAAGATATACGGAAGGCATCGGGAGGTAATTTCGAAAGCCCGAAAGGACGGCACACAAGCGGAAAAAACAGTCTGTGTGTGGAATGGGATTTTCGTCAATCTTGCACACCGACTGATGGGGCACTACCCGGCATTGCGAATCAATGTTATGATTGTCGGGCAATGGAATTAGTTCACAACATTCTTTTATCGAAGCGATGCTTAACCTTGCCGAACACATTCGGACGATCCCGGACTTTCCGAAGCCGGGAGTTTTGTTTTACGACATTACGACCTTGATACACCACGCTGAAGCATTTCACGAAACAATCTCGCGACTTGCCGATGCCGTGAAAGAATGGGGACGTATTGATTTCATTGCCAGTCCCGAGGCACGCGGTTTCATCTTTGCTGCTCCGCTGGCGTTGAAACTCGGTGCAGGTCTCATTCCGATCCGCAAGCCGGGCAAGTTGCCTTTTTCGACGGTTTCTAAATCATACGAGTTGGAATACGGTACGAACACGGTTCATATCAACAGCGATGCCGTCGCGCCGGGCAATCGGGTCTTGCTTTTGGACGACCTGCTCGCAACCGGCGGAACGTTGGAAGCCTGTCGGCATCTGGTAACGGAACTTGGCGGCGAAGTCGTCGGGGCGGCGTTCGTCGTAGAACTGCTCGCCCTCAAAGGAAGAGACAGAATCGGCACACCGAACATTAAGTCGCTGTTAGAGTTTGAGTATTGTTAGCGATTTGCAGTACGGCTGAGCTATGCCGTTCTGATACAACCTCAATTTAACAAGAAACCTCCGTAGCACTAAAATCGCGGCTCACCCGCTCACCCTGTTTTTTGTACTCCATCAAAAAACGGCGGCTAGATTATGCTACAATAGGAGCGATGACCCGTTTCGCTTCGCTCCTACTTTCGTTCCTACTCGCCGGTGCTTTTGGTCCCGCCGCTTTGTGCCTCGCAAACGAGGCACAGCAGCAAGTCCTCGAACGATACAAAGAAATACTACTCCAAACACCACGAAAAGGTGCCGTCTTCGAACGAGTCTATGGACATTACGCCGATACCGGACAAAGCGCAAACCTCTATCAAGAACTGCTCTCGGAAACACAAAACAATCCAAACGACGCAAAAACATGGATACTCCTCGGACTCGTTGCCGAACGCCGAAACCGCTCCGAACTCGCCGCCGAAGCATTCCAACACGCCGCCAATCTCGAACCAGAAACCCCTCTGCCGCTCCTCTATCTCGGCGAACTGCAACTGAACCAACGCCGCGTCTATGAAGCAATCGCCGCCCTAGAACAAGCACACGAACGATTGCAAAACCATTCCGGCAGCCGAACAGAACGACGTGCCGTGCTGCAAACGCTCGCACTGGCATACAGCCGATTCGGCAAACCGCAAAAATCACTCGAAGTATGGAATCAACTCGCCGACCTCTTTCCGAACGATCCCGATATTCTCGTACAAGTTGCAGAGTCGATGGAGTCCGACGGCAAACTGAATGAAGCACTCCGTCAATACCGCCGGTTGATCGACATGACCGACGACAACTTTGAACGAGTCCGACTTTCGCTCGCCGCCATCGACATCATGCTCCGTTTAGGCGACGATGAGGCTGCGCTCCGTGATCTCGATTCGCTGCTCGGTTTTTTGCACCGCGACAGTTATCTCGCCGATGCCGTTCGAGACCGTATCGACCGAATTTTTGAACGAGGACGCAATCCCCTTCGGCACATCGAATTTTATCAACAACGTATCGAACACGACCCGAACGACACCGTCTCGTTGCTACGGCTTGTCCGTATCTTTCAACAAACCGACCGGAGCGCAGAAGCCGAAACACTGCTACGTGATACGCTCCGAGTGTCGCCAGCGAACATTGCGCTCCGGCTGATGCTGATTGATCTCTTGGTTGCCCGGCGGGACATCACCGGAGCGATTGAACAGTTTCAAGCGATTGACCGAACCGCTCCGCCGCCGATTGATACACTGATTCGATGGGGAACGTTGGTCTTGCAGAATCCTGCCGTTGAGGAATCCGCACGGCGTACCGAAGCCGCCGGAATTTGGAATCGTATCGCCGAAAACTCGCCGAACGATCCGACTGCCGCCGTCTTGGTTGCCGACTTGTTCGCTCGAAACCGATTTTACGACGAAGCACAGCGGCTCTACCAACATGCGGTTACATTGCGTCCGAACGAGTTCGCCTATCGGGAAAGTCTGGCGGCGTTTTATCATCAACAACGTCAGAAGGAAAAAATGCTTGAAACATTATTTCCGACGGACAATCAATCCTTCACGGAGCGCAATCGTTCGGAAATCGGTCAGTTCCTCTTGTCGTGGGGGTACAATGCCGAGGCTGCCGAAATCCTTCGGGAAGCGGTGCAGGCAAACCCGCAAAATTGGACGCTGCACTACCGATACCTTGAATCGCTGCTCCGGCAGGATACGCCGAAAAGCGAGCAGGCAATTCGTGAACTCTTCGCCCATGCCGAAAAACAGATCATCGAGGACGAACAGTTTTCCCTTTTTTTGTACCAGACAGTTCAACTGTTGCGTTCCGAGCAACGGCTTGCCGAAGCGGTAAAAATTGTGCAGTCTTCTCTGGAAACGGCTCCCGCCGTCCGTTCGCTGTGGCATCTTGCGGTACTTCATCAGGCAGGAGCGAATTACCCGGCAGCGATTGCGGCGTTTGAAAGGATTTCTGAATCGGAGGCACAACCGCCGGCTCTCTTGCGCTTTGCTGCGGAATTGTACGAGCAAAGCGGCGACACCAACAGGGCGATTGCGCTCTATCGAATGTTAGTGCAGAGCGATCCCGCCCGAAGCGGCGAACATTGGCAACGGATTATTACGCTCCAAATTCAACGCGGAGAACTGTCGCAAGCATTGGAAACGAGCCGCAATCTTTTAGGACGCGGCACGGAAAATGCCGAACGATTGCGGTTCGTTGCCGACCTGTTTTTGAGTGCCCATCGCCGCGTAGAGGCAATCGGTCTGTTACGGCAAGCGTTGGTACACGAACCGGGCAACGCCGATGTGTTGCGGCTGCTTGCTCAAACGCTTGCCGATTCGGAACAGCCCGAAGAAGCGATTGAGTTATTCTGGCGGCTTTACGAACGGCTGGAACATTTTCCTGCCAAGTTGTCGGTCATTGAAATTTTGGCGACCGAATACAACAAGTTGGGCAGAGACGAAGATTTAGTCGAACACCTGCAACTGTTAAGCCGTCAACACGAACGCCGCCGTGAGGCGATGCAGGCACTCGTCCGGGTGTTCATCCTGCAAGGGGATTACGGCGAAGCACAAAATGTTTTGGAAGACCTGCTCGATTTGCCGGACGAGGGACACACCGACGGGGAATTTGCGTCGCACTGGGTTCTTCGGGAACTTATCGGTCTGGCGGAACGGCAGAATGATTTGGCAACCGCCGTCCGGTATCAGGAAACACTCGCTCAAAGATCGAACGATCCGCAAGAACAGAATCATCTCTTTTATCTCTACGATAAACTGGGAGACACGGCAAAGGCACGAAGATTGTTTTTCGATCAGGTGCTTCGGCAAGGAAATTGGGAACCCCGGATCGAATTGATCGACACGATGATTCGGCGAGGACAATACGATATTGTTTCGCAGGTTCTCGACTTCTTGGAAATGCATGAACCGGAACATTGGCAAATTGCGTTTCGGCGGATATTGATCGAAGCACTGCAAAACAAGCCAGTCGAACGATTGGTGCAGGAGTTTCGGACGATGCGAGCCGATGAATCGGTTGCGGCTCCGATTGCTTCGGTGCGAAACAATCATCCAACGTTTATATTTTTCGATGTTGCTCCGGCAGCATTAAATGATTCGCTGATTCTCCAAAATCAATTTTTGCCGATCCTGTTTCATGGAGGTACGCGTCCGCCCGCTGCATTTCCCGAAATAGAGTCCTTTCAAGATGCCCGATTCGTGTCGCTGGGTTTTCTGCTTCGGGAAGCGATAAACAAAGATGTTTCCGCTCGTTTTGACAACGAACACCCGAACGCAATGCGGCATCTTCGGAAGGCGGTTGACGAACTTCGGGAAATGTTGTCAGCCGATTCTACGGAGTACGACGTGTTGATGGAGCGGCTCCGGCTCGAAGTTTGGTTACTGGACTTGCGCAACTTTAACAGTCAGTACCGCGAAGTTCCGATGGGTGTGCTTCATCCGATGGGAACGCTCAATCCGGCGGGATTGCTCGAAACACACATCGACGAACGAGTCTGTCAGCAAACAATTATGCAACTTATCCGAAACGTTGCTCTCGATGGTGCGATTGATTGGCAACCGGCACTATTTCAGATATTGATTGCAGAAAGTATCAACGAAATCGTTGCCGAACGGTTCAACACGGTATTGCCTTCGGATGCCCGGCTTTCGGAAAAGTTGTCGCAAATACTGGATGACCTTTGCTTTGAACTCAAGACTCCGCCGATGAACGCCGAAGAGCGGGAGCAAATGATTCGCCATGCGGCATACTTGGTCAAACAGTCAGCAGCGGAACAGCACACAGAGTTGCACAGTCAACGTTTATCGCTCTCACAAAAGACGGATCGACTCCTCACGCTTTGGAAAGAGTTTATCGAAAACGTCTCTCCCGAAGCACGGGCAAAGTACGGCGATAGTTTTGCATCCCGATACGGAACGCTCCATTGGATTATACGTTCGCAAAATCGGGATGCCGATGTTACGGCACTCGAAGAATCGCTCCGCACAGCGGCGCAAAGCGATCCCCTTTGGTTTGCGGAAAACATTGCCAATCTCACGAAACCGAACGACGAAAACAAAATACTGTTCGGGGAGCTCTCGAACTACGTGCCGTTGGAAATGCGGCTTCAACGGATCAAAAGCGGTGCGGCAGACGTGTTTCCTTTTTGCAAGGACAGAGAAACACAACGGGCATTTTGCGAAACTATCATGCGGCATCTTCTCTTTAGTCTTTCCCTGCACTTGCACCGTTACGATATTTTCACGCCGCCGGAGCGCGGGTTGTTCGCTTTGAGTGCGCCGCAACTTTGGAATTATTTGCTTGTTCAGTCTCAATCGCAACGGGCACAGTTTGTCCGGCAACTTTTCGGTGTTGCACCGCCGGTTCCCAGCCATGTGCAGATGTTGAATTCCGACCAAATGAACCGGCTTGTCGAATTAGACCGCTCATTGCGGTTGTTTGCCGGTTTTGCGGTTGAAATGCTCGATGAATTCAAACTGACACCCTCGGATTTTGTGTCTGCTCTCCCTGCACCGGCGGCACAGAATGTTTCGCTCATCCGATACCGTTCGGAACTGCAAGGCGACCGACCGCTCGACCGTACAATTATCTATTCGTTGATGAGGGACACACAAACGTCGGGCAACTTTGCGGCTGTCGATGAATTGTTTTTCCGAATCCTTTTGCTCCGCAGAGCAATGGACGTAAAAACGCAATACCTTGCTGTGCGGATCGATGACCGCGTGATGCTGATCAGGGAAAACTACACGGAGACACATCGGCAATTTCTGGAGAATAAACAACAGAGCAGTGTACCGTTACATCAAAGTTGGGGCAATCATCTTTCGGCAACGTTCGGCGATTTATTGCAAAGAGATGAGCAAGCCGTTACGAGACCGGAGCAGGGTTCGGATGCGGAACTCTTGTACCTCGTTCAAAAATTGGAATCGGCAGACGGAGAGCGGACGACAGCGGAGCAGTTAGCACTTGCGTTGCTTTATGTTCGTCTGCAACGGTTCGACGATGTTATCGCAATACTTGATTCGATGGCGTTGACTACGTCGTCGGATTTGTTGACACGTGAGTGGATCATTGCTGACCTTGCGATGAAGCGTGCGGGTCCCGGTACGCCGTTGGCGCAGCGGGGAAGTGAAGCGGTGGAGCGGCTTTCGAACTTCCGGCTGTCGGAGCGGGACGCATTGTATTTGGTGCCGATGTTGAATTATTATGATCGGGAGGCGGAGGCGAATCGGATATTGGAGCATCTTGCGATTACTATTTCGGATCGGCGTCTTTTGGCGGAGTTGTTTAACAGGGTGTTGGCGATGGGGGAGCCGCACCAAGAGAATGCGGCAAGGATTGCGCGTCGGATTTTGATGAATCCGGCGTTTTTGCAAACTTCGCGTCGGCTGACGGCGGATGTATTTCTGATGGAGTCGGCAATCAGAGTGCTTCGGGAGCAGGAACAATTGGAGTCGGTGGTTCCTGTGTTGGAAAATCGTTTGCGTGGTCATCGGGACGGGACGGATTCTCGCATTTTATTGGCACGTTTTTATTTAGTGCTTGGTCGTCAGGTTGAGGCGCGTGAATTGGCATTGGAACTTGCTCAGAATCCGACATTGGAATCGGAGCGTCGTCAGATGATTACCTCGTTGTTATCGCATTTCGGTTTGCAGCGGGAGTTAGAATCGATGAATCGGCTGCTGTTGGAGGAACGCAATAGGCAATGATAGATTTTCGCCGACCTCTGCTCGGGGACTACGGCGGAGTACCGCCGGAGAGGTGTCGGCAGGTATCGGCTCTCGGACTCTTGTTGCGCCGCACACTGCCGCGTCAGATCGACAGCAGCATCGACATCATTTGATCGACAATCGAAACAAATCGGGAGTTCGCTTGAAACATCCGTTGATACATCATCATCATGATCGTTTCTTCGTCCGTGTTGACTCCGCTAATCGAGTCCCGCTGCGCCTGCAACGAACTGTGATACAACGTGTTGGCTGCCGTAACCGCCTTCATCGTCGCTCCCGCCATCATCGTTTCAGAAACAATGTCATTGTACCGATTAATCAACGTTGCCCCGCCCAAAGCATTGTTCGGCGTAATGCCCAACGCCGCCAAAAAGACACCAACCTCTGTGTCCGCACCGACTCCGCTCTGACTCGCCGCAAACTTACTCGGATCACCCAACAACGCCGAATTCACGCCGATTGAACCAGCACGAACCCCCGTAAAGAAAGTATTCAATCCCAATGCCGCTAACACCCCGCAGCTGTCCTGAGCAAAAGCAAATTCGACATTGCCCCCCTCCGACCGAATTTCCAATTCGCCGAGAGTGTTGATCGATGCCGTCAAACCGTCAATCGCATTGATTGCATCGGCTAAATCTTGAAACGTCGTACCGCCGGGGGCAGGCGGCGTTTTCAATGAGAACGGATTATGCACCGCCGACTCCTCCACGCGGACTTCAATGTAATGCTCTATCGTGGCACCGGTTCCCGTGTCGTACACCTGAATCACAAATCCGCCGTTGACCACCGGCAAATCAAGCGAAGCAGCCCCTATCGGCACATTGGCATCGTCCGTTCGGACAAGCGATGTCAGATCGGCATAGCCGCTCAAGCCTTGTCCCGAAGTATAAATCTTGTTGAACTCCGTAATGAGTTGCTCGGCAAAAATGTCAAGTTTCTCCAAGTATCCGCCGAGAACAACCTGATGGGCTTGGTACAATCCATAGACTGCACCGCCCCGAACATCAAGCGGAGTCATCTCTTTGCCGATGCAAAGTTGTGCCATGCTTACCGTACCATCCACAGTGTCTTGGTATCCGACCTTGATTTCGGCACGGAAGCCGCCGGTCAGTAAGATGTTGGCACCGCTGTGAATCGTAACTTGTCCCGTTTTGGGATCTTCGGTTGTTTTGATACTCAAGTAATTCGACAAGGTGGTGAGCGCAACGTTCCGTTGGTCGCGCAGTCCGACTGCCTGAAAACCTTGCTTCGTTTCAAGAAGCGTGATATTCGTGTTGAGGTCTTCGATTTCTTTCAAGAGGCGGTTAATTTCATCGGCAGAGAGTTCGATTTGCTTGTTGATGTCGAGTTGCATTTCTACGACAGAACCGGCGAGACTGTTGATATCATTGGCGAGTTTGACTCCTTGTTCGACAGCCATTCGGCGGTAGGTAACATCTTCGGGATGGTTCAGGATGTTGTCGATAGCATTGAAAAAATCGGAGATAGAGGCACTCAAATCGCTGCTGGTGGTAGCGTTCAACAGATTTTCGAGTTGTGTGTAGTATTTTTGTTGTGTTGCCGATGCCATTGCGTCGCCGGTGGCGAGTCGGAGCCGTTCTTCGAGAAATTGGTCGATGACTTGTACGATTCCTGAAACCTGTGCGCCTGTTCCGACGATCTGTCCGTTTCCCAGTTTTCGGCTTGTGTCTGTGGAAATCTGCAAAACGGATCGGGTGTATCCCGGGTTTTCGGCGTTATTTAAGTTTTGCCCGGCGACTTGAAGCCCCAGTTGGCTCACGCTGAGGGCTCTGGATGCCATGTGCAACGAATCGAAGAGGAACATGTGCTATTGATCTTTAGGAGGATTATCCTTGCTATCGGCATAGATGGTAAAACCTCTGTAATCGTTACAAAGCGACCGGTTGATTTTGCCTAGATTGCCTAGATTGACTTTGGCTGTCCTTCAGCAACTATAGCGATACAAAGTCGGGCATCTTCTGGGTTGTTCCGCTTAACATCGATTCGCACGCCGAACGTTTTCAGCGAAACAATTCGCAAACTGGCAGCAGTTGCGTCCGCTGGAAACGTTTGAACTTTCGGAACTTTCCCGAACGCCGGACAAAAAGGGACATGTACTGTAGTTGTCAAGGCATCTGTCGGAAATTCTACCCAAAAGGTGCCTTCAAAACGATCCAATCCTTCTGTCGTTGTGGTACGGGACATCTGTTGGCGTACAGTTTCGGACTCTTGAGACGGCGACGGCAATGTTCGGGATGTCAATCGCCGTGATACCCATTCAACTGTAACGAGCAGTACGAGGAAAATAGCAATCAATATAATGCTTGCCAGCGGTGACCGCCAAATCGTCCCGATGACTGCCAAAGAGCAGGCAAACCAGAAAGAAAGGCGGCAAACGGCAGACAACAGACGGCAGAAGGTGAATGACAACAGAGTTTTCTGCCATTCACCTTCCGCCAACCGCTGTTTTCCAACAGCCGTCCGCCGTCTGCCGTCTGCCGTCTCTAGTGTCCCCACCATTCGTCTCCCATTGTTTGTATGAGTCTTGCCCGCTCTGAATCGATTTTGCTGTCAAGCCGCACGTTCTGTTGCACTGCGTTTTGCGGGTTAATTTCCACACCGCCGCACGCCACTATCGTCGAAAAACCGCTCTGCGACCGGACGGAACGAAAAGCGACGGACCTCGGTTCGGGGTAATCAATCAGTCTGAGTTTACCCTCGTCCAAGAGAATAGTCAACGTGCAGTTTGCTCTCTGCAACAGATTTTCATGGCGGATTAACGCCGCTATCAGAGCAAATCGCATATTGTTTCGCAGTTCTCCAAAGACAGGTCTAGTTCTTGTGAGGATGTCAAAGTTTTCGTCCATACGTCGGGACCAATTCAGTGCTGCTCGATCCGTACTGCGGTTGCGCTGCGGAGAAAGATAATCTTCATGCGACAATGTCCGAACTCGGGTCTCGTCCAGCCGCCAAGTCAATTTTTTGGAATCGTGAGTAATCGCTGCATATTCGGAAATGAGCCAAAATTGCGGCGAGATGTTCGGGCGGCTGGTTGAAATCAAACTGACGTAACTCGGAATGTTGGGGACTTGAGAGGGTTCTAAACCGAGAGCGATGCGTTTCATTGTGAAGTCGGCTGCAACGAGAACTCTGGCAAAACGGCTCGAAGCCGGTACGCCGGTAATCGTGATCGGATTTTCGCCGTATGATTCTTCGAGAGCCGTAGCGTATGCAACGGCATTGTCGGCGGTGATACTCGTGAACTGTTGGTGCAGTCTTGCAAGTCTCGTCGTCGATTCTTGTGTCGGTTCAATCGTACAAACGATGGAGCGGGGGGGAACTGGTTGATTCCATAAACGCAAGGCGGTCAGAAAATCTTCGAGAAGCATGACGGACTGACCAGTTTGATCGCCGACCACGTTACCGGCAGCATCTGTCCGCCAACCTTCGGCGGGTCCGATGAGGAGCAAGTCGTTGTCTTCGGGGACGGCAACGATGTATTCGATAGAAGTTAATCCGCCAAGATAACGGATTGCATCGGGCAGAACCTCGATTTGTTCGACGATTTCCCGAACTTGAGCATCAAGTTTTTTCAGAGAAATCGTTCGGCGTTGCACTCTTCTATTGA
>Ga0099364_10009695_pt1 | contig 13340 bp, 7 predicted proteins | sample TergutTh196P3_FD_73070 | JGI IMG/M metagenome (GOLD analysis project Ga0099364, IMG submission 73070) | Microcerotermes parvus P3 segment gut microbial communities from Pointe-Noire, Republic of the Congo - Th196 P3 | ecosystem: Host-associated > Arthropoda: Insects > Digestive system > Gut ...
GCACGCCTTGCGCGATCCAGTCTGCCGCCTGTTTTGCGATGTGGCCGGGGGTGGCGAGGTAGACGGTGCGGCCGCCGATGCGGGCGGGGTAGCCGGCGTTGGGGAACGCGCCGACGTGGGCGCGGTCGCCGGCGCCCTCGAGCAGGCCCGCGACGGCGGTCGAGACGGCCTCGATGCCGCGGCCGCAGTTCATGCCCACCCCCGCGACGCCCCACTCGGAGAGGCGGCGGGCGATGGTCCCGGCCGTCTCGCCGGAGGCCGTGAAGCCGTCCGCGAAGACCATGTTGACGAAGACGGGGAGGCGGGTCCCGGCGATGTCGAGCGCGGCCTGTACGGCGGGGGCGGTGAGGTGCCAGTCCTCGAACGTCTCGAGCAGGAGCGCGTCCACGCCGCATTCGCAGAGGGTCTCGAACTGCTCGCGGTAGGCGGCGGCGAGGAGGGCGGGGTCGCGCTCGTCGTCGTCGGGGGGGGTGGCGGGGCCGACGGCGCCGGCGACCCAGGCGTGGTGCTGCGCGGCGGATTCGCGGGCGATCTGCACGGCGGCGCGGATGAGGTCGCGCGTGCGGCCGTGGAGGGGGGTGTCGGCGAGGGCGAAGCGGTTTGCGGCGAAGGTGTTGGTCTCCAGCAACCGTGCGCCGGCCTCGAGGTAGGCGGCGTGGAGGCGGCGGATGGCGTCGGGCGCGGTGAGCGAAAGCTGCTCCGGGCCGTTGCGCAGGTCGAAGCCTAGCTCATGCAGGTAGGTGCCTGTCGCGCCGTCGCCCACGAGAGGGGCCTGTTCGAGTCTGTCGAGTAAAGTCATGGCGCGTATCATACCATACGCCCCCTCCCGAAGACAACGCCCTCGTTACGGAAAATGTGGCGCATTGTGTCTCCTTCCGTTTATTTTGGTCATCGAATTGCACGAATGTCCGCGAATGGTTTTCTGATTCGTTTGATTCGTGTCTTTCGATGACAAAATGAATCGGTTTTTTTTCTCACACAAAGGCACAAAGGTCACAAAGGTTTTTATAAAAAATCTTCCGTTGCATCCAGACACAATGTCGTGCAGCCGTCGTTACTATGGCTTTGTTGGACATGAGGTTGGGGCGAGAGGGGCTTGGGATTGCGTGAATTTCGGCATCGGGATATCCTTATTCTTGTGGTTCGTAGCGATAATATGTTTCCACAGTTGCGTTTTTTGCGTGAAATCATCCCGCAGCGGTCCGACAATCACTTCGTCCAGGACGTGCTCTTTCCCAAAAATCGGAAAATACTCGAAATACAACCTTTCGGTTTTATTGTCCCGCTTCACTTTATCAAACCTGTATAGCTTTAACATCCGCATCTCCCGCTCCTCGGCAAATGCCGCGTCCTTGACCAGATGGCGCAGGTAGATCAGTACCTGCCAGGCGTCCTCTTTGGCTTTCTCTTTGTCTTTCTCATTGCCGTTGGCGCAGATGTCCGTATAAATCTTCCGAAGTTTCCGCATCATCTGACCTATTTTGCGGTTGCGCTCTTCCCACTTTTTTCTTTCTGCATCGCTCTTTGCGTCCGTTGGGGTGTCCGATTCCGAGGCGTCAATCCGCAGCGCGGTTGCCTGATGCGCGGGGGTGTGGATAAACTCGGGGGGGGCTGTCCTACGGTAATCGTAGTAAAGTACCCAGTAGAGATGCAGTTTGCCTGTTTCATCCTTGCCCCTCTTTGCCAGGGTTGGGGCAGTGGGTTCTGATGTGATTTCCGGCAAATCGCTTGCGTATCTCCCGAAATAAGAAGCCGGGTCTTCCGCTTCACTGAAATAGTTTTTGTTGAACACTAGGCAGATCCCCTTCCCCTCCTGTCCTTGCCCGCTGTAAAGCCTGAACTGATTGAGGCAGTCCACCATGGGCGAGAACGACGTTTGCGCGGCAACCATTTTCTCATCATATCGGGCGGTTCCCTGCGAGCCAAGGAACTTGCCCAGGACCTTCCCCTCCATCGGGTCGTTGGCGGACGCGACACTGTACAAACTCATCTTTGCATTTTCAGCATTCTCGCCGATTATATGATTGTTGAATGTATCATGGGAGGTATAATGCGCGGCTTTCAGGTCGGAATCGGATTCGACCTTGAGTGCAGACACGATTGCATTTTGTATAACCCAAAATTCTAAGAACTTCTCTGGGACTTTCTGCCATGACTTGCAACCCAACAATGTTTCCAACTCACCGCCTCGAATCACGCTCTGGATTCTTATGTTGTCTGGATTACAATTGACACATCCAAATAAAGCATCACACCATTTGTTATAGGAATCATCGCGGTCTTTTTCACCTGCATACGAAGCAATCGCGCTGAGCGCACCCTCCGCCAAGCGCAACTGGATTTCCCCGTTTTTCGGGAACTTATCGGCGGTGTCAGTCAGGTACTTGCCCCAGATCTCCAGTTCGTCCCACTTCTGGGCGTCGCCGTAATCGCGCATCGCGTTGAACGCGCCGTTCGCCAACCACAAATGGATGTCCTTGTTTTTCGGGAACTTATCGGTGGTGTCAGTCAGGCGCTTGCCCCAGGTCTCCAATTCGTCCCACTTCTGGGCATCGCCGTAATCGCGCATCGCGTTGAACGCGCCGTTCGCCAACCACAAATGGATGTCCTCGTTTTTCGGAAACTTCGCGGCGGTGTCAGTCAAGCACTTGTCCCAGACCTCCAGTTCATCCCACTTCTGGGCGTTGCCGTGACGATACATTTTGAAGACACACTGTTTCGCGAGTTCAAGCGCTTGCTGCTCTTCCGTTTTGCCGTCCATTGTACCGTCCTTTCAGAAAAATAGAATGTGATTAACGATAAGGTGAATATAGCATAAAGCTTGTCCGGCTGACAAACGTTTTCTGGGTGGGGGGGGCACGCAGATGACGCTGATTTTTTTTAGGTTTGCGCAGATCGGAGAAATGAAAACAAACGGAGAATGTTTGCCCACGAAAGAAATACCGTATCCTCTTAGCCCAAGTAACGTATAGCTAAATCACTTTAAAAGTGTTCCATTCTTACATCCCGTTAGGGATGTATCTCTCGGCAGAAAAACGCCCTCCCCCCCTTGTCCGCAGGAAAAGGGGCCCCCGTCGGCGCAGGTGCGACCGATGGGGCACGGGATGCACCTAAAAGAGGCATCCCGATGGGATGCCATGATTTTTTTTGCGTTCTCTTCTACCGAAAGAAACATCCCTAACGGGATGTTGTCGCGGTACGCTTTTAAAGTGAACTCACTATAACTTGGGATTGGCACACGTTGCCCTGAAAGGATGATGGCCGTTGTTTGTGTCAGGTCTCGGCATCCCGGAAGGATAAATCTCTCGGGAGAAAACGAAGTCCCCCTGTTTTCTCTCCCCCTCTCTTGCGGGCACGCATGACACGCGCCCCTACCTTGTGCAGGACGGTCAGATTTCTCGCTCACGCCCGCCACGGGCGTTTGCGGCCCTCGCAGTTCGGATAGAACGTCGGGAACAGGTCGGTGAACAGATTGACGTCCTCGACGATCTGAAAGTCGTACATCCCCATGCACACGAAGTCCGCCCCCCCCTTGAACGCGAAGGGGATCGCATCGCGCGGGAGGAGTGCCCCGGCCGCCATGGTCTTGAACGCGATCCACGGCTGTTCGAGGTTCGCCATGTAGTCAATGACATCCTGCGGCTTCTTGCACCAGATGTTGTCGTGCCCGTGCACCTCGTCCGGGCGCGCGGACCAGTAGTTGGTGTTGTGGAACGTCTTCATCCAGAAGTCGGGGATCACGCCGTTCTCGACGCAGAACTGGACCGTCTCCAGGTTGTGCGCCCCGATCCCGGCGGGGACCCCCAGCTTGCGCATCTCGGTCAGGGCCGTTTCAAACCCCTTGAGGTTCTTCTGCCGCGCCCAGTCATCCGAGACCCCGCCGTGCGTGTAAACCGCGCACGCGCCGAACGCGACGGACTGCTTCGCGCCGTCGATGAGATTGCCGCCGCCGCAGTCGGAGATGAACTGGATTTTCCCGCCCTCGTTTTTCCAATAGTCGCCGATGACGCGCATGAGCGCGGGGTTGGTCATGATGGTGTTGATGCCGCACTCCTCGGCCATCCGGAACGTCCGGAACACGCGCCAGTCGTTGTGGTAGGCCTTCACGAGCTTGTCGGTGTAGAGCAGGTCGCGCGCGTGGGCCCAGCCGCCGATGAGGTTGCCGCCCAGCATCATGCGGCTCAGCGTGACGTCGCCGATTTTCGCGAAATGCGCGTTCGGCTTCTTCAGGTCCTTGATGTCCGCGAACTCGAACGTCTTGACGGTCGCGCTCGTGACGGCGTCGGGCTGCGCCTCTAGGTTCTCGCGCTCGAAGACGCGGGAGTGCTTGCGCAAAAACGCGTAGCCGAACGCCCCCAGCACAGGAAGCGACGTCAGGCTGATGAGCAGGTCGCGGCGGTCCACGGATTGGATGCCCAGCCCGCTCCCGCCGTCTGCCGCCACGTCGCGCGCGCGCCACTTCCGCACCCACTCGGCGGCGAGCGACCCGATGCTGTAGGAGGGGATGCAGCAGACCGCCAGCAGCGCGACCGCCTCGACGACGTTCCTGTCCACCCACAGGAAATGCCCGTCTAGGGGGGGCGTGACAAACGGCGGGTTCGCGATGTAGAACAGCGTGAGCATGAGCATTCCGCAGATGGACGAGAAACGCACGAGCACGCCGAGGATCAGCGCCGTGCCGATGAGCATCTGGCCCCACATGTTCAGGTGGTTCGCGAACCCAAGCAGCCCCGGCGACTCCGCGATCGTGTGGAACACGCCCGCGCCGATCCACTGGCTGGCGCTCAGGTACCCCCCCGCGCTCCAGTTGCCCTGCGTGAACTTCCAGACACCCTCATACAGGAAATGCCATCCCACCAGCATCCGCAGTGCCGTCATCACATACGATTTCTTCATCACCTAATCCCTCCTTAAGAATAATATCTTATTGTAGCACCGAACGAACAGGATTGTAAACAACGAATCGGCCACAAACAACCCACGTGAAGTATTTGTTATTTGTTATTTGTTATTTGTTATTGCACAATATGTGTTCGTTTGGTATTTTATTATACATTTTCGAGGACCTATATGGAGAGAGGAATCATGCGAAAAGCTGGATTTTGTTTTATGAGTTATCTTTTAGGGGCTTACATGGCTCTGGCGCAAGAAACTGTCGTGCAGGAATTAGACCAGCAATTCCGTATTCTTTCTGCGGAGATTGAGTCTTGGAAAAAAGAAGTCGTAAAAAAACAAATACTTCAAGTTGATAATACGCGCCAGATTATGGAGAAACTGTTGCTCGAAGGGATAGCGTTCCAGAAAAGCTACACGGCCGAAACCGACAGCATTACGAAAAGCGACCTCCTAGACGAGTATCTCGTAAAAAGGGATGCCGCACGGGATAGGCTTCCAGTGCTGCTTTCGCATATCATCTCTGGCAAAAACGCGTATCCGATCGGGTTATCGTTTGAGAAAGACCGTTTGGAGCTTGATGCGAAACGTCCCTTCATCATGAAGCGCAACGCTCGCCTTAAAGAGACTTGGACATCAGAGATGGCGAAAAACCCCCTTTTTTTCTCTTATGCTGAGAGCCGCAGATTTGCAAACCTGCTTTCTGTGTTCATTGCAAGAGCGGAGTCCGGGAAAACGGCGAGTGTCTCGACACGTGATTTTACCGTCTTTGTCCAAAAGGTGGACAATGAGACGGGCATTTTCATCCAGTTTAAAACGCCGTCCGGGGAACTCAACCCGAAGCGGTTCGAGCTATCCGAGTTTGATGCGAAACTGTTGGCGGACCGTATCACCAAAGCGCTGGACAAATCGCCACCGTCAGTGAACTATCGTGAGCCGGATAACCTTGACCCTGCCACGGCTCCGTTCGATACCCCTGAAGCCGAAAAGACCTCCGCGCTGTTTGAGGCAGGAAAGAATTCTGCCAGTTCGTTAACTCTTGACGCATCACGCATAAAGGTGTCGCAGGGAAAGGTGGATGATAAAACAAAGATGAAGGTGCAGCAACAATTTGATTACCGGGTGTCATTGCGCTGGAGAGGAGAGGGAACAATCAATGTCCAGACATTCATGTATCTGGTGTCTCCAGTGAATAACAAGCTCGCGATTGTCGGGATGGCAATGAAAGATGTGACGATTGAATCTGGACCTGTACAGGAATTGCTCATCGATGCCAAACAAAAGGTTCCGGGGCCAATGGCGGGTACGGTAATCATCCAGTGTTTCTCACACGGACAACTACTCAAAGGCTTTTCATCGTCTGTTCAGCACAAGCGGTTTGCGGATATGGACGATATCGAAAGCCAGCTTACCCCGCTCTACAGGGATCCGGCGTATAACAAATAGCTTTAATTTTCCATTCCCCAAGCGTCTGCCAACGCTTTTGTCGGGATGTCGATACGGAAAGCCTCTGGTACGAAAGCCGCCCCTTCCCTGGCAGGGAACACCTGCTGATTCACCACATCGCCGAAGAACTCCGGCTCCCTGAAAGAAGCTGGCCATGGGCTGGGTGGCTGTGTGTCCTGGGTATCCTTAACGAGGCGCGGCCTTCTTGCCTGGGCTTCCTTGTATTCCCGTTTCTCCTCGTGCAAGCTCAACGCATAGTCGAAGAAGGCGATCCCGAGGCGCGATGCCGCCGGATGGCCTTGATGTGCCAATCCGGGAATGGCCTTGTAGATGATAGGATATCCCAGCCTCCTGCATTCCGCAAGAAAACGGAGCGAACGGTCGTACCCGCTTTCATTTTCCCCTGTTGTCAGGCACCACAGCAGTTGCGAGGCATTTTGTGTCGGCTTGTCGAAACTGCTGGGGATATGCAGGTGCACGGCCAAAAAATACTGAGGTTTCCTTAACGCCAGCCGCTTCGCATACTGCGCCGAACCAGACGAGCCCCACAAGAGGAAATCCCTCTTCGCCATTCCGTACTGGCGTGAGAAATGCTCTATCCCCTGCGCCCATGCGGCCGCCATGTCGTCGAACGTGTCGCTCATCTGTTCGGCGGAGTCCTTCGACAGCTCATCCCAACTTTTCTGGGGATCCCAAAGCGGGCGCGAGCCCCAGCAGAGGATGACCAGCTTCCGCTCCTCGGCGAAACGTAAAACCCCCGCCACTTCCGTTTTGGCATCCACCTCTTGCAACTGTTTCTTGACATCCTCTATCCTGTGCCCCAACACGCACATGGCCAAAACACCATTTGCCTCCGACATGTCAGTCATACCGAAAGGCGGGCGCATGAAAAGCGTAATCTGCGGGTGCTTGGCGTTGCCCGTTTTCGCCACATACTCCACGAGCGGGTTTGTCGCCGCCTCACGTTGGAGAAACAGGGGGTTGTCCACCTGCCTGCGTTCGGGGAAGTCATACGCGGTTACGGGTCCGGGCGGGCTTGCGGCCGCCACCGCAGCGTGCTTGTCTCCGAAAACCACCACGGCCTGCCAACCCTGCGCCGCCAGGACAACCTTGGGCACAATGAAGCAAAGCGTCTCCGCTTTGTCCTTCTCGAAAAAAACGGGCATCGAATAGGGGCTGGCAAAATCACGCAAGACGGGGGTTGGCCTGTCCGACCTTCCGATCTGCACCTTGTCCTTATTATAATAATAGACTTTAGCATACACATCCTGTGCCCGTGTCCGCTCCCCTGCGCTGACGGTCGCCTCCAGGTAAGGGGAAACGGCAAGCCCGTCTTTCCTCTCCATTTCGGGTGTCCTGCTGAAAATGTCATCTTCGCCGGGTGGCGGTGCCTCAACATATTTGACGGATTGGATTTTAAAGAAATCGGGAGTCTGCGCGATTCCCTGAACGAGAGGGAACAGCGCCATAACCATAAACACGTGCATCAGGTTCTTTTTCATCGTCTTAATCCTTCTCCTCATTCCATTCCTGCCGAAAAATTGCAATGATTAAAAAAAATACCAAACGACGGACTGGAATGCGAGCCTAATTTTCTCTTTTCAGGGCTAAGGAACCGCTGATTTATACCCGTGTGTTCGTGAGGAACAGGGAGGCATTATAGACAAATCACTTTTAAGGCGTTCCGTTTCATTTTGTCATCGAATGACACAAATGTTCACAAATGTTTTTCGTATTCGTTTTATTCGCGTCATTTGATGACCACATTCATCCGCCGTTTTTTTCTCACACAAAGGCACAAAGTCCACAAAGGTTTTTATCAAAACAATCCTGTGAATCCTGTCAAAAAAATCCTCCGTTTCATTTTGTCATCGAATGACACAAATGTTCGCAAATGTTTTTCGTATTCGTTTTATTCGCGTCATTCGATGACCACATTCATCCGCCGTTTTTTTCTCACACAAAGGCACAAAGGACACAAAGGTTTTTATCAAAACAATCCTGTGAATCCTGTCAAAAAAAATCCTCCGTTTCATTTTGTCATCGAATGACACAAATGTTCGCAAATGTTTTTTGTATTCGCGCCATTCGATGACCACATTCATCCGCCGTTTTTTTTTCACACAAAGGCACAAAGGACACAAAGGTTTTTCGTATTCGTTTTATTCGCGCCATTCGATGACCACATTCATCCGCCGTTTTTTTCTCACACAAAGGCACAAAGGACACAAATGTTTTTCGTATTCGTTTTATTCGCGTCATTTGATGACCACATTCATCCGCCGCTTTTTTCAGAACACAGATGACACAGACCGTTCAAGGTTTTCGTAGATTCTTTTTCAGTTGAGGCATTCAATAGTATTCGATGGGGATGCCGCGATCCTGCGCCTTTGACTCAAACGCCAGCCGTCGCGGGAACCGGCGCAGGAACAGGCGCGACGTGTTTTCCGGGAAGCCGATCTCTTCGGATGGCGAGACCAGCAGAACGCGAGACCGGACGTAATAGGAGGCGAACTCGGCGCAGTCGCCGAAGAGCATGACGCGTTCAGGATGAGGCAGACGTGGGTCAATGTCGGGGCTGGGTTTTAGCGATACCCTATACCCCCCCCCCTCCTGCTCAAGAATCCCGACAACCGTTTTCAGGTCGAAACTCCCGTCGTGGTAAGCCAGTATCGGGTTTTCCCCTGCCTTCACAAGGTACGGGCTCTGGATACCCGGCAGCCGTGGGTCTTTCCCCAACAGGCAGGGTGACACGGCGCACGCCAACGCGACGGCACCTGAAATCATCAGGGGACGTTTCCTCACGCGCCCCCGGCACAGGCAGACGCCCAGCCCGATGAACATCGCAAGCAGTGCATACGAAAGGATGAAATTATGGAGCGGCAATCCCCCGTACCCCGAAAAGTCGCTCAGCACATCCCAGTCAAAGACGCTTGCCATGGTCGCCGATACGCACAGCCCCATGAAGGACACCCACACGGCGGGCTTTCGGATACCGTTCAGCAGCGCATACCCGACCCCCCAGAGATAGACGAAGCCCAGCAAGACCCCGCACTCGGCAAGGAGCGTCAGGTGGCTGTTGACCAGCGTCCGGCACACGATCCCCTCCGGCAACAGGAAAAGGGTCGCCAGCAGACCCGAATGCCCGACACCCACCCCGCACAGCGGGTTTGCCGTCGTCAGCTTCAGCCCGGCCAGCCAGATCGTCAGGCGGTTGAGGGTCGAGGCATCCAGGCTGAACCGGGAGAATACCCCCACAACACCGAAGATGGCAATGCTTGGCGCGATGAAAAGCAAAAGGGGAAGGAGGGTTTTCAGTTTATAGTTTTGCGTTTTCAGTGGGGCTCCTCTGCCATCCCCCAAATCTCCTTTGTCCCTTTTTCTAAAAACTAAAAACTGAAAACTGAAAACTATCCCTTGCATCGCCAGCACCACGATGCCTGTCCGCGAGAAAGTAAACGCCAGCATCACCAGAAGCCCTGCCATGGCAACGACCGCCACGCCGCGCTGAAGCCATAGCAGCGACGGTATCCCTGCCGTTGTTCCTTTGATCAGCATCCACGTGAACGGCAATATCGCGCAGATCAAAGCGGCCGCATGATTCGGATTATAAAACCCGAACCCTTGCCGGACAACCCCCTGATATGTGAATTCCATCATAAAAAATAACGGTTAGCTTTTTGCTCTTCTTTTGTTGCCACAGATTGGCGCAGATTTTACAAATCCTGTTAATCCTGCAAATCCAGAAATCCTGTCAAAAAAAACGGAGCAGTGATTTTTCGCGTCAAATCGCGTCATTCGATGACTCCCGTTACCGCTTGCCATTGCTCCCTGATTGTCTCATTCGCAATCGGGTTTCGGAACTCGACATCTACCATGTCCGACTTGTCGGCGGAAAACACGCGCAGGATATCGTCCTCGCCGACGAAGCAGGGGGGGGTGTCCGAGATGACCGCATCAAACCACGCCTCCGCAAGCGCCAGCGCGTCACGGGTCAGCTCATGCCCACTCCCTGGGTAAGGCTTCCAGAGCAGCCCCCCCCCCATCTCCCGGTACGTATAGGCAAACTGCCGGCTGATCGCGTGGCGCTCCGCATCCTCGATGCCGCAGGTAATCAGCGCCGGGGCAAGCTGCCTTCCCGCCATCCCTTTTATCTTTTCGGTATTATACACGCCGCATCCATGGGCCCCCCATGCCGCGACCTCGCCTGGCATCCATGCGTAGAAAAGGTTCGCGCACTGCCCCCCCGCCGAGTACCCGTACAGGTATAAGTTGCAATCAGGAATGAGAAATGAGGAATGAGGAATCGGCGGTGCTTTTTCATTTCTATTTTCTAATTTCTCATTCCTCATTAGCGAAGCTCGTCGCAACACTTCCGCTATCGCTTTTTTCAGCGTTTCGCCGCTGCCGTGTTCGGGTTCCCAGTAGTCGCCTTTGGAGAACGACGGCGAGAGCAGGATCAGGCCGTGCTTGTCCGCCAGGCGGTCAAACGTGTAGGCTGCCAGCGTCTTCTCCCCCTGCCAGCCCCTCCCCCCGAACAGTACCATCACGCGCGGTAGGACGACGGCATCCCGACGAGCCGAAACAGGAATCTGTTGTGCCTTTTCATTCTTAATTGAAGCAGGCATCCGGTAAACGAACTCCACCCCGTCCACATGGAACGTGTCCGCCTTGACCCATGCCGAACACAGCACTACAAAAATGATTATCTTCCGCAACAGCACCGCGCCGTTGCGGGAATAAACACGGTCGCATTTATTGTCAGACATCCATGCCATAAATGTAATTAAGAATACCATGCCCATCCGTGGAGGGCAAGGGGGAAATTCGATGACAAAACAAAACGGAGGATGAATGTGGTCATCGAATAGCGCAAATAAAACGAATATGAAAAACATTTGTGTACATTCGTGTCATTCGATGACAAAATGAAATGTAATTTTTTTGATAAAAAACCTTTGTGACCTTTATGCCTTTGTGTGAGAAAAAAACGGTGGGTTGTTTTCGCCACAGGTGGCACAGATTGACACGGACTGCAACGTCCCCGTGAGCCAAGGGAGGGGGGTGTAGGGGCGCACACACCCTCGGGGAGGGAGGGGGGAAGGCATTCAACGGAGTACGGACCATATGCGCCCCTTCAGGGGAATTCTTGTCCGCAAACCAATAAATAAGCGGACAGGAATGTCCGCACTCCGCTCCGCAAATGTCTGGGCACCTAGACACTTTTCTCCCAAACCCCCGTGAATCCGTGTCTCTGCCCCCCGACTAAGGTTTCCCTACTTTGGCTCTTTTTTAATTTCCAAGCGGTTTAATATTGGGTCACGGACAAGCATCCAGCCATTAGTAGTCGTAAGGATTCCCTCGTGATAAAAACGATTGCGTTGGAAAGCCCGACCAGGAAATACAACAAAATTGCTGCTACGCCAAATAACAAAATCAATGTACAACTCTGGGGTTTCGCCAAATAATATGTCCGTCCTATTACGTCCTGTACTCCATAAGTACCACGAGTCTCCGTACCGCTTATACTGAATTGGCCATCCCCATGCGTTGATTGGATGCGTCTGACACCCCATTGCTTCCCATGTGTCAGGCAGGGACCTATGCACTTGAATGAAATCCTCGACTTGAATCATCAAAAAAAATAGCTCAATGGATTCAAGAATATGGCGAGATGTATTGCTTGCCGTATGCGTGCCTTTCGGTATATCACCGAATACGGAATGGACAAGGCTTGTTGTAATCCATGCGTGTTGTGGCAAAGGTGATTCCCGCATACGCATGAAGGCTTCTAACGGAAATCGAAAGTAAGACTCCATTAAACGCCAGTTATCTTTCTCCACATTTATTTTGTGTATATCAGACTGCATCTTATGGATAATCTCAAAAAATAGATTAGTATTACCGATATTGAAAGCTTGTTCGCAAGCATAAGAGATGGCAAGCGATCGAGGATATCGTAACCAGCCTTTACGTTGTAGCTGAGAATTGTCTTGTTCTCCTGAAATGGAATCAACAGACCAATCATCGTCAAAATAGGCCTTTTGTATTTCCTTCAAAACATTTGTATCAGATATCTGACCTGTAAACGCATATTCGTGATACACCTCGTTTATTGAAGTATCTGCTGGGTATATGCGATACGTATAGTCCGCTTTTGTGGAATGGCTTTTCAAAAATCCTATGAGGATAATAATTAGAAGCACACTTAAAACGATACTTAGTAACACATTAAAATGACGAGCATTTCTCATTATTCTGTTCTCCTTTGTTGTTTTTTACTATTCCCCACGATAGCGAACTGTAACTGTCCAAATATTAGTTATGGCAGTAACTTGGATTGCGCTGAATCCTGCGGGATCATAGTCAATGTCGTACGTTAGATCAAACGTGACACTCATTAGGCGTTTACGACTGTAAGGTGTATTTGGGAATTGTACTTCCCAAGCTTGTTGAATAAGCCTCAAAAGGTTTTTTCCTTTTAGCGCTTCAGGCAGAGCATTTGAATAACTTAAACCAGGCGCACCGAGAGCACACTGAATTAGTGTTTCATCGAATGCTGAGCCTATAAACCAGCTAAATAGTTCTTTGCATACGATTGTTATCGCATTTAAATCAGTTGGGATAGCGGGCATAGAATGCGGACTCTTGAGTATGAACCATAATACATCGTTCATAAAGAAAAGAAAAGGGTCTTCATAAGTAAAACTAAAAGTCGCCGCCCCCAGCCAATCCACGGCACTCGTCACCCGCCCATTACAATAGGCGAAGTTGTTCAGTCCGTCGGGGTATCCGAGGGGGTCGGCGGTCTGCCACTTGCCGAGGTCGGAGCGGTAGTTGCGGAGGAGGAAGGCGTGGCCGAGTCCGGCGACGTGGGGCTTGCCTGTGAAGAAAGTTTCCAGTTGCGAGTTTCCAGTTTCCAGTCCGCCTTCGCTCTCGCCATACGTTGTCAGGCGAGAAGATGAAAATGCCCCGTTTCCATCCAACGTGCCGACGGTTGT
>Ga0099364_10009696_pt1 | contig 13339 bp, 7 predicted proteins | sample TergutTh196P3_FD_73070 | JGI IMG/M metagenome (GOLD analysis project Ga0099364, IMG submission 73070) | Microcerotermes parvus P3 segment gut microbial communities from Pointe-Noire, Republic of the Congo - Th196 P3 | ecosystem: Host-associated > Arthropoda: Insects > Digestive system > Gut ...
CGAATACCTGCTAATTTTCGCGTCGACAACTGCACATCCTGTACATCAATGAGCGTAGGTTCAAACTCGTTCCATAAGGCTGCCATTTTATCGTAGGCGCCAATCTGCAACTCTAATTTTCGCTTCAACTCCGCCGCCTCGTCTTTTGCCCGTTTCACCTCCATACGCAAGGCGCTTTCCTTGTTCTTGATGGTGGGCAACGCACGCAACCGCATCTTCAACTGCTTTTCGATGCCCTGAAGCGAGGTCTTGTTATATTGAAATCTGATTGCCATTTTCTATTTTTTGATTTTCAATTCTTTCCCTTTCCAGTTTGATTACCTGATGCAACTTTTCCTGCAACAATTTTTTATCCGGCAACTCGGTTAAATATTCTGCGACCCTGATACCGGCTTTATCCAACTGAAGCAATTCAATTTGCTCCTTACTGCCTTTCTCGCATAATATCAACCCCAGCGGACTTTCTTCATCTTCTTGCATCTCATACTTTTCCAACCAACGAAGATAAAGTTCCATTTGTGATTTGTAACCGGCTTTAAACTTTCCCAATTTGAAGTCAATGGCTATCAAACGTTTTAACTTCCTGTGGAAGAACAACAAATCGAGTTTAAAGTCTTCGCCGTCAATAATCATGCGTTTTTGGCGTTCAACAAATGCAAAACCCTGCCCCAACTCAAGAATAAAAGCCTCTAATCCCCTGACAATGGCATCCTCCAAGGATTTTTCGCTAAACGTGTCTTTCAATCCCGCAAAGTTCAGGAAATACGGGTCGCGGAAAACCAAATCGGGAGTAAGTATCCCATCGTCTCTCAAATCTGTTATTTCCTGCCGGATTAATTCATCCGGTTTGCGGCTGATGGCGGCTCGTTCGTAAAGCATTCCATCGATTTTCTGGCGCAATGCACGAACGCTCCACCTTTCCATTTTACACATTTCAGTGTAAAAGTCCCGTTGTAGCGGGTCTTTAAGCGGTAACAACAACAAAATATGAGTCCAACTCAATTGTCGCATCAGTGATGCGACAATTGTTTCGTCTTGAAACACAGACGAAAATCGCATCATTCTTCTTAAATTCTTCTCTTCAAAACCTCGTCCGTACACTTGATACAATTGTTGTGCCAGTGATACAACAATTTGAGCCCCGTATTCTGCCCGTTCGTGCTGCAAAATCTCATCATTGATACGCTTGCCGATTTTCCAGTACATATAAGTCAAAGCCGAATTTACCGTATAGGCGACTGATTTCCGGGTGTCGTCAATCAATTGGGCGACATCCCTGAAAAGTTCCTGACCGACTTGATATGTATCGACTTTGTTCATTACGTACTTATTGTTTGGCTTTTTTCCTTCTGTTTATTATTGTTAATAACAATACGATAATCAAACAAACATTTAATTTTCCTTCCAGTACTTGTTCACAAAATCCTGTTTGATGTTCACTTCTTCCGGCTTGAAATGCTTGTTAAACAGCGTCCATGCCTCGTCGAGCATCTCGGTGGTGTTGATGTTCACGTCGATGGCAAGCAGATTGTTGGAATAATCTTTGGCAAACGCCAGCGCCCGTTCGTCGTAATTACTCAAATCGAAACCGTTTTCGAGTTTGGTTTTTGCGTTGGCGGCATCGGAGAAGAGGCGTACAGCGGCGTTCATCACTTGCGGGTGGTCTTCGCGCGTTTTTTTGGCGATCACCAACTGTTTCAGACGCGAGAGGCTTCGGAAGGGGTCTACAATTACCTTTCCAACGTCGGTATCGCGGCGGAGGAACAACTGTCCTTCGGTGATGTAACCGGTGTTGTCGGGAACTGCGTGCGTGATGTCGCCGCCCGAAAGCGTAGTTACTGCGATGATGGTGATAGAGCCGCCTGCAGGGAATTGCACCGCTTTTTCGTAAATCTTCGCCAAATCGGAATAGAGCGAACCGGGCATAGAGTCCTTCGACGGTATCTGGTCCATACGGTTGGATACAATGGAAAGCGAGTCGGCATATGAACTCATGTCGGTGAGCAACACCAACACCTTTTCGTTTTTGTCCACCGCAAAATATTCGGCGGCGGTCAACGCCATGTCGGGTATCAGGAGGCGTTCCACCGGCGGGTCTTCTGTGGTATTTACGAAACTGATGATGCGGTCGAGCGAACCTGCATTGCTGAACACGTTCTTGAAAAACAGGTAATCATCGTTGGTCAGCCCCATCCCGCCAAGGATAATTTTGTCTGTTTCGGCGCGCATCGCCACCATAGCCATTACCTGATTGAACGGTTGGTCGGGGTCGGCAAAGAACGGTATCTTTTGTCCGGTGACCAGTGTGTTGTTCAAGTCAATACCCGCAATACCCGTAGCAATGAGTTCTGACGGTTGTTTGCGGCGCACGGGATTAACGGAGGGTCCGCCGATTTCGCGTTCTTCGCCTTCGGGTTCCGGTCCGCCGTCGATAGGTTCGCCGAGCGCATTGAAGAAACGTCCTGCCAACTGCGGTCCCACGTTCAAGGTAGGCGATTTTCCGAGAAACACCACTTCAGCGTTGGTACGGATACCTTCCGTGCCGCTAAATACCTGCAACGTGACCTCGTCGCCGTTGATCTTCACCACTTGCGCCAAAGCCCCGTCAACGGTCGCCAATTCTTCGTAGCCGACGCCGGTAGCCTTCAACATACAAGTCGCCTTGGTTATCTGACTGATATGCGTATATATTTTCTGAAATACTTTTGCCATAGCGATTTTCTATTTCTATTCTTTTTTAATTTTCAATTCTCAATTCTCAATTCTCCATTCAAATTTATACTGCCCTTTCTTTTACCATATCTTCCAATTCCTTTTCTAAATCGGCAAATTTTTCCGATTTGAAAACTGAATAATTCATTTGTTTGCAGATATTTATCATTTTCTTGAAATAATCCATCACATCTTCAAATGCAGAAAACTCAAATTCTGTACGGCAAATGCGCATCACCAATTCTACCATGTATTTTTGGCGTTCTATGGGCGTTACGGAGTCAATATCGTCGAATGCGTCCTGTTGGAGGATCACAAAGTCGATCAATTCCGATTTCCAAAGGGTGATGTGGTAACTCAACGGAACGCCGTCGTCGCCGAGGATATTGATTTGTTCGGCAGTTTCCTTTCCGCGTTGCAGTCTTGTTCTCAATTCATTAACTGTCGGAATCCATTCAGACGAAATTAATTTACCAATGTATTCTTCAAACTCGGGATATTCCAAATATTTTGAATAACTGTCGATGGGATTTACTGCCGGATAGCGTTTTCTGTCGGCGCGTTCCTGCTCTAATGCGAAGAAACAGCGGGCTACTTTTTTGGTATTTTCGGTTACCGGCTCTTTAAGGTTACCGCCTGCGGGCGATACCGTACCGATGAACGTGATGGAGCCTGTGGCGCCGTTGGATAGTTGCACGTAACCTGCCCGTCCGTAGAAGTTGGAGATGATTGCCGACAAGTCCATCGGGAAAGCGTCCGGTCCGGGCAATTCTTCGAGACGGTTCGACATTTCGCGCAAAGCCTGCGCCCACCGCGAAGTGGAATCTGCCATCAACAGAATTTTCAGTCCCATACAACGGTAGTATTCGGCGATGGTCATGGCGGTATATACCGATGCTTCGCGGGCGGCTACCGGCATGTTGGACGTGTTGGCGATGATGATGGTGCGTTCCATCAATTTGCGTCCTGTGTGCGGGTCGATCAGGTGCGGGTATTCGGCGAAGATTTCTACTACTTCGTTGGCGCGTTCGCCGCAGGCAGCCACCACTACGATGTCGGCTTCCGCCTGTTTTGCGATGGCGTGCTGCAAAACTGTTTTCCCTGTGCCGAAAGGTCCCGGAATGAATCCTGTGCCACCTTCAACAATCGGGTTGGGCGTGTCGATGGTACGGACGCCTGTTTCGAGCAGTTTGAACGGACGCGGCTTGGCAACATACGCAGTGACAGCCTTACGCACGGGCCATTTCTGCATCATGTTGATTTCAATATCAGCGCCCGATGCGTCTGTAAGCGTCGCTATATTATTTACAATGGTATACTGCCCTTCCGGCGCGAGCCTTTTGACCTTGTATTTTCCCGTAAAGGTAAAGGGTACCATGATTTTGTGGGGTTGCGAAATTTCGTCCACTTCGCCCAGCCATGTTCCGGCGGTAACCGTATCGCCGACAGCGGCTATTGGCTTGAAATCCCACAGTTTGTTTTCGTCTAACGGGAAAGTGTAATCGCCGCGTTTCAGAAATATGCCTTCCATCTTGTCGAGGTCGCTTTGCAGCCCGTCGTAGTTGCGCGAAAGCATTCCCGGACCGAGGGTTACCTCAAGCATGTGTCCGGCAAATTCTACTTCGGCGCCTACTTTCAAGCCGCGCGTACTTTCAAAGACCTGAACAAAAGTGTTTTTGCCGATGATTTTAATGACTTCCGACATCAGTCGGTCGCCGCCGGCTTGGATAAAACATATTTCGTTCTGCAACACGGGTCCGTCTGCCTCAATTGTTACCAGGTTCGACACAATACCTTTAACTATTCCTTTTGTTGCCATATTTTTTATTTTCGATTTGTTTGATTACTTAAGTTCGTTTTTTTGAAGATTGATTGATTCGGGACTGTTCAACACGCTATCTTTGAGGTTGTTTATCAGACTTCTGAATAGTTTTTCGCCTTCTACCGGGTCGAGACTGATCCAACGTTCGATGATTTCGAGTTTGATCAGGTAAGCAAAGACCACTTCGACGCTAAAATATTTGAAAAATGTATGCTCGTCAAGCCACTGCCATTTCAGCAGGTCTAATTTCTTTTCGCGTTCATACAGGTCGGTCTCTTCGGCAATACGCTGAATCAGGTCGAAATCTTCGATGATCTCTGTCAGCCCAAAGTCGCGCTGTTTTGAAGTTTTGAGGGCTTCTGCCACCGGGTTGTTGCCCAGAACCTCAATGTCCATCTTGTATTTGCGGCAGTTGTACGCTGCCATGATGTTGTTGATATTCAGATTAAACTCAAACCAATCGGCAATCAACTTTCTACCGCATTTCATTGCCCACTCATAATATAATCCGGCTAAACGGTTTTCCCATTTAGCAGAATCCATGACGAAGGTTTCTGCCGCTTGCGCTTCATTGTACTCTGCCATGAAAGTCTTAAAATAGGGCAGCGGAAATTTGTCGTTGGGTCTGTATTCATCCTCTCTGATCATGACGGGGCGCATACATTCTTCCAATTCGTCTTTGGTGATGCTACCGCGTTCGTCGAATTTTGCTGTTTCTTTATCTTTCAGGTAATTCAACAGATTTTGGTTGTCGAACTTATTGTAAAATTTATCAAACAGCCGCCTGTCAGTCCTTGACAATTGCGGACGAACATCTTCCTTGAATCGGGAAATGCTGAACGTCAACTTGTTGTCCTCGATTTTTAAATCGGGCAACCCTGCTATTAAATAATAATAATACGTCATTAGGCAAAGAGCAATTCGACAAGTTGAGGACGAAGAAATTCCTTGAAATATTCGGCAAATTCGGCTTCGCCAAACTGTAGTTTGAAGCCTTTGTCGGCAGGCATGATAGTGAATCTGGCAGCTTTGCCGTTCACTTGTTCAATCTGTACGCCCTTGTTCAGCAAATCATTGGCATGTTTTGCGAAATACTGGGTCAGCGCATTTGCGTCGGCAGTTTGAATGACAACGTCTTCCTTGGTGACCCAGTCGGTAGCCAGCGAGAGCATCAACTTTTGCAACCATTCGTTGTTCACGGCTGCGTTGAGCGCGACGTCAACGATGGAAGTCGTCACCATATTGGCGACTTCGCTTTTGAGCGCTTCTACAGCGCGTCCGGCATACATTTGCAGTTCGGACTTCGTGTGCCGGCTCAACTCCTCGGCTGATTTTTTTGCGTCGGCAACGATCTTTTCGGCTTCCTGTTGCGCCTTTTTCAGCATCTCGGCTTGATTCGCCTCTGCCGCCTCAACAATTTTTTGCGCTTCAGCCTGCCCCTTTTCAACACCTTCACGGTATATTTTATCTGTAATTTCTTGAACCTTATTCTCCATGTTTTCAATTAATTATGCTCCGGATAACCGGACAAATCCCGTCCGCGTTACCCCAAAATATATGATGGGGCAAAGATTGGAATTATTTTTCAAACTACAAAAAAAAATGCAAAAAAAAAATGCAGAAATTTTTTACTCACCTGAAATTTAAGTATTTATTTTGAGCTATTGGCTGCGCCGATCAAATTGCCGTTTTGTTTTTTGGTAGAGACGTGGCGCCAATGACACAACACAAGGGGATTCCGCGTCAAGCGCGGAATGACGTTCCTTTCATACTTGATGCAAATATTCGGATTTTCAATGATTTTTTGGCATTTACGGCGGCGGCGGTATGGGCGACCGCAGGGTCACCCTACAAAATGCGGCGTACATCGTTTGTTGTTAGTTTATTTTTACCTTATTCGACAGTGGATGAGGGTAGAGACGTGGCGCGCCGCTACAAATGAATAAATTTTTTTATTTAAGTACGGGTTGGAATATATCGCAGAAGTGTTGTTAAATCCAAAGAGAGAGTGCGGGTTAGACATTTTTTCAATTTTTGTCATGTACTTATTAACAGTTAATAGCTTCCGTGAAAAACAGCCTCTTATCTGAAAATAAGGTTCGTTTTTACTTCTCAATCATCCTCAAAAGAAAAACGCAACTTCCCCGTATTATCCGGTATTGTCGGTTTCACTAATGTATCTTTGCTGAACCATCCAAATTCTTCTTTCAGTATGCTTTTCAGTGTTTGCGTTTCTTTGCGTATATCTTCGGCTACGGATGCTTTAGCCGACTGGGTGTCGTAGCTGATTTTGAAATCGTCGCCTTTACCTGTAATTTTCAAATACAGCGCGGTACGCCTGCCGTCATCTTCGATATATTCATTGTCGCGGTTTTCGCGTTTTGCCCTGCGCGCTTTTGCTGCGAGCAATTCGCTCAGCAATATCTTCACGCGGTATGTATAAGAATTGTCGAAAAGATGTTCGCCCGAACCTGTAATATCAAAGGCAGAGGTGCGAATATCCGTTTGCGGAAATGTTATTTTGCGATCTCTAATTGAAATTCGTGTTTGCAGATTAGAGAAGCGGATGTTTTGCAGTTCTTCGAGCGCTACAAAACGCGAGAGGTGGTTCATAGGTTCAAAATTGACCAATTCGCCACCTTGCAGGTTCAGCAGGCTTTCTACTACAAGTTCATCCTGGAGCAGGCGCATCCTGTTGTCCCAGCCAATGGCAAAGCCAAGATCTCCCGACAGACTGCCGTTCACATGTTCTGCGCGGAGCGCTTCCTGCCCGAAATTATCGAACGAACGGAAAAATTGCCTGACGTCCAACCTGTCGAGCGCCGTTTCGCCGCGCACGTGAAAACGGTTTGCGGCATCATTAGAGATAACGCCATTCCCAGTCAGTTTTCCCTTCATCGTTGAGAATCCAATCGACCGTATCTCTATTTTGCGCGGCTGGTATACAAGTTGAGTTTTCATGTTTTCTGCCTCAAAGGAGAGGTAGCGGAATTTTTCTACTTCCAGATTCGCATCCAATTCAATATTTGCAGGAAGCAGCGGCGCAGCGTTTTCATGCGCAGTATTTGCCGCAACAGGAAGCGTGTTTCCGGCGGTTTTGACAGGCGTTGTCAGTAACGAATCGACAGAAATATGCGGCGATTGCACGTCGGCTTTGATGTACATGGTCTTGGTCTGTTTCAGCAGGTATGGCGACAAATTTGCCAAATATCCGTTAATTTTCATCTTATTGCCGTTAAGCGTCAGCGTCAGGTTGTTGGTTGCCACGCGGTTGCCCAATTGCAACGAGCCGTTGATGCCGCTGAATCGGTAAAAGGATTCGCGCAGATGTACCGAAGCGTCTCTGAACAAAATCGTACCTTGCATGTCTAAATGCTCCATCGGCTCAGCCTGATTCGGCGTCAGGTTTTTCAGGCGCGCGTTTACCGTCAGTTCTGCCCGCATTGCCCCTCCGGCAGATGCAATTTGCCCGTCGGGAATAAAGCGATGCAATTGATGCAGGTCAACAATGCTTGATATTTTGGCAGTTATCTGCGGTTTGGCAAAATTTTGCATGTTCAAACTGCCTTTGATGGTTCCCCCGCCGATGTAGCAAGAAAAATCGTCGATCTGCAACTTGCTGGTAGTACGTCTGTTTCTTTCGCCAGTGGTGAAATATCCGGTAAACTGCAAGCCGGTCAGCCTGAGTTTGCTTTGTCGGTGGGTAATTTGTCCCTGCGTCATGCCGAATTGCGCCTCTATATGCGGAACAGCGCCGCTGCCTGCCTTACCTTTTATGCTTGCGGCAAAATTCATATTGCCTTTACCGGGGTAGTCATCTAAGCCTTGCCTATATTGTTCGGGAAGTAGCGATACCAACGAAGCATAATCCATCTGTTTGCCGGCTACAAGCAAATCAAGATCAAGCGCGTCGTCTGTTGTAAATCCGCCTGAGACAGTCATTTTTACTTTTGCAAGGGCAAGTTCGCAACGGCGAATATGGAACTCATTGTTTGCCACATCCAATTTTCCTGAGAATTCCAAATCCTTATCGCTCAGCAATACGTCCTCTCCCATGGAAAAAGTTTGCACCAAACCGTGCCATTCGGCGCTCATCGAATACTGCTGCGAAGAGAACTTTCCGCTGAATTGCGCCCGTTCGGCATACAGAGAAAGGGACGTAGCGCTTCGCCGGTTGCCATAAAAAACGTGTACGTTGCGCAAAATCACGTTTTGCAGTTCGATGGAACTGTTGCCGGTAGACGCTTCTTCTGTTTTCCAGAAAATGAAATTATGCCGGTAGTTTTGATCGGTCAGCAGGTGAAGACTTCCATTGTGCACCTCAATTTGCGTAATTCGGTAATCGCCTGTCAGCAGCCGAAACAGGTTCATTTCTACAAAAACTTTTTCGGCGGTCAACAGGCGTCGGCTTCGGTCGGCTTCAAAACTGAGCGTATCAAAGTCCATGGCGGGACTCATCGCCAAATGCCGAAATTCGACTGATGCATGAGGAAATTTGCTAAATGCCGAAAAATGAGCCGACTGTACTTGAATGTGCGAACGAACCTGTTTGTTGATGCTTTCTATCACAAACCTCATCACTTCGTCCTGATAGAAATACGACACAAAACCGCTGCCCAAAGCCAACAATCCGGCAAGGGACAAAAGACTGACGAGGATGATTTTCAGGGAACGGTTCATGGGACACAAAATTTTTCAAGCATTTTCATACATTCTCCGATGCTCTTCATCGGGTTGACCGTGATGTACAGTTTGTCTTTGGCTTCTTTCATCTTGAAAAAACGCGGATTCTGCTGCACGTGTTGCAATATTTTCCGGTAGGTTGCCGATTCGTAATAAGGTGATTTTTGATTGCTGATGAAATACATCAACGCCTGTTCGTTGCGCAGCGTTATTTTTTCAAAACCGAGACGCGCTGCCAACCATCGCAACCGTATCACATGGATGAGTTCGCGGCTGGGTTCGGGTATTGCCCCGAAGCGGTCGACCAATTCCTGTTCAAACTGTACTAATTTTTCTTCGGCGTCTATATTGTCTAAAGCGCGGTACATCCTGATGCGTTCGGACACATTTTCGATATACGCATCGGGAAACAGCAGTTCGAGGTCGGTATCTATTTGAGTTTCCAGTTTCCAGTTTTCAGTTTTCAGTTCAGAGTTTTCAGTTTTCAGTTGACAGTTTTCAGTATCCTGTTCAGAACTTTCTGAAAACTGAAAACTGAAAACTGGAAACTCATATCCTTCCTCCTGTAGTTCCATCATCGCCTCGTTGAGGATGCGATGGTACGTTTCGAAGCCTATTTCGGCGATGAAACCGCTTTGCTCGGCGCCCATCAGGTTTCCGGCGCCGCGTATGTCAAGGTCTTGCATGGCTATTTTGAATCCGCTGCCGAGATCGGAAAATTCTTCAATAGCGCGCAATCGTCTTCGTGCTTCGGGCGTGAGATCGGTAACGGGCGGAGTGAACAGATAACAGAACGCTTTTTTGTTGGAACGTCCCACGCGCCCACGCAACTGGTGCAGATCGCTCAAGCCGAACATATGCGCTTGATTGATAATGATGGTATTGGCATTGGGGATGTCAAGCCCTGATTCGATGATAGATGTGGATACCAGCACGTTGTAGTCGCCATTGATAAAGTCGAGCATGATTTTTTCCAATTTTTCGCCTTCCATCTGACCATGCGCTATGGCTGTAGAAATGTCGGGGCAAAGGCTGCGTATGAGCAATTCCATTTCGCGCAGCGACTGTACGCGGTTGTGGATGAAAAAAACCTGACCGCCCCGCGACACCTCAAATTCAATGGCTTCGCGAATCACTTCCTTATCAAAACAGTTCAATTCGGTCTGTATCGGGTGACGATTGGGCGGCGGAGTGGCGATGATCGACATTTTGCGAACGCCCATCAGCGAAAATTGCAGCGTGCGCGGTATCGGAGTGGCGGAGAGCGTGAGCGTGTCCACGTTGACGCGCATGGTTTTGAGTTTTTCCTTATGCGCCACGCCAAATTTCTGCTCTTCATCAATGATAAGTAATCCAAGGTCTTTGAATTTCAAATCTTTACTCAATAATTTATGTGTGCCTATGATGACGTCCAATTTTCCTTCTTCAAGTTTTTTGAGCGTTTCGCGTTGCTGTGCCGGCGGCTTAAGACGGCTGATAGAATCAACGGAACACGGAAATTTTTCGAGACGTTCTTTGAACGTTTGTTCGTGCTGCAAGGCGAGGATGGTGGTAGGCGCCAGCACTGCTACCTGTTTGTTGTCGGCTACAGCCTTAAAAGCGGCGCGGATGGCAATCTCTGTTTTACCGAAGCCCACATCGCCGCAGACCAAATGGTCCATTGGCATTTCGCTTTCCATGCCGCTCTTCACGGCGTTGGTGGCTTTCAACTGATCGGGCGTATCCTCGTAGATGAACGAAGCCTCCAATTCTTCCTGCAAGTAGGTATCTGCCGAAAAGGCAAATCCTTTGTTTTCGCGGCGTTGGGCATAAAGCAAGATCAAATCACGGGCAATATCCTTTACTTTTTTCTTGGTGTTTTGTTTCAGGTTGTGCCAGGCAGCATGACCAATCTTGTTCAGTTTCGGCTGTACGCTGTCCTTACCGCGAAATTTCGACACCTTGTGCAGGTTGTGAATGTTGACGTACAATACATCATTATCTCTGTATACCAAACGGATACATTCCTGCGTCCTTCCGTTGACGTTCATCTTTTCCAAGCCGCCGAAAATGCCCACGCCGTGATCGATATGCACCACGTAATCGCCCGGTTGCAACCCTTGCAGCTCTTTCAGCGTAAGGTTATTAGACGGCGAAAGGCTGAAAGCGGCGCGATATTTTCGATAACGGGCAAAAATTTGATGGTCGGTATACAGGCAAAGGCGAAGGTCATGGTCTATAAACCCCTCATGGATAATATTGTGCACGGCTACAAATTCAATTGGGCGAGCACAGAGGTTCGCCCCTACTGGCGTTAGGCTGCTGAAAATATTGCGCAAACGGTCGAACTGCTTTTTGTTTTCGCTCATCAGCGCCACCGTATAGCCCTTATCGGTCTGCGAAACAATGTCCTGCGCCAGCAGTTCAAAATTTTTGTTGAACGCGGGCTGCGGCGCACTGTTGAATTTTAGTTCAACGCTCGGCTTAAAATAGCGCCCGCTTCCAAATTCAACGTTACAAAACCGTTGAAGCAGCGCCAAAATTTCCGTTTCATCTACAAACGTTTCGCTGGCGCGAAAATCCACATATTCGTCGCCGGCTAATACAGTTGCGGGCGGATTGGCGTTGATTCGCTGTATTTCGCTCAACGTCAGCGAAATATTATTGCTCCAGATGATGGTCGAATCGTCAAATTGCTTGAGAAAGCATGACCGTCCGCTGCGATGTTTCTCCACGCCCAAATAGGGAATGATGTGGATGAGGTCTGTTTGCGTGTCAGACAATTGTGTGTCAATATCGAACGAGCGGATAGATTCCACCTCGTCGCCGAAAAAATCAACGCGATACGGCTGGTTGTGCGAATAAGAAAAAATATCGACTATGCTTCCGCGAATAGAAAACTGCCCGGGTTCGTACACAAAATCACTGAACGTGAAACTGTATTCGTGCAATATGTCTCGGATGAAGTCGATGGATATTTTTTCGCCTTTGCGCAGTTGCAGCGTGTTGCGTTGCAAGTTTTCGCCGCTCAACACTTTTTCGGCAAGGGCATGCGCGTGGGTAACCATCATAACGCCTTTGCGGGAAGGGTTGAGCAGCGCTTCGAGCGCCCTCGTGCGGAGGATGATGTTCCCTTCGCTTGGCTGCAATTGCGCCGTCATGCGCTTGTACGACGACGGGAAAAAATACGTCCGTTCGTCGCCAAACATATTGGCGAGGTCATTGTGAAAATAGGCTGCCGATTCGTTATTGGGCAACACAAAGATGTGATCGCTTTGCCGTTGCCGTACCAGCGCCGCAGCCGTCAGCGCGGCAGCCGAACACGACAAGCCTTTCAAGCGTATTGTCGTTCCCGGCGCCAGCGATTGCGCCAACTGCGCTACCTGTGGATGCGCGCTGTATAGCTCGTCGAGATGATTTTTTGTGAGAGCATCTAAAATTTTCACGAGGCAAAGGTAAGAAATAAATAATTCTATGTATTTTTGCCGCAAATTTATCATCATTTAATGTCAAATTATTCTGGAAAAAAGAAAAATACGGGTATCATTATTGCCTGTATTGCGCTCATTTTGATGATAGCGGGAGGTGTTGCCGGCTATTGTTTTTACGGGTATATTTACAACGCAAATTTATCGGTCGTCAACGAAGATGAGCCGTTTCTATATATTCCCGCCAACAGCGACTTCGACGAGGTTTGCGCGCTGCTTGAAGATGCGGGACTGCACGATCTGCCATCCTTTCGCAGGGTTGCCGTCAGGATGAATTACCCGAACAAGGTAAAACCCGGACGCTACCGCCTTACCGACGGCATGAGCAACATCGAATTGGTGCGTATGCTTCGTTCGGGGCGGCAAATCCCCGTAAAGGTGATTTTCAACAATATCCGCTTCGCCACGCAATTAGCCGGCGCCGTAGCCCCAGCCATAGAAGCCGATTCTGTCGGCATCATGGCATTACTCACCGACAGCGCTTTTCTGGCGGAGCATTACCAACTCAGCCCGCGTACCGTCTCTTCGCTTTTTATCCCGAACACCTACGAATTTTTCTGGAACACTTCCGCCAAAGCTTTCATGGACAGGATGGCGAAAGAGTATGAGCGTTTTTGGACGGAAAGCCGCCGCCAAAAAGCACGCGAAGCCAATA
>Ga0099364_10009697_pt1 | contig 13337 bp, 2 predicted proteins | sample TergutTh196P3_FD_73070 | JGI IMG/M metagenome (GOLD analysis project Ga0099364, IMG submission 73070) | Microcerotermes parvus P3 segment gut microbial communities from Pointe-Noire, Republic of the Congo - Th196 P3 | ecosystem: Host-associated > Arthropoda: Insects > Digestive system > Gut ...
TAGAAATAGACTACCTAACTTAAGCGGAGTTAGAGGTTAAATATTCTAATGGAAAATCCGGAATAAATTTAGAGAGGGATTTCAGAGATAGATATTTTTAAATGCGATTGCCCTGATAAGTTTTTGCCCCCGATTTAGGCACTCGAGAGTAAACTCCGCGAAAACACCTGATTTGAACTTTAAACTTTGCACTTTGAACTTTGATTGAGGTAATCTTCAGCGCATGAAAAAAGTATTAGCCGTTATTATCGCTTCAGTTTTTATTATCAATATATCATCGCAACCGGTTCATGCGGCTGCGTTTGAAAATGTTTTGTCTCAAACGGCTGCGTATGACATAAACAAAGGGTTTACGGTAAACGCGTACAATACGTCAGCCCGGAACATTGTTTTTTTAATACAGGATTTGCACTGCCATTACGGCGTTCAAAGCAAGATAGCGGATTTTCTGGAAATTTTGAGCGCTCAGCCCTATTTCAATAAAATACATATCGAAGGCGCGTCAAAAAACATAGAAACAAGCTTCATCAAAAATCTTCCAGACGATATAAAAGCAGTTTTGGTTAAAGATTTATTTTCGCAGGGCAAAATAAGCGGAGCGGAATATTTCTTTTTAACGTCGAAAGAAGAAATCCCTCTTTACGGATTGGAAGAAAAAGAGCTTTATGACGGAAACGCCGTCAGGCTTGAATACATACTTGCCACGCAGGAAAAAACGCTTGCGATAACTTCAAAAATGGAAAAAGCGCTTAAAGCTTTGCAAAGAAAAGCGCTTGATAATTCCGGCAAAAAAATGCTTTCGATGTTTAAAAAATATGAAAACGGGCAAATATCGCAGAAGAGATTTTACTCGTACATAGTCAAACAGGCGGAAAAATCGAAAATAGACGCGGAAAAATACTCTTTAATAAAAAATGTCAGCGCGCTTCCCCAAAAAGTAAATTACGGGAAAATCCAGAAAGATTTGCAGCGGTATATGGAAGAAGCCAAAAACGTTTTGCCTTATTCGGCATACAGAGAGCTCAATGATAAAAACGTTTTGGATAAAATTCCCGAAGTAAGCGCGGCATACGGAATAGATTTGAAAAAATACGCGGCTTTGCGCGGCTATTTGGAAATACACGAATACGGCGCGAAGGTTGATCCTCTGAAAGTATACGAAGAAGAAAGAAGATTGCTGAACGATTTGCTTGTGCGCGGAGCCGAACGTGAAAATATAGAGATAGCAATACTGAGTTTGGCAATGGGCAAGCTGAAAAACTTTATGGCAAATAAAGGAACTGACGAGGACTATAAATATATCAGAGATTTTAAAGTAGAAAATCTTGAAAAACTTTGGAACAAATATTTAGATAAAGAATTGTTTGAGCAATTGCTGCCGTACGCAAGGATATACGAAAGCTATTATGAAGTAAACGATATGAGAAATATCGGCTTCGCTAATAAAATCATCGCAGGTTTTGATGATGGTCAATTCTTCCGTCCTCTGGAATATGGGGAGGGGGGGGGGTACGTTATATCCCGCAATGTCTCCGCCGCAATAACCGGAGGCTTCCATACCGAAGAAATTAAAGAAATGCTGATTTCAAAAGGCTTTGGCGTAATAACGCTTACTCCTAAAATAAACGGAGGCATAAAAGAAGCCGAAGAAAAATACGAAAAATTGTTTAACGAGCAGAGAAAAGCGAAAATAGCCGGCGCGTATATAGAAGGGTATGCGTTAAAATCATATTTTGAAGACGGGAATGATACGGGATTGGTTCCAATATTTGGAGAAATAATCAGACTATATGCCGCCAGCCGGTTTGACAACGGACAGACTATAGAAAAGATAATAAAAGCAGTGGTAGAAACATATAACAACGGAGAAGATAACAATAATAAAAAAATAAGAAAAGAAACAGCCAAAAAAATTACTGTTAATGTAAGCGAGAACAAATTAAGACTGCAAGTAAACGGAAAAGTCCATAATCTTGCATTTGACAAAGAAGGAAAAATAGAAATCATTTGGCCGCAGACGCAGCAAGAGCCGCAGCCAAAGCTTAATCCCATTTCGCTTTTAGATGATTTCTTCAAAAATAAAGACAATATTTATAAAGTATACATTGCGCCGTTATGGGAGGAATTGGCGTTTAGGTACGCGCCTATAATCATAGCCGCGGCGCTTTCGATAAGTCCGCTGATGCCGTTAGTAGTAAGCGGCGTATTGTCTGTGGCGCTGCATAAGGTATTAAAAAAAGCGTTAACGCCGAAAGATTTAATAAAACTTAGCGGAATTACGGTTGTATACTCGGCGGCAATATTAAATCCGGTAATAGGCGGCATATTGTTTGTCGCGGTATATACGGCGTATAAGATATTTAACAAAGAAGCATTAACGCCGAAAGATTTAGGAATACTAAGCGTAGTTGCCGTATTGTATACGGCAGCAATATTTATAACGCCGGCAGTTTCTGCTTTGGGTATTTTCTTCGGAATATCGCAGTCCGCGATGAGCTACATAATACCTTCGATAGTTTTACATACCGTATATAATTTCCTTGTAGTATCCGGCATATTAAAAAACGCGCCGGTTTCTTCTATCATCTCAGATGCACGCAATAGGACGATTTCTGAATTTTTTGAATATCTGGGAGATGATAGCGGCGTTCCGAAAATTTCAGAAAGTGCAAAGTTGTTGACATCCAATAGGATTAGACTAGGGAATTTAATCTCTAAACTGAAGGAAAAATTACACTATAATGAAAACGAAAATGAAAACGAATTAAAAAGATTAAAACAATCGGGATTCGTAGTAGTTAGAGAATTAGATTCCTCTGGAAGCTTATCTATTTTAGGGTTTTCGAGGCGTATAAATACCCACGACGAAAATTTGGCCAACAAAGAAGTGCGGGCAGTTGTGAAAGAGAAAACTGAAAACGGAATTAAAAAGATGAGTATCACTTCCGTTTATATTATTGTAGATGATACGGATAAAAGCAATATTAAATTTATAGAATACGTAAATACTAACAGAGTTAATCCTGCGGAAGACCCAAGGTTTATAAAAAAAGATGAATTAGACAATGCCATTAAGGTTTATAGGTATGATGATACTGTAAACGGCGGTGTGCCTGAAGTACGAGAAGAAGACATGCTGGCCGCGTTTAACATAATTTCAAAGAAAAATTTAGAATCTTTCGCGGGAAATTTAATTGTTACCGGAAAAATGGATTCATGGGGAATCTTGTCTATTTTAGGAGTTACCAATCTTATAAATACCAACGACAAAAAATTGGGCGGCAAAGAAGTGCGGGTAGTTATAAAAGACGGTAATCCCGCTTTCGCTTATGTTATTGTAGATGATACGAAAGCTATAAAGTACATAAATACTAACAGAGCTGATCCTGCGGGAAACCCAAAGTTTATAAGAGAAGACCAATTAGACGGCGCCAATAAAGTTTATTTATTGAGGACAAATGCTGAAGGCATTCCCATAATTTCAGAAGAAACTAGGCTGATTGCGGTTAACGGAATTTCAAAGGAAGATTTGGAACCTTTCGGTAAAGATTTAATTGTTACCGGAAAAACAGATTCATATGGCCGCTTAAATATTTTAACGTTTAATAATCTCATAAATACCCACGACACAGGATTGGCCGGCAAAGAAGCGCGCGTAGTTATAGAAAACAATGATCTTACTTCAATTTATATTATTGCAGATGATACGGATAAAGAAAATATTAGCGCTATAAAATATGTAACATCCGGCGGAGTTACTTCTACGGGAAGAACGGCATTTATAAGAGAAAAAGTTATGTCTTATGCAGATACAGATGAAGCCGTTGCGTCTGCATCAAGTCCTTTTGCAACTGCTATAAAGCCGGAACTTCTGGAAAACTCATTGCCTGCGGCAGGCAGCAAAACAGTGTATAAAATAACCGAAAACGGCAGGGAAGAAATTAAAATTGGCCACAATACTTTAGCTTCGCAGATAGCGGAATGGCCAATCCACGTTGTGCAAAAAATTCTTCCGCCAAGCATGCATGTTGCTTTTTTAAGCAGCCAGATTAATTTAAGAAGAAAAGGACAAGTTCAAGAAGTTAAACCAGGCGAACTCATAGAATTGCTGGTAGTGGACGGAAATGTGGTAAAAATATCCAAAGAAAATGTAGAAAAAGAAGATTCGCCAGCTATTTGGAGATTGGAATCTCCGGATCCGGAACAAGCGGAAGCGTTGATATCTTTGGGTTTGAACCGGCAAAACGCCGCCTCTGACAGCGTCCTTGCAAAACTAAAACCCGCTTCGCTTGCGGATGACTTTTTTGAAAACAAAGACAGCCTTTGGTATAAAATATATACCGTAGGCATTGCATCGAAATGGGAAGAATTGGCGTTTAGGTACGCGCCTATAATCATAGCCGCGGCGCTTTCGATAAGTCCGCTGATTCCGTTGGTAATAAGCGGCGTATTGTTTGTGGCGCTGCATAAGGTATTAAAAAAAGCGTTAACGCCGAAAGATTTAGGAATACTTGCATTCATGACTGTACTATATTCGATTGCGGCCGTTGTGCCTGTGCCTGTATCCGTATTGAATTTATTGGGAATTCCTTTTTTATCGGAGATTCCTCTGATATCAATATTAATTCACGATATTTATAATGCAGTTGCTATAAAGTTTGGGCTGCCGGTAAGCTCGTTGTTGGGTATAAAAACAAAAGAAATAACAATATATGAAATGAACGGCCTCCGGAAGGAAATTAAGATTGACCAAAAGGATTTAGCTTCACTGATAGCTGAAGGTGCGGGGAAAATCTACGTTGTGCCGACAATTATTCCGAAGAGTAGACACTTACGCTTTTTAGGCAACCAGATTAATTTGTCAAAAAACAAAAACGTTAAAGCGGGCGAATACGTAGAATTGTTGGTAGAGGGCGGAAGCAAAAAAATAGTAAAAATATCTAAAGAAAATGCAGAAGATGAAAAATCCAGAGATGTTCGTAAATATAAAGAAGTAACGATATATGAAATTGAAATAATGAAAGACGGCAAATATGGCAAACGGAATGTAATTAATATTGACCAAAAGGATTTAGCTTCGCTGATAGCTGAAGGTGCGGGGAAAATTTACGTTATACCGACAATTATTCCTGAGAGTGAACATTTATACTTTTTAGGCAACCAGATTAATTTTTCAAAAAACAAAAATGTTAAAGCAGGCGATAGCGTAGAATTGCTGATGGAAGGCGGAAGCAAAAAGGTATTAAAAATATCTAAAGAAAATGTAGAAAACTCTAAAGCTGTTTGGGATGATGGAAAAACAAGAGAAATAAGAAAAGAAATAACAATATATGAAATAACTGACAAAGGCCGTGAGAAAATTAAGGTTGCCCGAAAGGATTTAGCTTCGCTGATAGCTGAAGGTGTGGGAAAAATCTACGTCGTGCCAACGGTTATTCCGCGGAGTAAAAAATTAGTCTTTTTAGGTATATATAACAACGATATTAATTTATACAACAAAGTTAAATCAGGCGATCTTGTAGAATTGTTGGTAGCCGGCGGAAACAAAAAAGTATTAAAAATATCCAAAGAAAATGTAGAAAAAGAAGAATCGCCGGCTATTTGGAGATTAAAATTTCCGGTTTCCGATTCCAAGATTGGAAAAGCGGCGGATTTTCTGTACGATATTTATAATACAATTGTTATGAAGCTGGGATGGCAGATAAGCTCATTAATCCCAATAAATGAAAAAACGAAGCTGTATCAATTACTGCTTTCCAAAAAATATTACATTAAAGGCTTAGGAAATGACGGTTTTAAGAAATTAAAAGCAATATATTCGGCTTTAGGCGAAGAAGCCGTTAACCAAGAAACAATTAATTTTATTCAAAAATCTAAAATCACATATGAACAATTTGAAACAATATTGAAATATGAGAAGGAGTTGTTAGAAGAACTGTTTTCCGGAAAATATAAGTTGCTTATTGAATCGTTTTCAGGAATTAGAGAATTAGGTTATGCCGGTTTCGAAAAACTAAACGAAATATATACGCAATTGGTTGAAAATGATGAAGATGCAAAAGTCATTAACAAATATACGATTGGTTTTGTTAAAACCCCTGAAATCACAATTGATGAATTGGAAAAAATGCTGAAAGATAACAAAGAGCTGCTAAAAAAAGCGCTTTTAGAAGAATGCACTATTGAAGATTTAAATTATATCAGTTTTGACAGATTAAATAAAATATATGTGCTGTTAGGTAAAAATAAAGAAGCCTTAGATAAATATATTAATAAACATACTGTTATTTTTGCACAATATTCTGAAATCACACATGAACATTTTGAAAAAATATTAAAATACGGCAAAGAACTATTAGAAGAATTGTTTTCCGGAAAATATAACCTTGAAAATTTAGACTATGACGGTTTTGAAAAATTAAGAAAAATATATATTAATTTAGGCATAAAAGCCATTAACAAAGAAGCAGTCAAATCTGCTAAAAATCCTGAAATAACCGTTGACGATAATTATATAGAACAGTTAAGGCAAAGATTGAAAGTGCAAAGTGCCGGCACGGCGGCGGCTTCCGTAACCGGGCAAGAAGATCGTTTAGAACCTTCGAAATCGAAACCGGAAGCTTCTATTTTAGAGCCCAGAGAATTTTTTCAAAAAGCATTTTTTAGTGGCAGTGCGGCGCAAAATGTATATTTTGAAAGAATGCTTTCGGAGATTGTGAGAGGCAGAAGCGGCGATTTTCTTGCTTTGGCGCTGTCTCACGACAGAAAATTGTTTGATTATGCTTTATCACATCCGGATTTTATAGATGGTATTAGAAAAGCTTTTAGTCTTTATGGTTCTTACGAACGTATGAAAGCTCTTGCCCCCGTTTTTAGCGGCGTTGATGTGGCGGATACTGAATTGAAGCAGTTTCTTAATACTATTGCGTCTGAAGATATCGGTCTTAATAGTTTAGAGATAGATGCTGCCGAAAAAAACAAATTCCTTTTTTTTGCAAAAAAATACATTGTAGAACAATTGAATTCGCAGCTTGCCGCGCAAAAGGAAGAGCAGTTTCATATCGGGGATATAATACTTTTTAACAATGCCGATATTTCGCGTAAATATGTTTTAAGCACATATAAGCAATCGAGCTCTTTAAAAGATTTCGCTTCTCTGGCTGTTGTTTACGGTGATGCTAAAAATGTAATAAGTGATAAGCAAAAAGCAGAAATTAACGATGTTGTTGAGACTTTTATAAAACCGCTTGACTATGACAGGTTGAGCATTGATGACAAAATACAGTATATGCTTGTTGCCAAGACATTCGGGATTACAACAGAAAACATTTTTGATACGGAAACGGCTGACATTTCTAAAATGGATGCAGATACATTGTTTATATATATGGCTTATGCCGGCGTTATTGGGTATACTGATCTTGCGACGACAATATTGTACGAGATTAAACAAAAAGTGTCACTGTCTGCAAACGGACATAAAACTCTTCTTGCTGCAAACGCGCTTATTGCGCTTATGTCTGATTATGCGCCGGTAGTTATCAGCATAGGAAAGTTATTGCCGGGCATAAATATGCGAGCCGAAATAAAGCAGTTAAACGTATTGCTTACAAGCGCGTAAACGGCAATTGGGTTTCTCTAAAAACCCACCTGTTTGTGTCACTCTGAACTCGTTTCAGAGTCTGGGGTGTGTGAACACATTCTAATTACAGATAATGAAAATGAAAAAACGCATTTACATCATGAAAACAAAGATTACCGCAGTATTGACTGCGGCGTGTTTTATTGCTTTGTCCGTTTTCGGACAGGCTGTTTATGCCGTTAACGAAGCTGCCGGCGCATCAGAGATTGTAAAATCATCGGATTCTTTTATTCCTTTTTCAGCCGGAAAAGTCACATACGCGAAAAATTTTAACAGTAAAGACATAGTCATAAATATTCAGGATTTGCACTGCCACGGCGAGGCCCAGAAAAATATCGCCGCGATTTTGAAAGCTCTGGAAAAATACGGTTTTGACAAAATATACCTTGAAGGCGCCGTAGCAGATGTGTCTACCGAAAAGTTTATAAATTTCAGAACGAGCGAGCTCGGGAAACTTGTCGTTGATGATTTGCTCGCGAACGGAACGCTCAGCGGAGCGGAATACTATTCAATAAAATCAGGCAAAGCCGGCATAATCAAAGCTTTGGATAAAAGCGATTTGTATTTTGAAAATGTACTCCTTCTGGGAAATATATTCAATAACCGGGAAGAAATAAACGCTGAGCTTAAAGGACTTCAAAACGATATACAGTCCGTAAAAAAAGAGTATTACAATTCGGATTTGCTGAGGCTTGATAAGTTTAACGGCGATTTTTCAAAAGGCAAAATATCCGCTAAAAAATACTATTCGGTTTTGAGCAAACTTTCATCTAAAGCGGGAATTAACATAAACGCTTACGCGAATGTGCATAAGTATATCTCCCTTATAAATGAAAAAGGGATAGATTACGGAAAAGTTTCCGATGAGCTGCGCGTATTTGTAAATATTTTAAAAGAAACTCTTTCTTACGGCATTTATCAGGAGCTGTCCGCAAAAAGCAATGATTTTTCAAATATAGAAGACTTATTTCCGGTTTTTGCCGCATTGTCCGACAGCTTCGGTATTTGCAAACAGCACAAGCTGAATAATCTTGCGGCTTTTTTCAAATATTTAAAATCAAACGATGATTTGAATCTTTTAAATTTTACCGCGGAAGAAGACATGCTTATTCACGATATAGGCATATCTCTTTCCCGGACGGAGTATGAAAGAGATATTGTGTTTTTGAGCAGATTTGTTAAAGTTTTAGACGGTTTTTTTAATACGAAAATAACATCGGACGATTACGCGTATTATATTGATAACCGTAAAATTTTTGACAAAACGGCGGCAAAATATCTGGGAGAAAATATTTACCTTGCGAATTTGAAGGAGAAAATTACGGAGTATGAAAAATATCACTCAAACAATATAAAAAGAGACGACGTATTTTTTTCTTCTTTGCCCGGTTTAAAGGAAAACGCGGGGAGCGCGCAGCCGGCTTCAAATGATTTTACGGATTTGAAAATCCTTACGGACTATGCCGCTAAAGGCTCCGATATTAAAATTGTCATAACCGGCGGCTTTCACAGCGAAGGATTAAAAAAGCGCCTTTCTGAAAACAAAACGTCTTTTATTATAATTACGCCGAACGTTACGGGAAACGTGGAAAAAGCCGAAAGCATGTATTTTTCCGTGATTTCGGAATACGCGCAGGTTTTTACAAGCGCGTTAAGCGCAATGCCTTCATCAGGCGAGCCTCTGCAAATAGCGCTGCCGAAAATTATAGGAGCCACCATAAACCGCGCAAGAATAAATCAGATGCCGTTAGGAAAAGTAGAAGAACTTATTAACAAAATTTTTTCAGAGGAAAAATCAAAAATTGCCGCGACAGAATCTTCATATGAGCATGTAATAGGCGCTAGGGTTAAAATAGATCCAATCAAAGATAATGAGGTTAGATTTATGGTATTTTACGATTACGGTTACGGCGATGAATATCAAAAGCATCGCGCATACTATGCATATAATTTTGAGACAAAATCCGTATTTTTAACTGTAGATTCGCTACAAGTTCAAAAGATGTATGATGGCTTTTTCCCGGGCGGCGAAGAAGGTCTTTCCCCTTTTTCCGTAACTATACGCTATGGCAGCGACAGCGAACTTGTCGAAATCGCTGCCTCTTTTTATAAAGAACTCAGAGAATCATTATCTCCCGGAGCTCTTAATCTTCTAGACCCGCAACAATTTCATTCCTCGCTTGTGGCGTATAGACCGGACCACAGCCCTCTTGATAATAAGGAAATACTTAATAAAAAATTAACCAAAGAAGACTTTGAGTTCTACAAAGGCATGATGGGGCAAGCGTTTCCTCAAGGCGTATCATCGTTTAAGGCTCCGCTTAATGGATATTTCGTCCTTAGTCAAAACGGTGTGATAATATATCGGTTATATGATAAGAAACTTTTGGAAGGCTTTGCGCGGCTGAGGCAAAGTTTGCATAACGAACATAACGAAGAATTTTGGTATGACGGAAAAATAGTACATATAACGATAGGAAGACTTGTGCCGGGCAAATATACGCAGGACGATATTGACAAACTAAACGCCATTTTGCCCAAATACTATAATCTGTTTGCGAAAGTTGAATTTATTTTTGACAGCGCGACATACGGATCGTTTAGTTCTACCGGAGGCAAAGAGCTCAATGTTGAAGTGGTTAAGTTTGGCAGTGCTGCACAAAATGAAAAAACTATTCCGAAGCAGGCTGATGGAGATCATGAAAATAAGGATTACAATGACACTGGCGGATTTATAGGAAAGTTTGCGGCTCCTGTTGTTCATAAGGTTGAGCGAAATGCCGATAATCCCGAAATCGCTGTGCTTGAGGTTTCCTTGCTTTCGGATGGCGGCGAAAGCACAATGGAAATCAGCGGGCGGTTTATTGATAAGAAAGAGCGTCTTCAATCAGTTTTGGATCAATTGTCTAAACAAAATGAAAGCGAAGAGTTTAAACGCGTAATGGAAATTCTTTCTAGAGTAGCAGGCGGAAAAACGGCAGAGACAATAAAGTTTTTTGAGATAGAAACGGCGCATACTGAGGTTGACGGACTCCGCACAAATATAACGGCAGAAGTCGTCGGTTTTTCTTCTTACAGATTTCGTTCTTTCGGCGATGGCGGCATAATAGCTTTAAGGGAAGGATTTTTTGACGACGACCTTGCATTGTTTCATGAATTTGTTCACTGGGCATTGGCAAAAGGAATGGCGCAGGGAGGAATACAGCTTGAAGCAATCGAGTCTGCTGTTACAAACGATGAAATAAGAAAAGAATATATCGCAAGAGAACCTTTTGACAAATCCGCGGCGGGAGCGAGATCGAATAGAATAAGCGAGAAAGAACGTTATGATTCCGTAAGAATGCATAATGCGATAAGAGCGTTTCAGGCTCAGTATTTTTCCGGAGCGGACGCTGAATTGACATCGCTAATCAGAAAAACCTCGAAAGATTACAGAGACGCTTCAATGCGGGAGAATGAAGCCGCAAAGAATAAAATTATTGGTAAATTTGCGAGCATTCTTAATGCTTTTGCTGCCAAAAAAGAAAAAGGTGAAACTGCAAAGACGATTAAAAAAGCGCTCGCAAAAACAGTAAAGCCAAAACGCGTCAAATCGGCGGAAAAAACGGAAGAACCTGTTGAAATTTATGACCAGATGTCCGTTTTTGGCTCTGCGAAGCTGCTGGATAAAACTACTTTGGTTCTTGATAAAGACGCGCTGCAGCATCTTAATAACTACACTCCCGGAAACGATGTGTATATTTTAAGCTTACCAAAAAAAATACATGTGCAGCGGCAGGATTTGCCAGGCTACGAACTGGATATCGAGGAGTTGCTTGGAGGACATATTTTTCTTTTTATTCAGCCTGAAGCATTGGATGCTTTTGTCGAAAAAATTCATGAGAAGTCCGGACATAAATTTGATGATTCTGATTTGTATAGTTTATATCCGAATACCGTGAAGGGAGTTATAGACAACGGTGTTTTGAAAATAATTCTGGAAGAGCAGGAAGGGGACATTAATACTTTTGCCGAAATAATCGGGGAAGAAACCGAATTTTTAATGAGAGGTGCTGAACACGGCGTTATAAGAATATTGACTCATGAGGAGTATGCTGAAGAACTGGCTAAAGAAAATGATCCGACGGTTAAGATTATCGAAGATCATGTGCGCATGATATCAGAGATTATCATGGAGACGGAATCAAGCGCTGCTTTTAATGAGAAAATTAATATAGCGTCCAGATTCCTAAATGAAGATCAAAAAGATATTGCTCTTAAACTAAAGCCGGTTTTAGAGCGGATGCTTAAAGAAAAAGGATTAAACGGCGACCAAAAAGCCTTTACACTTCTTTTGCTTGCGGCAATATCCGCCGCAGAAAATCCGAATATTGATTATGTGAAAGAACAGATAAACGAAGCCGGAGAAATAAACGCGTACTCTCTTATATTGTGGCTTGAAATGATTAATAATCCGGGTTCAGAACTCTTCTTTTCAGAAATTATCGGAGATTTGCATTTGGATGTCAAATCCTCTGTAAGCGCGTGCATCAAAGCTGCGGAAGACGCGCTTAGTTTGTTAACAGTTCGCGGCACGGCAGAAAAAGCCGTAGCCGTATCCGAAAACAAACAGTGGCTGCTGAAAACCGAGAGAGCAAAATCTCCCGGCGAGCGCATGCTTTACGGAAAAATTTTTATGGACGCAGAAATGTATGATTCCGATATAGATTTCGGCAAGCTGGAAAAGCTGAAAGATTTCGGCGTAAAACCCGTGGCTTTAACATTAAGTAAAAAACGTGATACGGATGGCAATGATAAATTGTGTTATGTTGTCGTTGACGTAAATGAAGAGCCGGTTCTGGTGGCAGTATACCTGCGAATGGAAAAGAATATTCCTATCATTGCGATGGTTCCGTTAAAATTTGAAAAGGAAATAAATAAAGAGTTTTATGTTAAAGCTTCGAAAGAAGTTTTAAGCAGGCTTCAAAACGATTATATTGTTAAAGGAAAATACGCGCGTTTCGCGCGCGGCATTTCGCCTTTTAAAAGAACTGTAAATCTGTTTTCAAACGTAAGCCTTTATAGAATGATAGGGGAAAAATATGCCTTTGACTTAAAAGCATTCGTTTTTGACAGCGAAAATATGCCTGAGTTTGCCGGCGCTGTCACAGAAATATTTCCTGACGCATTAGATATACAAAAATCAGCCGCAGGCAATAATTTGAACTATGATGATATATCAAAAGGTATAGACGGAACAAAAAAGTTTATACTTAGCGCGTTCAAAAAACTTGTTTCTGATGATAAAGAACCGGTGAGTGCTGCAGTTCAAAAAACAAGTCCTAAAATTTTAGCAGCTGCGGTGTCTGCTTTTGATTCTCGCAGAAGCGTGCTTTCGCCGTACTTTGAAAATAAGGCAGAGCAGTCAGAGTTAGGTTCGCCAACAGTAATGCTTACTGGAAATGCCATGGAGAGCTCTGTAAACGCGTTGACCATAAGCATAATGCTTAAAGCGGCGTAATTCAGAAGATGAGAAGATGGGATGATGAGACGTTGGGAAACTGCTTTGTCTTTGTTTTTACTCATCTTCTCGCCATCCCATCTTCCACGACAAACGCATGAAAAATATTTATCGACGAGAGGCAACCCCTCACCCTGTCCGGTGCGCTCACCGACTCGCGCCCGCTCAGAGACACGCGCTCCTTATTCGTCGCGC
>Ga0099364_10009698_pt1 | contig 13337 bp, 5 predicted proteins | sample TergutTh196P3_FD_73070 | JGI IMG/M metagenome (GOLD analysis project Ga0099364, IMG submission 73070) | Microcerotermes parvus P3 segment gut microbial communities from Pointe-Noire, Republic of the Congo - Th196 P3 | ecosystem: Host-associated > Arthropoda: Insects > Digestive system > Gut ...
AAAAAAAAATGATAACCAAAATTCTCAACTAAGGGCGAAAGCCGCACACAAGACAAGACGCGGGGACGGTTCTATTGTCTCACGAAAAAACGAGACACAAACCGTTCCCAATGTCATTAAAATAAAGAAAACCGTCATTGCGGGCTTGACATGCAATCCCCATAGTACGCGCTGCTCTTGGGCTTCAGTGTCAAGCACGGAATGACACAGCGGGTGGTAGAAACGAATGAGAAAATCAATGTGTTTTGGATAAACAGATGAATAAGCCTTGACTTACGAATGCAAGTTCTCTCTGGCAAGACATCGCTACTGAATGGCTTTTATATCGGAATCAAGAAGTGTTCCAATCAGGGAACATTTTTCCTATTGTTTCGTCTTACAAAAAAAAGCGTGTGTTTTGTAATGTTTCTTCTTCTTTAGAGGTTTTCTTTACTAGGAACAAAACAGTCTGCGGACTGCAAGGGGACAGAGGGCAGGGAACAGGGAGCAGGGGAAGTGGACGAATCTCTTGTTATTATTTGTCTAAACTTTTTGTAAGGTATTATACCGGAGAGCGCTGAGATTAGCCATTTCTTGCTTGTCTTTTTGCCGCCAAGCGGCACGTCAAATCCAGATAAGGCTGTAGCGTTCCTGCGGCTTTGCCGCACCACTTGACAGCAAAAATCCTGTGCAATAATTTGGCTAATTTCAACGCACTCCGGTATTAACTGAAAGGTCGTGTTAAAATGAAAAAGATGTGGAAGATTATTGTGATAGCATTAGCGGCGGTTTTGCTTGTAGCAGCTATTATCATTTTGCCCATGCTAGGTGGAGAAGATCCTGTGGTGTTGCTGCTTGACACACAGGAGGCCCTTGCTGCGGAATACGTATTTGATACCGATAACCAAAACACAGCAAGCGCAGCAATTGAACACCTGTCGGCTAGTGAAGCGTTATCAGGGCAAACCCCGAGGGATGGGTTTGTGCTTGCGCCTACCGTGTTCGGGCTTACCGGCATAGACCCCGTAAGCCGTTTCGTGCTGCGTACACCGATAGGCTATGAGTCCGAAGAACCTGCGATAGCCATAGACGGTCAGCCGCAACCGGACATAACACGCGAGGATGACAACACCTTCATCGTAACACCCGCTATCCCGCTGACCTCAAACAGCGTGCATGTCTTCAGGCTTTCCCGCGATGGTGAGGATGACATCACATGGGCATTCCAGACTACAACGCGATTTGAAATCACATCGACGCTCCCACGAGATCAATCAACAAATGTGCCAGAGCGCACCGGCATAGAGATAACCTTCTCTTTTGGCAACATCGCAGATATCGCGATTGAAAACCATTTCAGCATCTTCCCCAATGTGGATGGTCAGTTCATCTATCGCGACAACACAGCGATATTCACGCCATCGTCGCCATTATTGCAAGGCAGGATTTACACCGTTACGATAAGCTCCGGAATTTGCCTGCCAAACACAAGCGATGTCATCGGTACAGACTACGTATTTTCATTTGAAACCTCGCCAACATCCGACCTATCGACTCAGAGCGGGCGGACTACAAGGGTTTATTTCAATTACAAACACATTGAGTTCCCGTCATTCGCCGCGCCAAGCGTGAGTTTTTGGTTTGAATATGACAGAGATAGGTCACGTCCTACGATAACAATGGAGGTCTATAAGATTGATAACCGAGCGCAGGCCATTGCCGCAGTCGATTCGCTTGCAGGCACGCCATACTGGTCGCGGATGCATCAAGATGCCATTGTAGATACATCAAGACTAACAAGAGTGTCCTCCACCCGATACAACGAAAGACAGGACGACCCTTGGATGGGTGAGACATTCACGCTTCCAAACAGGCTGTCTCCGGGGTTTTATGTACTCAACGCTTCAACCAATGACTCCATTGACCAAGTCATAATCCAAATCACAGACCTAGCCGTGCAAGTCATAGCAGACGATGACAAGACAATTGTATGGGCGAACGACATGACGACAGGACTGCCTGCTTCCGAGGGCAGGGTTTTCGATTCGGTTACGGGTAGAACATATGATATCAGCGAGTATGGCTTAGCCATCGTAGAGCGCAAGATGTCGGATGGCGAATACCTGATTGTTTCCTCATCGGACGGCAAGGAAAGTGTTGTTTTTGCGCATTCCGATAGTTATCAATCATTCTACCGCCGTTGGAATGACTGGGATTTCATTGAGCCTGTTTACTATGGCATGGATGAGCTGGCTTGGGGGCCGTGGAGAAACACAACCTCCGCAAACGACCTCTATTGGGCGACGCTTCAAATGGATCGCACGTTATTCCAACGCAGCGATACGATATCCCTTTGGGGTTTTGCGCAAATTCGCCGCCAACAGGAGCACATTAACCATGTAACCGCTGTACTAACAGAGCATTCATGGTGGTATTCCACCGAACGCGATACATTGCATAGGCAAAACATCCCTGTTACAAACGGGGTTTACAGCGGAGAAATCAAGCTGCCCAATTTAGACCCGGGTTATTATGAACTGGCTATTTTCCGTGGTGATATTGCGATAAGCTCAATCTTTTTCAGCGTTATGGATTATGTGAAACCGCCATACCAAATGACTGTGACATCAAGCAGAAACGCCGTTTTCGTAGGCGAGGAGGTGACATTCACAGCAAAAACCGAGTTTTTCGAAGGGACGCCCGTGCCTGATTTGGATATTTCATATAATTTCTGGGGATGGGGGCTGAGGACGCAAGGCAATGGTCAACGGCAGACAAATCTGGATGGCATTATTGAATTGTCAGAAAGACCAAGCGCCGAAGATGCTACAGTGCAAGGGGAAAGAAGCCTGAGCTTTACCGCCGAAACCAGCCTACCGGAAGTCGGGTGGGTTCATCAGGAGTCGATGGTCCGTGTTTTCATAAATGATATATACATGAATGCAAAGGCCACGCGAGAGGGCAGCGAAGCGAGCTTATCTGTCAACGTCCATAATATTGACCTTAGCCGCATAAACGATGGTACTGCGGAGCATTGGGGCGATTACTTAGGCGCTGCAAAGCAGGGGCAGAGAATATCGGTCGAAATAGCAGAATTATACTGGGAGCAAGAGCTTGACGGGGAGCGTTACGACCATGTCACAAGGCAGGTTACGCCGAAATACCGTTATGTGGAGCGGGTGAGGTCGCTGGAGTCTTTTGAAATGACAACCTCGGCGGATGGTTCTGCTAGTAGGGATTTTCGTGTCCCGAACCGAGAAAAGGCAAGCTACAGGGCACGCCTGACCACAACAGACGGCAACGGGCGTAAAATGACCTATGATGTCTATATCGGGCGTGACTATTCGGCATTCTACCGCGACGCAGGTGACGACTACCCGTTCCTCGATGGCGTCAATCCCGAAGGATATGATATCGGCGATAAAGTGGAACTCACTGTTATGCGCGGTACAGAGCCTGCGACACAGGGTAATTTCCTGTTTGTTGTGGTTCAGGACGGAGTTTTGAGCTATCATATCGGCAAAAACACGCTGGAATTCAATTTTGGGGAAAGGCATGTGCCAAACGCGCAGGTTTTCGCATTCCATTTCAATGGGCATACATACCACACAAGCGGCCAAATGACCCAGAGGCTGCATTATAACCCCACGAATCGGAATATAGTCATAGACATATCAATGAGTCAGGAAGCCTATAGGCCGGGCGATACGCCAACATTTACCATTACAACTACAGACATTGACGGCAACCCAAAGGCGGCAAATATAAATATCAGCTTGGTGGACGAAGCTTTGTTTGCTTTGATGGATTACGATGTGGACACGCTTGCGATGCTTTATGGGAATGTGAGCGACAACCTAAGATTTAGCCTTGCGACTCACAGGACATTTTACAGCGACGGTATTGAAGATGATGCGAAGTATAGTCTATTCAACACGTCAGTTCCCGATGCTGTGCCGGCTCCTGCAATGGAGGCGCCTGCTGGTGAGGCAGATGCCTATGGCGGTGGAAGCGATACACGCATACGAGAGAGGTTTGAAGACACTGCCATATTCGCCAGCTTGCGCACAAACGAAAATGGGGTGGCCACATTAGCGTTCCCGCTTCCGGACAACATCACCTCATGGCGTGTGACCGCGTCTGCGATAAGCGATGACCTGTACGCGGGCAACACCGTCAAAAACGTCAATGTCACACAGCCGATGTTCCTGCACTACACTCTGGGCAGCATATTCTTGGTCGGAGATGTGCCTTATGTTGGAGTAAACGCCTACGGCACGAGCCTTTCCGGCGGTGAAGTTGTGACGTTTGAGGTTTGGCGGGAAGATGAGCCATCGGACATCAAACGTGCGACAGGTGTTTCATTCGAACGTGTGAACATCCCGCTTTGGGCCCTGACTGAGGAAGGGTTTGACTCCATTGTTATTCGCGCAACCGTGGATAACGGCTATAGCGACGCAGTACGACATTCGTATCAAGCGGTAAACTCCCACCGTCAAATTGACACCGCTGTTTTCTATGAAGTTACGCCTGACACAGTGTTTGACGTTAATTCAGGCGGCTTGACAAATATAACATTCACCGATATAGGGCGCGGTCAGTTTTTGCATGACCTGTTTTCGTTGCGCTATATATGGCGGAGCGGAGCCAGGATTGAAGGATATGTGGCAAGACTTGAAGCCACAAAGCTCATTCAAACACACTTCCCGGACGTTCGACTGTATGGCGAAGCAGGCAGCTTCAACGTTTTGGATTACCAGACAGAGAGCGGAGGGATTGCCATTTTGCCCTATGCCGATGCGGATGTTGAAACCACGGTAATGCTCATGCCGTTCATATTGGATGATGTGAATAAGGTCGCGCTACGGGGTTATCTGAAAAGCATCTACGATGGTTCAATCGGTGGCGACAACAAAATGCTGGCTCTGTACGGTCTTGCAATGCTGGGCGAGCCTGTGCTACTTGATTTGCAGGGCTATGCGATGCTGACCGACCTGACCGTGCGTGATACGGCATATGTCGCACTTGGGCTGGCGGCTATTGGCGAGCGTCATGCTGCCCGCAATTTATATAATAGCCGGATTGCGCCGCATGTTCAAAGCGTGACGCCATATTATCGCGTAAACATTGAGGGTAGCAGAGCGGATATCTTGGACGTGACTTCTATTGTCGCGCTTCTGGCGGCACAACTGGGAATGCCCGAGAGTTCAGGGCTTCATGATTACGCAGTGGCATACCGCTTCGATGCTCCAAGCCGCTATGCCGATGATGCGTTACCGCTAAATATTGAACGGCTGTTGTTCATCCATTATGAGATCAATAATCACACAAACGTGGCATCAAGCATAACCTATACTCTTTTCGGCGAAACGGTGACTCGCGATTTAGGTCATGGCGGGCAGTTCACGCTACGTATACCCGCGCAAAACATGGAAGAGTTCAACCTGATTTCAACAAACGGCAAAGTCGGCGCCGTGTCGGTCGTGAGAACGCCACTCGAAGATGTTGAAACCGTGTCAAACAATATAGTAATCCGCCGCCAGTACTTTAAGGGAGAAACACTTGTCAGTACCAATACTTTTGAGCAGGATGACCTTGTGCGTGTGGTTATTACCGTTGACTATTCTGCAGCGGACTTGTCTGGCTCATATGAAATCACGGACTTTTTACCCGCAGGGCTCGTGCATGTTGGCAACTCCGCCCGTTTTGATTCCAGGGATCGCTCTTTGGGATGGTGGGTGCATTCCATGACTGACGGGCAGCGCATAACCTTCTATGACTACAACGGGAGATACGACCGTCTGCATACCTACTATTACTACGCCCGCGTAATAAACCCAGGCACTTTCAGGGCAGAAGGCGCCATAGTTCAAAGCCGAGGCGCAAGAGAGTTCATGTCCATAAGCGCGGACGCAGTGCTGAGGATTGAGCCGTAGGATTGCTGATTGATACCGTTACACAAAAAAATGACTTGACTTTGTTGGTATGTGGGGCTATAATTCCAAATACACGAAGCGGGATTGTGTAACGGTAGCACAGCGGACTCTGACTCCGTATGTGAGGGTTCGAATCCTTCTCCCGCTGCCAGTGAAAAAGCACCCCGCAAAGCCTTTAAACACAAGGGTTTGCGGGGTGCTGTGGTGTTATGAATTTTCTGATTGTCGAAGTCTGTCAAGTCGTTATTTGGGCGTTTTGGCATAATAAAATAATGCCACTTTTAATGCCACTTGCTTTTGTCCGATAAATCGTACAAGGAAAAACAGCATAGTTATTTTATATACGATACCAATATCGATTGCATGTCTTTGTTATTGATAATAGCGTATATTTTAAACTGCCTATGTAGCTCCTCATCTAGCCTAACAGTTACAGTTTTCAATTCCTCACCTCCTACAATGCTATCATTCTATTATTGTACAAAACCGCTGCTTCAAGTACAAACGCAAGGCACGGTACAGACTTTATAACCCCGTGACCAGTAACATTATATAAGAATAATTCTTAAAAACGCAGTAGGTTTGGCTTGAATTTTCTTAAAAATGTGGTATGCTGTATATGACAGGTTGTTTATTGTGCAAAATGACCAGAATAGGAGGTGCTGCGCGTGTATAGGGAAATCATGAGCAAACTTATTGATTGGAAGTCTAGTCCGCGCCGGAAACCGCTTGTTTTGAAAGGAGCTAGGCAGGTTGGGAAAACTTGGGTCATGCGGGAGTTTGCAAATGCGCAGTATGATGATTCAATCTACATTAGCTTTGACAAGGACATGGACACAAGTAAGATTTTCAGCGAAACTAAAGACCCAAGGCTGATTTTGCAGCGACTTTCCTTGATTTATAATAAGGCTATTTTGCCTGAGAAAACGCTCATTGTCCTTGATGAGATTCAGGAATGTCCAAATGCGCTTGGTTGCTTGAAGTATTTTTATGAGGAAGCAAATGAGTACCATGTTATTTCCGCAGGTAGCTTATTGGGGACATATTTGTCAGAACCGATGTCTTATCCTGTTGGTAAGGTTAATCTGTTGAATGTATATCCATTAACTTTTGAGGAATACTTAGCTGCTGTTGACTCGGGTATGCATCAGTATTATTGCGAAGTCAAATCGGGTAAAGATTATGTTTCTGCTTTTCATAACATTATGACGGAGCATTATAAAAAGTATTTGATTGTTGGGGGAATGCCTGAATGTGTGCAGAGTTGGATAAACCGCGCGGATTCAAACGAGATTAGCACCATTCAGGGTGAGATAGTTTCTCTATATGAAAATGACTTTACCAAGCATAGCAGCAAAGTAAACAGCGGGCGGATTTTGCAGGTGTTCCGTAGCATTGTCCCTCAACTTGCGAAGGAAAATAGCGAGAAGTTCATGTATTCTGCCATCGCAAAAAGCGCGCGGGCGAAGGATTTTGAACATGCGATTGAGTGGCTTGTTTCAAGTGGTATTGTGTATCGCATTATGAATATTTCAAAGCCTGAATACCCTCTGCGAGCTTATGAAATGCTTAATTATTTCAAGTTGTTTCTTTTAGATGTGGGCTTGGTAAAGCACATTGCGGGGCTTGCTAACAAGTCGATTTTGTTGTCTGAGTTTTTTCAGTTTAAGGGGCAGTTGACGGAAAACTATGTTTTGGAGCAGTTAGTACCTGTTATGGATTATCAGCCGAATTATTATGCTTATGCGCAGGATCGTGATATTGATTTTGTGCTTCAAAATGGGAGTTCGATTGTTCCTGTCGAGGTTAAGTCAGGTGAGAGCGTTAATGCTGTTAGTTTCAAAGGTTACATTAAGAAGTACAAACCTGATACGGCGGTCAGGTTCAGTACTAAGGAATATTTAGTGAACGGTGCGATTACGAATATTCCGCTATATTTTGTGGGGAAAATGTTTGACTTAATTTCGGGGTGAGGATATGTGGTTAACCTACTCGGACATACCGCTCTGAAATCCGGAACCGCCATCGTTGTTCCCATCGCCGTCTTGCCAACCGCCCCGTCCCATGCCGCCGCCGCCCATCATCCCACCAAGCGCGGAAAGGTTTATATCGGAAGCATCTATCAGGGATGAGTTATCATCCCGTTGGCCGCTCGTTGTTGACGGGATTGTTCCGTTAAGCTGTCCCTTGATGCTCATCGCCCGCAAATGACCAAGTTCAATTAAATGCGGTAGCGATTCTTCGTATTGCTCATAGGTGTAGTACACATTGACATCGTTTTTGACATACTCGTTGATTTTAGCGTCCAGAGCGCGAATCGTGCTTTCATACAAGCCGCTCTCAAAATAGCCCTCTACGATCTGCTGCAGATAGCAGTGGTATCTTTCACGGTACTCGTCTACTTCCAACAGCTTATTCAGCAAAGGTCTGTCCTCCAAACTCACGCCGCTAACCGGCGTGTCAATGGGGAAATTCACGACGCTTGACGCATTGCCAGACTGGAAGCCTCCGAAAGCTAGGTTGTAGTCCCAAGGGAGGATAGTCAGTTTGCCGTCGCGCTCATAGAGGAAATAGTTTTGCTGCATATTTGATGTGTAGCTGTCGAGGTTGACAACAACGGTATGTGCCGCGAAATAACGTAATGCCGCATCTACATCAATGTATCTCTCTATGTATGTTCCTGCGTTTAAGTTTTCAAGGGCTGTGATCACACGTTGTTTGTCACGATCCGCATTTTTGCTGAAAACAGCGTTGTCGAATATTGCGGAATAGCTACTAATTTCGTTATCTGTGTAAACGAGCGAGCCACCGCCGTTTCTGCCAAAGCCGCCTCTTCCCATGCCACCTCTGCCTCCGAAGTCCATCTCACCGTCCGGCATGTTGGGGAATCCTTCGCCAGCGGGTCGCATACTATCGAATTCAAATCCTTCCGGCATATCGGGGAATCCATCGGCACCCGGTTCTCTGTCAGGAAAACCGCCTCCGTCTCCGCGCTGCGGTCTGCCTTGGAAACCATCGCCGCCGTCGCCTTGCGGCCAATCAGGAAATCCGGATTCGCCGTCACCGCGCTGTGGTCTGCCGGGGAAACCATCGCCGCCGTCTCCTTGCGGCCAGTCAGGAAATCCGGTTTCGCCATCACCTCGCGGCCTCCTTCCAGGCATCCCATCGGCAACATCCTGCCACATATCCTCAAAATCGCCGCGCCGTCCCATACCAATCTTCACGTTATATAACTGTCCGGCTGACGTGCTGTAAACCCGATCTAGAAACGCGAGGTCGTAACGTTCCAGCGCAATACCAAAACCATAAGCCTCGCCATTGACTGTTACGTTGGCATAATTAACAAGCGGCGTGTCCACACCTATATAGTTCATTATGTCGTAAGCAAGGTAGTCCTTCATATAAGTGGCGTCGCCCATCATATTGTTCACGCTGAATGTATCAAGCCCGTAATATGTCTGCCCTTTGACATACTTGTTCATTTTGAACTGCAAGCTGTATCTGTTGCTGCCGCCGCCGCTCCGTCCGCCCATTTGCGTAAGACTTGAGTTGCCCTTTGTCCGTATCCCAACGGCGCTGAATCTCTCGCCGTTGATAATCACATCTGCAGAAATCCACTCTTTTGCCTGCGCGTTTCCAAGCAAGGCGTCCCAGTCGTCCTGATCCGCTAGGATTTCAAGGGAGATAATCTCGTCACTGAACATCCTTTTTTGATATTCTGTGATTTTTGTGGTGTCAAAGGTGTTCGCTGCGTAGACAACAAACCCACAGAATAGCATACATAGGCATAGCAGTACGGCCACGATTTTTGGTAAATGTTTACTTGCTATCACGTCCTCACAAACTCCTTCCCTACATATAATAATCGCCGTTGTAGGACACCAGCGTCGCGTTGTGAACGCCCTCGATGGCCAAGAGCGCATTGACAAATTGCGAAGACGATTCTTTCAGCCGGACTTCAACGGTAAGTTCCACGCCGTCTTTGGACACGCTCTTCGCCTTGATGACATTCTTTTTGGTGTGGCTATTCAATAGATACAGCGACTGCGCTTCCGCTTTATCGCCATCGCAACTGATGACGACGACATAAGGTGTGTCGGTTGTCTTGCGGCTGACAAAAACAAATAAGATCAGCCCAATGATCGCGGAGCCAATAATCGCCATGGGTATAAGCCCTGCGCCCACGATAATTCCAACTGTTATAGACCAGAACAGGTATACAAGGTCGAGGGGTTCTTTTACCACGGTTCTGAAACGGACGATGGACAGCGCCCCGACCATTCCGAGTGAGACGATCAGATTTGTGGATACCGTCAAAATGACAAGCGTGGTGATCATATTCATCGCAATCAGTGAAATGCCGAAAGATGACGAGTGCATCACGCCGCGATAAGTCTTTGTGTAAACAAAGAAGATGAACAGCCCGACAGCGAACGATACGAGCAGCGCCGCCAGCATGTCGGGTACGGAAAAGGATGCCGCCCTGTCCAAGAAGCTAAAATTGAATAATTGCTCCATCATTGTTATTTCCTCCTGCCTGTTTTTTTAAGATGTCGCGTAACTGTTCAGAACCCCTGTTCGATTTGCTGCATGTAGTGTCTGGAAAAGGCGTATTGTGCGACGCAGAGAGGGAATTCCGGTGAAAAAGCCGGAACTGACCGAACGTAGACGCATAATGCGCCTTTTCCAGACACGGACTGCACAGCACCTGAATAGTTACGAACATTTTTTCTAACAGTTCCTAAGTCTTGCAGGCACCCATCCCTAATTTCTCATTCCCAGTTCCTCCCTAAGTTCCTCTTTCATCCTGAGCGCTTCCGCCCTTGCGGCTTCCATGTAGTCTTCTCCGTTGTTTTCGGTTTTTTTCCACGCGGCTATTATGCCTCGCGACGAGTTCACTATCGCTCCGCGGCCGTTTGAGTTAAATGCCGCAGCCGCTGATTTTGCCGACCCGCCCTGCGCGCCGTATCCCGGCACGAGGAAGAACGTGTTTCTCAGATTCCTCCGCAGGAAAGCTAGCTCCTCCGGGTAAGTAGCGCCGATGACCGCGCCGATTCGCGTAAACCCGTAACTGCCTATTGTGTGGCGCGAAATTTCTTCCATAAGCTCGCCGACGATCGTATAGAGCCTTTTTGTGACAATGACGTACGGAATCACGCTAAGCCCGTCGGACCCCTGCCTTCTGTCCTTTACGCCTTGTCTTCTGTCGGTCTTCTCCCTCCTGTCGGAGTTCCCCTGCCTGTTGTTCTCAGTGACACGCCCCATCTCCGCAGCGTGCTGCCGCCTGTCTTTTACTCCCTGACGCCTGTCAAACAACCTCTGCCGCCTGTCTTTTGCCTCGATCCGCCTGTCATCTATCATAAAATACTTATCCTGCAGCTCCACCGCCGACATATTGGACGTCTTCACCAAGGCAAACATAGCTTTGTTATGCTTCACGGCTGTTTCGATAAACGGTTTGATCCCGTCGGAACCGAGGTACGCATTTACTGTCAGTGCATCGACGTTAAACGGGAACAACTCAGTCCCGCCGACTTTCACCGTCCCAAGATACGCTTTGCTGTATGCCTCGGCTGTAGAGCTGATATCGTTGCGTTTGCCGTCGAATATAACATACATGTCTTTGCTTTTTGCGTAATCAAAGGTTTTCTTCAGCGCCATAACCCCCGCAGGGCCAAGCGCTTCGAAGAACGCGGACTGGGGCTTCACTGCGGGCACGATATCGCAAAGCGCGTCGATTATCCCTATGTTGAACTCGTAAACAGCGTCAGCCGCCGCTTCGAGCGTTTCGCCTTTCTCACTGATGTGTTTTTCAAGCATATGCGGCGGCACATGCTCCAGCGCCGTGTCGAGCCCTACTACCGTAGGGTTTTGCAGTTTGTCTATTTTGTCCTGCAATCTGTCAAATGACATTATCCTAGTCCTCCATAAATTATTTTTCCTTGCGCAATCGTATATTTTACCTTACCGCGTAACCTCATCCCGGCAAAGGGTGTGTTTCGCGCTTTTGAACTAAACCCTTCAGGCTTCACCGTCCACTCCTCGTCAGGGTCGAATATGCAAAAATCCGCGGACCGCAAGTAGCACAGGGAGTTTGGGGCGCTCGGGGTGCTTTGGGGGCTTGGGGTGATTGGGAAGCTTGAAGCACTCGTGGCGCCTGGGGTGCTCGGGGCGCTTGGGGCGCTCGTGGCGCCTGGGGTGCTTGGGGTACTCGGGTCGCTCGGGGCGCTCGGGTCGCTCGGGGCGCTCGGGGTACTCTGGGTGCTCAGGGTGATTGGGGTGATTGATGAGTCGCGGGAGTTGTGCGAGGTTGGCGGGGCTATGCCCAGTATCCCTGCCGGCTTGTCGGACATGAGCGCAAGCACTTCATACATGCCCAGTTTCCCGGTGTGATACAGGTATGTCAGCGATACCGCAAGCGAGGTCTCCAGCCCGATCATTCCGCTCGGCGCTTTTTCGAGCGGGAGCGATTTTTCTTCCGCCGAGTGCGGCGCATGGTCGGTTGCTATTGCATCGATCGTCCCGTCGGCCAGGCCTTGAATGACCGCTTCTACATCCGCTTTGGTACGCAGGGGAGGGTTTACCCTTGCATACGAACCCTGCCTTAGGACCTCATCTTCCGTGAGCGAAAAGTACTGAGGGCATGTCTCCGCCGTCACATTCACCCCTGCTTTTTTCGCACGCCGTATTATATCGACCGAAGCCGCCGTGCTTACATGCGCTATATGCACCCTAGCGCCGGTCTTATAAGCCAGTATGGCATCCCTGGCTACCATAATCTCCTCCGCAACCGCAGGGCGGCCCGGTATGCCTAATTCCAGAGACACCGCGCCCTCATTGACCCCGTAGTCTTGCGCCATCCCGGCATCCTCGCAGTGGCTGATGATAAGAAGGCCGTGTTTGCGCGCCTGCTTCATAGCCTCCCGCGCCAGCGCGGCGTTTTGAATCGGATTCCCATCATCGGCCAACGCGACGGCGCCTGCGGCTTTGAGCGCTGCGAAATCGGTCAGTTCCCTGCCTTGTTGGCCGACTGTGACCGCGCCGATGGGCATAATGTTTACCGGCGTGCTTTGCGATTTGCTGATAATGTACCTGATGACATCCGCACAGTCAGCAACCGGGGATGTGTTCGGCATACAGCAGCATGTCGTTACGCCGCCTGCAGCCGCCGCAGCAGAGCCGGTGATGATATCTTCCTTATGCTCAAAGCCCGGTTCACGGAAATGTACATGCATATCGACAAGCCCTGGCGCTACCACCAGCCCGCTTGCGTCAATTATCCGGGTTCCTTCAGTTTCTGGCAAAGAATCCGCAATTTCCGCGATTTTGCCTTCTCTGATAAGAATATCGCAGGGTTTCCTCGTCCGGCTACTGTACATGCTTCCGTTTTTTATTAGCAGCATGGTAACATCCTTTATGTCG